>Ga0302246_1001190_pt1 | contig 19280 bp, 13 predicted proteins | sample AAG_UR_Trp_MG_FD_193533 | JGI IMG/M metagenome (GOLD analysis project Ga0302246, IMG submission 193533) | Enriched activated sludge microbial communities from anaerobic digester in WTTP, New Holstein, Wisconsin, United States - AAG_UR_Trp | ecosystem: Engineered > Bioreactor > Anaerobic >...
GCACGGCCATGTTACGCAGACCAGGGACCCGCTGGGCAATATAAGCGCCTTCGAATACGATAATTACGGTGCCCTGAGCAAGGTAACGGACCCATTGGGGCGCATAACACAGCTGACCCGCGACAACTTAAGCCGCGTTACGCAGACTCGGGACCCGTCCAATAAACTCACCCTGTTCGAATACGACATTAAAGGCAACCTGACCAAGGTGACCGATGCGCTCAATGGCATAACGGAATACGGCTATACGGGTGGCTGCGCGGGCTGCGGCGGTGGGGACCTTTTAGCTTCGGTCAAAGACGCAAAGAACCAGACCACCAGTTTCCAGTATGACCTGCAAAAGCGTCTGACGGGCACCACCAATCCGCTCAGCCAGTCCAAGAGCTTCGCCTATGATAAGAAGGGGAATCTTACAAGCGTCACCGACGCCAAAGGTCAGACCATCACCTTCGAATACGACGTAAATGACCGGCTGACGGTGAAGCACCTGCCCGAGGGGGATATTACCTACACCTATGATCCTGTAGGCAACCTGCTTTCAGTAGCCAGTCCCGACAGTTCCATAAGCATGACCTATGGTATACTGAACCAGGTGGTGCAGGTCCAGCAGACCGTGGGCGGCCAGCAATACACCATCAGTTACGGCTATGACGTCAACGGCAACCGTACCTGCGCTGGTCGGAAAAAAATGGACCGGTTTTCAGGCTGACTTTTAGGTGAAAAAGTCAGTATAATATGGCTTGTATGGCGGCCGCATGGCGGGGGCCTGCGGCGCGCCGGAAGAGCGAAGGGGGAAAAATGCCGAAGACATATATGCGCATCGCCGCTGCGGCGCTGCTTTTCGCGGGACTGGCTATTCCCGCGCGCGCCGAGATCGGGGTGATAGGTCCGGCGCTTCTTAACGACATGCTTTCCTCCGGTAACGCGCCGACCGTCGTGGACGTGCGTGGCGCTTCCGATTTCGCCAAGGGACATATCCCCGGCGCGGTCAACGCGGCGTACAACACCATTGAGCGCGCCGGCCTGCCCAAGGACGCGGCGTTGGTGTTTTATTGCGGGAACGATCAATGCCCTTTAAGCCATCTGGCGGCCAGAACGCTGGAGCCGCTGGGTTACAAAAAGCTTCTGGTGCTCGGAGGCGGCCTGTCCGCCTGGGAAGCCGGTGGATTCCCGGTGGACCTGGGCGGCGGTATCGCGCGGCCGGAGCCCTCGCCCAAGATATCGTTTCTACAGGCCGGAGAACTTATTAAGCGGCTGTCCGATAAGGAGACGAGGGTGATAGACCTCCGCCCGGCCGGGGAATTCCGGATAGCGCATATAAGCGGCGCGGTGAACGTCCCGCTGGAAACCCTTGAAGGCGCCGCCGCGGCGTTCTCCAAGGAGAAGTCGTGGACGGTTTACGACGTGGACAACGAAAGAGCGAGGGCCGGCGCCAGGCTGCTGCTGGCAAAAGGGTTCGAGGCGAAAGTGCTTTCCGGCGGCTTGCAGGTCTGGGCGGCCAGGAAGTATCCCATGGAAAGCGGCGGGGGGAAATAACGAGAGCGGGGGGGGGGGATATGAAAATCTTATCGCGCGCGCTCGCGGTCTGCACATCCTTCTGGCTTCTACCGGGCGCCAGCGCGCTCCGGGCGCAGACGCTTTGCACGGAAGTGAAACTTGAGATAAAACAGGAGGCTGCGCTCGAACGCGAAGCGTTCGACGCCGTGCTGGAGGTGGTCAACGAGTACCCGGCGTACGGCCTGACCGGCTTCCGGGTCGACATTTCCATCAAGGATCCCCAAGGCGCGCCAGCCGACGGCCTTTTCTTCGTCAAGCTTAATTCCAAGGAAGGCGTGACCGCGGTGGACGGCAGCGGTGTCGTTCAGCCGGTCAGCACGGCCACGGTACGCTGGCTGATAATCCCAAGCACCGGTTCGGGCGGCTCGTCCCCCGGCGGTATAGCCTATGCTGTGAAAGCCGATATCCGGTACGAGCTTAACGGCGTACCGCAGACTTTGTCCACGTTCGAGGACAGCATAGTGGTAAAACCCCAGCCAGCGCTGCAACTGGAGTATCTTCTGCCTTTTGAGGTATTCGCCGACGAACCGCTGACCGAGGATGTGATAGAGCCGGTGGAACCTTTCTCGCTCGGCGTCAGGATAGTCAATGTCGGCTACGGACCGGCGCGTAATTTCAGGATAAATTCGGGCCAGCCCGAGATACTGGAGAACAAACTGGGGCTGGCGGTCGATTTTAAATTGCTCGGTACGTACATCGGCGCGACTAAAGTCGCTGACTCGCTGCTTCTCCAGTTCGGCGATATTCCGGCGGGCGGCGCCGACCAGGCGGCCTGGGTGATGTCCACCAGCCTTTCGGGGCGGTTCACGCAGTTCAAAGCGACTTTCACCCATTCCGCGGAACTTGGCGGGGAACTGACTTCGCTGATCCGGAACGTTACGACCTATACGCTGGTTAAGGATGTGCTGGTGGACCTGCCGGGCCGCGACGGGCAATTCGATTTCCTGGTGAACACCACCACGCCGCGCGGCGAGATAGAGGCGCTGCTCTCCGGGGGAGGGGAACTGGCGCCGGACCTTATTCTGGAGTCCGAAAACGTGGAGCCCGCGCCTGTGACGCGCCTGTCCGGCGAGCTCACGGGCGATCTGGGCGGCGCGGAACCCGTCGCCACGCTGCGCTTCACGCAGGAGACGGACCCGTGGCGATGGGTGTTCATGTCGGTGCCGGCCCCGCAGGACGGCCGCGCTAAGCCGTTGTCCGCCGTACGGCAGGATGGTAAGGCGATAAATTCGCGAAATGTCTGGCTCTCCAGACATTTCGTAAAAGCGACCAGGGAGTACCTGTACAGGCTGAACCTGCTCGATTACGGCGCTCCGCCGCTCGCGTCCTATACGCTGAATTTTTCACGTGAGACGCTGGACGAGGCTCCGGCCGCCGTCGGGGATCTGTCGGGTTTTTCCGTTCCGCTCGGCGGGAGCGCGGGCCTGGCCTGGAGCGCGCCTGGCGAAGATGGCGATTCGGGCGGCATAATAGGCGGCAAATATTTCATACAGGCGGCCACCGCCGCGGAGGCCGGGTTCGCTCCGGAACAGGCTCAGGTGAACTTCGCCACCAGCACCGCGCCAGGCGCGCCGCAGAGTTATATCGTCAGAGGTCTTGCGGGGAACGCCACGTACTATTTCGGATTATGGACGCAGGATACCGGCGGGAATATGTCCGGCGCGTCCAACCGGACGGAAGTCTACGCGGCGCCCAATCCCCCAGCGGGACTCGAAGTGGTAGCCGTAAGTTCGTACGGCGCCGCGGTGACCTGGGCCGCCGGAAATAATTACCCTCCCGTGGAATACATGGTGCTGGCCGGGACCGGCAGCCTGCCGCCGTTCGCGGCCGAATCGCCGTTCCAGGACCCTTTCGACAGGGAGTATGAATTCACCGGGCTTCTGCCGGCGACGACTTATTATTTTCACGGGCTTGCGCGCGTCGCGGACGGCGGCGCTTTTTCTGAGCTGGTTTACCTTGGACAAGCACTGACTTCGCCCGCGCCGGAACCGCCTATCGCGCGGGAAATGACCCCCTCATCCGGACCTATCGGGATCCCGTTCGTTATAACAGGGTCCGGCTTCGGGACTTATGCCGCCGGCGTTACCAATGTCCTTATCGGCGGCGCCACCGCGCCGCTGACGCTCTGGAGCACCACTACCATCAATGGCACGGTGCCCGGTTCGCTGGCGGCGGGGGAATATCCCGTCCTGGTGATGCGCGGGAGCGAAGTGCTGGTCGAAACCTCTTCGTTCACAGTAGTCGTGCCGACCCTGGCCGATATAGAGCCTTCGTCCGGCTCTATCGGCCTGCCTTTCGCGCTGAACGGGACCGGCTTCGGCAATTACGTGGCCAATTACACGCGGGTGCTTATCGGCGGTACCACCTGTCCGCTTACGTTGTGGAGTGACACGCAGATAAAGGGCACGGTGCCTGGCGTTCTGGCCGCGGGCGTGCACGAGGTCATAGTCGAACGCGAGCTCAACGGCGGACTGGCGGCTTCGCAGACTCTGCCCTTCACGCTGACCGTGCCGGCCATAGTTGATATCTCTCCCTCATCCGCCCCTATCGGCCTGCCTTTCGCGCTGAACGGGACCGGCTTCGGCAATTACGTGGCTAACTACACGCGGGTGCTGATAGGTGGCACCACCTGCCCGCTGACGCTGTGGACCGATACGCAGATCAAAGGCACTATTCCCGGCACCATAGCGCCCGGCGTGCATGAAGTCCTGGTCGAGCGTGAGCTCAATGGCGGGCTGGTCCGGTCCGCGACCGCCGCGTTCGACCTGCGGAACATGGAGGCGGACTGGATAGCGCCTTCTTCCGGGCCTATAGGTATGCCGTTTACCATAGCGGGCTCCGGCTTCGGTGATTACCGGCAAAACTTCACCTCCGTCCTTATAGGCGGCGCTACGGCTCCGCTTACTTTGTGGAGCGATACGCAAATAAAAGGCACGGTCCCCGGCGGATTATCGTCCGGCCTGTACCCGGTGTTGGCCGAGCGCAGGACCACCGACGGCGGTCTTATGTCCAGCAACACGATGTATTTCGAAGTGCTGGCGGTTGACGCGGCCAGCATGACGCCGGTAGCCGGGCCTATCGGCCTGCCGTTCACGATACACGGCGCCGGCTTTGGTAATTATTCGGCCGGGTGGACGCGGGTGCTGATAGGCGGGACCACGGCCCCGCTCACCTTGTGGAGCGACACGCAGATAAAGGGCACGGTGCCCGGCGTTCTGGCCGCGGGCGCGCACGAGGTCATAGTCGAACGCGAGCTAAACGGCGGATTGATACGCTCTTCCGCGCTGAACTTCGACGTGGTCGCTCCGTCGGCGCAGCTTATAAGCCCGTCGTCGGGGCCAATAGGCCTGCCTTTCGTTATAGACGGAGCGTGGTTCGGTAATTACGTGGCCAATTACACGCGGGTGCTTATCGGCGGCGCTACCTGCCCGCTGACGCTGTGGACCGATACGCAGATCAAAGGCACGGTGCCCGGCACAATAGAACCCGGCGCGCATGAAGTGGTAGTGCAGCGCCAGCTCAACGGCGGCATTTCAACATCACAGCCGCTGTCCTTCGAACTGGCCGACCCGGTGCTTGAGGCGGTGTCGCCGTCATCGGCGGCGGTGCTCTCGCCGTTCACGCTGACGGGCTATAACTTCGGCAATTACACCGCCGGCAAATCGGAGGCGCTCATCGGCGGCGCCACAGCACAGCTGACCCTGTGGACGAACACACAGATAAAAGGCAAACTGCCGGCGCTGGGCGAAGGCAACTATCCCGTGCTGGTGCGGCGCACCTTCAACGGCGGCGTATCGCAGTCGGCGGCCTCCACCATGACGGTAGTGGAACCGTCGGTATCGAGCATGACGCCGACGGCGGGGACCGGCGGAGAGGTGTTCAATATCTATGGCTCGTTCTTCGGGCCTTATGACGCCGCCATAGCGCGCGTACTTATAGGCGGGCTGCCCGCGGAATTGACGCTGTGGAACGACGATGTGATAAAGGGGAAGATCCCCGACGATCTGGAAGTCGGGACGCATACCGTGATAGCGGCAAGAGGCCAGTACCTGTCGGACCCGCTGGAACTGCTGATCACGGGCGGGTATAACCCGATGTTCTTCGACCCCTTGAGCCCGGCCGCGGCTTTCAGAGCCGGACAGATCTACGTCTATCCCAACCCCGCCAAGGGCGGAGCCGTCCCCGTCTTCCACCTGGAATTCGGCCTGGCCGACAAACTGGAACTGAAGGTATACAATGTGGCCGGGACCCTGGTGCATGAACGCGTTTTAACGGGTTTCCCGCAGGTGACGAAAAATGTCTACGCCTATGAATACGCCTGGGAAGGGCATATAGCGAGCGGGGTGTATTACTTCACCGTCGAGGCGGAGCGCTCCGGCTCGAAACTTAAATCCCGCGGCAAATTCGCGGTGGTGAGGTGAGGCCCGCCCCTTGGAGCGGCTTCCGGCGGAAGCCGCGTGCGGGCCGCAAGGCCGGAGGCGTTTTTTCAGCGAAAAACGCCGAGGTGTGGCCGGAGAAAGCCGCTATGCGGCTTATCGGAGGCAGCCTATGAAAAGAACAATATTGACCGTTTCGATGCTCCTCCCGGCCGGCGGCGCTTATGCCGGTTCCAGCGGGGCGCAGTTCCTTAACATCGACGTATCGGCCCGGGCGGTGGGTATGGGTTCGGCCTATACGGCCGCGTCCGACGGGGCGGGCTCCATCGGCTATAATCCGGCGGGCCTGCTGGGCGGCGGCGGCGTGGAGGCGGCCCTGAGCCATACGCGCTGGCTGATGGAATCGTCGTATGACTTCGCGGCCGCGGCCTTCCCGCTCAAGGGTCTGCGCGCGGGCGTGGGCTACAGCCGCTTCGCCGCCGGCGAGATGACCGCGCGCGACGCGTCGGGGGCGGCGGTCGGCAGCTTTTCGAACACCGACCAGGCGGTATCGTTCAACCTGGCCGGGCGTGTGAAAGGGCTGGGGCTGGGCGCGGGGGTCAAGTACATAACCAGTTCGCTGGGCGGCGAGAACGCCTCCACTTTCGCCGCCGATATCGGCGTGAATGCCGGCCTGGGCCGCGTTACGGTGGGTCTGGCGGCGCGCAATATCGGGCCGGGGCTCAAATACCTGGAGCAGTCGGACCCGCTGCCGCTGGCCGTATCGGCCGGCGCGCTGGCGCATATCATCCCCGGCTTCGGCGTGAGCGCGGATATCACGCGGCTGGCGCATGAAGACCGGACGGTGGTGAGCGTAGGCAGCGAGTACGCGCTCCTGCCCGCGCTGTCGCTGCGGGCGGGTTACCTGGCCGGGCGGACCACGGCGGAGGACGACAACCGGGGCTTTTCGGCCGGGGCCGGCGTGAACCTGGCCGGAGCATCGCTCGATTACGCGCTGACGCCCTACGGCGAGCTGGGCAGCGCGCAGAGGATAACGCTGAGGAAGCGTTTCTAAAAGCCGGGCAGACCGGCCCTTCCCGCAGTACCATTCCCGCCGCCCGGCCGGGCGGCGGTCCTCCTCTTGAAAATACCCAGCCTGTCAGCTATACTCTTAAAAGCGGACGGCGGGGGCCGTTTCGTATCGCTTTTTCCGGAGGAATTTATATATGAAGAACGCGCAAGAGGCCGTGAACTGGAAACTGGTACTTGTGCCCGTGGCGGCTCTTAGCGTGGCTTTCGCGGCCGGGACCAAGTTCTTCTTCGGGGACTCCCGCGACACGGGACCGGAGGACCCGGGGACCGTCGCCTTCTCAGAGGCGGAGACCCCGTCCCCCGGGGACCTGCCGCAGGCGGCCGGAGCGGCCCGCACCGCGCGGCAGGGCTCCTCGCTGGACATGTTCCTCGAAGTCAACAAAGGCGCCCTGGACGGGAACGGCGCGCGCCGCTCCGCGGGTCGCTCCGGGCTGGCGAAAGCGCCGTCCTCCAAAGCCGCCTCTCCCCTGGACGGGGCGGTGGAGGCCTACAGGAATTACGCGCGGGGAAAGATCGCCGCGGAGGAGGCGGCCGCTCCGCCGGCCGCGCCACCGCTGCCTTCGGGACCTGCGCCGTGGATGAAAGGACCGGGGACGGGAGGGGAGGCGGACCCGGCGCTTTCCCTGCGGACGGCGGTCTCTTCCGCCGCCCCCGAAAAGAAGCGGACCCTGTCCTCGGACAGGAATTTCGGCAAGTCGGCTTTCTCCTCCGACGGGGCTTCCCGCGCGGGAGCGTCCGCCCGGGGCGCGGCCGCCGGCTCTTCCTTCTCCGGCGGGTCCGGCGCCCCGCAGCCGGGACGCGCCGCTTCCCGCTCCGCCTCCGCCGCCGCGGGCGGCTCCGGCCAGGCGGACGGCGGGCTCTCTTCGGAGACGCGGTCCTACGCCGCCGGCGGCTCTTCGGCGGGCGACTCCGGCGGCGAAATGGGGTCCAATCCCCTGGCTTTCCAGGACCAGAAAGAGAAGCCTTTCCCTTTCCTGGCCATCTGGCCGAACCAGATCCAGTTCGGGGCCGTCAGCCGTTATGAGACGGCCTACCGCACCGTGTCGGTCATGAACACCGGCGGGGCGGGGCTCAGGATAAGGAAAGTGACGAACCTGGACACCGACGCCCCTTTCCGCGTCTCGGACAACAAGTGCGACGGCAAGAGCCTGGCTCCCGGCGCCTCCTGCACCTTCCGCGTCAAGTTCAGCCCCTCCGGCATAAAGGACTACACTTCGGCCTTCGAAGTGGAGACCGACGATGAGGAGATCAATTCCTATTACAACGGCTACATCGAGGTCAAAGGCTCCTCGTCCTATTCCTACTGGGCCTATCTCCTGAACTATTACCGGCTGGGAGGCCTGGTAGGCAAAGGTTCGTTCGGCGAGCTCAGCGCCGGGCTCTCGAACTCGCAGGACATCTTCGTGATAAACGAAGGCGATTCGGAATGGCGCGACATAAAGCTGGACACCGGCCAGCTGCCGGCCGCTTTCTCAGTGACCTCCGAGAACTGCAGCGGCAGGACCTTCTCGGGCTGGGGCTACTGCCGGCTGACGGTCAGGTTCGCGCCGACCGACGCCAACGCCGGCGCGCTCAATCCGAGGTACGGCAAGTTCAATACGGTCGACATGTACACCAAGAGGACCGGGCTCGGCCGCCACCCGGTCTATCCCGAGGTGGTCGATTCCTTCAACTTCTCCGACGTAAAGGGCACGATAAAGATAATGGGGAAAGCGGGTCTCTACACGCGGGAGTATAAGACGATGTCGTCGGTGAAGGTGGACGGGCGGGCCTGCTCCGCCTTCCCGGTGAAAGGGATCTACCGCTCGGGCCGGTACTGGTTCTTCAGGAATTAAAGGCCGGGCCGGCGCGGACCGCGGGACCGGCTTACGGGCCGTCCGCCTTACGGCGGGCGGCCTTTTTCATTCCGCCAGGAAGGAGAGCCGCGAACCGGGCACGACGCCGCAGGCGGCCGCGGAACCGGAGGCTATCTCCAGGACATAGGTACCGTAGCCGGGGACCCTGGCGACCTCGGCGTCGGAAGCCCCCTGGCGGGAGCGCGGGACGCCGGACTCGACGGAGGTCACCCGCAGGGCGCCGTCCGCGAAGACCATGTCCAGGTCCACCCAGGTGTCCTTCATCCAGAAGAGCCGGTCGCCGTTGGAGGGGAAGACGAAGAGCATCCCCGAGTCCGGGGCCAGCGAGGCGCGCCGCATCAGCCCGCGCGCGTGCTCCTCCGTCGTCAGCGCCAGTTCCACGCTTATCTTTTTCCCGCAGGGCAGGACCACGTATTTTATCTCCGCGCCGGCGGGCGGGGAGGCCGGGCGGCCGCCGCCGCAGGCGGAGAGCGCGAAAAGCAGCAGAAGGGGGAGCGCCGGCCTCACGGGAAGAGCTCCTCGCCGGCGGCCGCGGCGCTGGAGACCGCGACCTCCTCCGGGGGCAGGGCCGCTTCGGCGGCGTCGAGCCCGGTCTTCAGCGCGCCGGCCCGGCGCCAGTAGAAAGGCAGGTCCAGGCCGTACACCCGGAAGACCTCTTCGAGGCCGCCCGTCTTCACGGACAGCGAGGCGGCCTCCTGCAATGTCAGCCCTCTCTCCCGCGCCAGCTCCGCCAGCGTCAGGAGCTCCTGCCTGTGGAAACCGCGCTCGCCCAGCGAGAGCAGTTCCCTGACCGGTTCGCTGCCGCCGAAGAGCGTGTAGGCCGCGGCCGTGCCCAGCTGCACGGCGTAGACCCCGGCGAAGCGGCGCAGGTGGTTCTTAGGAGGCGGGTCGCCATCGCCGCGCAGCAGCCCGCCGGGCGAAGCCTCGGCGCCCATGTAGAACTGGGCCGCGGCGGGCGCGGCGCAGAGCGCCAGGACCGTCAGGGCGGATGCGAGGGACCTCTTCACCGGCGGGGCTCCCTTAGATGGAGGTGGTGACCAGCGTCTCGGTGCTGAGCACGCCGGGGATGGGGCGTATCTCCTGGACCACGGTATTGGAAAGCGCGGGGAGATCGTCGGTCTCCATGTCGAGCACCAGGTCCCAGCGGCCGAAGACGGCCGACATGTGTACCACGCACTTGAGCGCCTTGAGCCTGGAGAGCGCCTGCTTCTCCTTGCCGGGAGTAAGTTTGACCAGAACAAGACCTGTGACCATTTTTAGTCTCCTGTATCGGGGCCCGGTCCGGCCAAAGATCTCGGCCCGGGACCGGAACTCGGGAGGCCGCGCCGGGCGGCCCTTCCGTCCGTTTATTCTATAATATAACCGCGTATGAGAGCACTTATACAGCGCGTGAGCAGGGCCTCGGTCTCCGTGGACGGGGTGGAGGCCGCCGCCATCGGTCCGGGACTTCTCGTCCTGCTCGGCGTGGCGGGAGGCGATTCGGAGGACGACGCCGCCGCGCTGGCCGCCAAGGCGGCCGTGCTGCGCGTCTTTTCCAACGAGGCGGGCAAATTCGACCTCTCGCTGCTGGACACCGGGGGCGAGGCCCTGGTAGTCTCCCAGTTCACCCTTTACGCCGACGCCTCCAGGGGCAGGCGCCCCGATTTCACCGCCGCGGCCGGGCCCGAAAAAGCGGAGGCTCTCTACCTGGCCTTCGCCGCCGCCCTCCGCGCGAAAGGCGTGCGGGTCGGCACCGGGGTCTTCGGGGCGCACATGAAAGTGGAACTGGTCAACGACGGACCCGTCACGATCTGGCTGGACACGGAGGCCTCCTGAAAACCCCGGCCGCCGACCGCTCCCGCCTGAAACGGCTCTTCATGGAACTGGCGCGAATCCCATCGCCGTACGGCAGGGAGGCCGCTCTGGCCGGGAAACTGGCCGGGATCCTGCGCGGCATGGGGGCGAGGGTCATGACCGACGGGGCCGGAAGCAGGACCGGCGGGGATTGCGGCAATCTGCTGGCCTTTTTCCCCGGCACCGTCCCGGCCGAGCCGCTGCTGCTCTCGGCCCACCTGGACACCGTCGGCCCCTGCGCGCGGATCACGCCGCTGGAGAAGGGGGACAGGATAGTCTCCGACGGGACCAGCGTGCTCGGGGCGGACTGCAAGGCGGGCATAGCGGTCATAGTGGAGACCGTCAGGACCCTGCGCCTGGCCGGGGTCCCGCTGCCGCCGCTGGAACTGGTCTTCACGGTCAGCGAGGAGACCGGCCTGCTCGGCGCCAGGCACCTGGATTATTCCCGTCTCTCCGCCAGGTACGGCCTGGTCCTCGACAGCGAGCGGCCGCTCGGCGAGGTGACGACCGCCGCTCCGGCCGCGGACAGGATCGGGATAAAGGTATACGGCGTGGCCGCCCACGCGGGCGTGTCGCCCGAGAAAGGCCTGTCGGCGATAAAGCTGGCCTCGGAAGCCCTCGCCATGATGCGCCTGGGGCGTATAGACCCGGAGACCACCGCCAATATCGGCGTCATACGCGGCGGGGACGCCATCAACGTCGTCGCCCCGCTGGTCGAACTCGAAGGAGAGGCGCGCAGCCACCGTCTCTCGAAACTGGAGAGGCAGACCGGCCACATGGAGAACTGCTTCAGGCGGGCGCTGAGCGGCAGGTCGGTCAGGGCGGGCGCCGGCCGGCTGCGGCCTTCCTACGAGTTCAGCGTGGAGCGGAAATATCCCGGTCTCAGGATACCCGCCTCCAGCCCCGTGCTGCGGCTGCTCGCCGGAGCCCTGCGCGCGAGAGGGCTCAGGATGAAGACCGTCGCCTCGGGCGGAGGCACCGACGCCAACATAATGTGCGGTCACGGGATAGAGGCCCCCGTCCTGCCTACCGGCATGCGCGAGGTGCACACCACGCGGGAATACCTGCTGCTGGAAGAGTTCTTCTCCTGCGCCGACATCACGGCCGAGGTCATAGCCGGCTGGGCCGCGCGCGGGACGGGGGGAGCGTGAAACAGCCGCCGCTTCCCCTGCTGGCCGCCGCTCTTTCCGGCGTACTGCTGACCGCCTCCTTCCCGCCGCACGGCCTCTGGCCGCTGGCCTGGACGGCCCTCGTGCCGCTTTACTTCGCGGCGCTCCGCTCGGATTCGCCGGGCCGGGCCGCCTTCCTGGGGGCCGTGACCGGGGCGTTCTTCTACCCGGCGGCGCTCAGCTGGATGACCAATATCTTCAACCCGGCGGTCTCGCTGCTCTTCTGGGCTATCTTCGCCCTCTGGCTGGCGCTGCACGCTGCGCTGCTGAAATTCCTCTGGGACCGCGTCGGCGCGGCGGGCCGGGGACGATGGGGGGAACTGCTCTGGGCGCTGCTGGCCGGCGTCACCTGGGCCGGACTGGAGTATTTCCGCTCCGAAGCCTGGCCGCTGGCCTGCCCCTGGCTCGGCCTGGGCTACAGCCAGATGCCGGCCGCGCCCGCCCTGCAGACGATGAGCGTCTGGGGCGTGTACGGTCTTTCCGCCTTCGTCGCTTCGGCCAACGCGGCGTGGACGCTGCTGCTGCAAAGGCGATACCTCGCGCCCGTCCTGGCCCTCTTCCTCTGCGCGCTCGTCTCCGCCTGGGGCCGCGACCGCCTGGCGTCCTTCGACGCGGACGCCGGCCGGCCCGTGAAGGCCGCGCTGCTCCAGGACGAGACGCTGGACCTCGAAAGCCTGCTGGGACTGAGCCTCTCGCCGGCGGCCGCGGGCGCGGACCTGCTGGTCTGGCCCGAGTACGCCTTCTACATGAAGGGAGGGGAGGAGGGGAAATTTTCGGCGCTGATAGCGGAACGCCTCGGGTCGCGCTTCCCGGTGAGCCTGATAGCCGCGGGCGTACAGGACCCCGGCGAGGTCGCCGCCGGCCGCGGCGCCAACTTCGTCCTGGCCCTCGGGCCGGACGGGAGGGTCTTCGGCCGCTATGACAAACTGCACCCCGTGCCCTTCGTCGACGACGGATTGACCCCGAACCCCGCGCCGGCGCCGGTCAACACCCCGCTGGGCGGGCTGGGCGCGCAGATCTGCTACGACCTGGCCTTCGAGGACGGTCCCCGCAAGGTGACGGTCGGGGGAGCGGAGATACTCATCAGCCCGACCAAGGACCCGCTGCGCTGGGGCCTCAAGCAGCATCTGCAGCATTCCGACATGTCGGCCGCGCGCGCGGTCGAGACCGGGCTGTGGATACTCCGTCCCGCCACCTCGGGCATCTCCCAGATCATAGACCCGCTCGGCGAAGTCCGGGCGGAGCTGGCCGCGGGCGAACGCGGGGTCCTGGCAGGCGCGGCCAGGCTGCGCCCCGGCGGAACTTTCTACACTTCTTACGGCTGGCTCTTCGGCCCGCTCAGCATGGCGCTGACGCTGGGACTTGGGCTCTGGGCCCTCTTCCCGCGCCGCCGATGACCCCCGCCCGCGCCCACGAGCCGGGGGGGATGAGGGAGCTCGTCTCCACCGCCTACCCGCTGATACTTTCCACCGCCTCCTCGACGGTGATGCAGTTCGTCAACCGCGTCTTCCTGGCGCATTACGGGCCGGACGAACTGGCGGCCTGCGTGCCGGCGGGCCTGCTGTCCTTCGTCTTCGCCTGCTTCTTCGTCGGCACGGCCTCCTACACCAACGCTTTCGTCTCGCAGTACCACGGCAGGGGGAAGTTCGCCAGCGTCTCGGTGGCGGTCTGGCAGGGAGTCTGGCTGGCCATAGCCGCCGGGCTGCTGCTGCTCTTCCTTACGCCGCTCGGTTACTGGATCATCTCCGCCTCCGGCCATCCGCCGGCCGTGACGGAGCTGGAGAAAAAATATTTCCTGATACTCAATTCCACCGGCATCATCTTCCTCTGCAATGTCGCGCTTTCGTCGTTCTTCACCGGCCGCGGGCTGACCAAGGTCCCGATGGCGGTGAACATGGCCGGCAACGCGCTGTGCGTCCTGCTCTCCTGGACGCTGATCTTCGGCAAAGGGCCGCTGCCGGAGCTGGGCATCGCGGGCGCGGCCTGGGCCATGGCGGGGGGCCAGCTGCTGATGCTGGCCCTCTACCTGAAACTCTCGCTCTCGCCGTACAACCGCGCGCGCTACCGCACCAGCCGGCTCGTGACCTTCCACCGCTCGCTGTTCCTGCGGCTGATAAAGTACGGCGCGCCCAACGGCGTCGGCTTCTTCCTGGACATCGCCGCCTTCGCGGCCTTCATCTTCATCGTCGGGGCGATGGACAAGGTCTCGCTGGCGGCCAGCAACATCATCGCCTCCATCAACCAGCTGGCCTTCATGCCGATGGTAGGCCTCGGCATGGCGGCACTGACGCTGGTCGGCAGGTACATAGGGATGCGCAAGCCGGACCTTTCCGTGCGCGTCACGGCCAACGCGGCGCGGCTGGCGGCGCTCTACGGGGCGGCCCTGGGGGCGCTGTTCTTCGCCGTCCCCGGCTTCTTCGTCAACATCTTCGGCTCGGGCCAGGAGGCGGCCTACTCGGCGATACTCGCCGAGAGCAGGCCGGTGATGCGCGTGCTGGCGGTCTTCATCTTCTTCGACGCCATAGGGATAGTCTACGCCGACGCGCTGCGCGGGGCGGGGGACACGCGGTTCCAGATGCTCGGCGCCAGCGCGGCGGCGTGGATACTGTTCGTGCCGGGCATCTGGTACATCACGCACGGCGGCGGCGAACTCATCCACGCCTGGGCCTGGGCGGCCTTCTACATCTTCCTGCTGGCGCTGTTCTTCCGGCTGCGCTGGCGCTCCGGCCTCTGGCGCCGCATCGACATCCTCAAGAAATAGTCTTAGGCTCCCCCCGGGGACACACGCTCGTCACGGTTCGCTTTTTCCGGATCCACCTTCGCTTCATTCGGCCGACCAAGAACTCGGCCCGGGCGCATAGCGCCTCGGGCCTCAGACATTCTTGGTCGTCCGGCAGTGCCGGTACCCTCATTCCGCTCGGGGAAAAAGCTCCTCATGTGACTCGCCGCGTGTCCCCGTGGGAAGCCGACCTGTTAAGCGTCCCATAGGGAGACAATCGGGGGATGGCGGGGCATCACTTTAGCAAAGCCGTCCGAAGCCGCGAGCTTACGGAGTATGCGCCGCAGCTGACGGTGCTTTGCTTCTCGCGGAGCGGAGGCGTATACGAGCGCGAGCGGCGAGGTCGGAGCGCGAGTACGGTGTACGAGCGCGTCTTTGCGGAGTGATGCCCCGGCAGCACCCGGCATAGTTATTCCTATTCCCCGATTTTGCTAATATTAAGTCCCGATGAAGCTGCCGAGAGTGAAACTGTCCAGCGCGCCGGCCGGCCCCAACGCCTTCCGCCGCATGATAGAGTCCGCCGACCGCGAACTGCGCCCCGGCGACTTGGCGGCCGTCTACGACCGCAACGGCCAGCCCTACGGCCTCGGCCTCTTCAACCCGCGCAGCCAGATAGCCCTGCGCATCTTCACCCGCGACAACCCCGAAACCTTCGACCTCGACGCCTGGCTGGCCGCGCGCGTGGGCCGCGCCGTCGAGTTCCGCCGCGAAGTGCTGCGCCTGCCGCTGACCACCGACGCGTACCGCCTGGTCCACGATTACGGCGACGGCCTGCCGGGCCTGACGGCCGACATCTACGGCGGCCACATCGTCCTGGAGTTCTACTCGCTGGGCATGTTCAGGATGGCCGCCTCGATAGAGAAGGCCTTCCGCCTCCATTACCCGGACGCCGTCTTCCATCACCGCGCCAGTTCCTTCACCCAGGAGATGGAGGGCTTCGAGATAAAGCCCGCGGTCATGCGGCCCCGCGTGAAGATAAAGGAGAACGGCGTCCTTTTCGAGGTGAGCCCCTCGGGCGGCTACAAGACCGGCTTCTTCTGCGACCAGCGCGAGAACCGGCTGCTGGCCGCCTCTTTTGCCGCCGGCCGCAGCGTCGTGGACCTCTGCGCCTATACCGGCGGCTTCGGCGTCTACGCCGCCAAGCTCGGCGGCGCCAAGGACGCGACCTGCGTCGAGCTCGACCCCGAGGCCTCGGCCCAGTGCAAGCGCAACGCCAATCTCAACAAGGTCAAGGTCGACTCCGTCTGCGTGGACGCCTTCGCCTACCTGCGCCAGATGCAGGCCAACAAGCGGAAGTTCGGCCTGGTCGTGCTGGACCCCTACAAAGTGGTCTCCTCCCGCGAGGAGAAGGAGAAGGGCCTCTACAAGTACAAGGATTTCAACCGCCTGGCCATGGCGCTGGCCGAAGAGGGGGCCGTGTTCGTCACCTGCTCGTGCAGCGGCATGGTCTCGATGCAGGAGTTCTCGCAGGTCGTGCGCGCCGCCGCGGCCTCCTCGGGCAGGCGGCTCCAGGTCTTCAAGAAGACCGGCGCGGGCTCCGACCACCCGGTCGCGGCCGATTATCCCGAGGGGGAATATCTCAAGGCCATCTGGGCCAGGGTCTATTGAAAAGAACATGAACAGGGCCTATCGCATACTCTGCGTCGACGACGAGGATTTCAACCTCGACCTGCTGGAAAGCCTGCTGGTCCCCAACGGCTTCGAGACCTTCACCGCGCAGGACGGGAAAAAGGCCCTGGAGATCATCGCGCAGAAGAACATAGACCTGGTCCTGCTCGACATCAACATGCCCGTCATGAACGGCCACGAGGTCTGCAAGGCGATAAAATCGAACCCCGAGACCAGCCATATCCCGGTCATCATGATCACTTCGCTGGACTCGAAAGAGAACAGGATGAAGGGCATGGAGGCCGGCGCCGAGGAGTTCCTGTCCAAACCGATAGACCTCCCCGAGCTGCTGCTGCGCGTGAAGAACATCCTGCGCGCCACCGAGTTCGAGGACGCCTTCAACTACGTGATACACGCGCTGGCCCGCGCCGCCGAGGCCAACGACGTGGACACCGGCAACCATATCCTGCGGGTGGGGGAGTTCGCCGCGCTGCTGGCGCGCGAACTGGGGCAGTCGGAAAAGTTCATCGAGGACATCCGGGCTCAGGCCACCCTGCACGACGTGGGCAAGGTCCATATCCCCAGCCATATACTGAAGAAGCCGGGAAAACTCGACGACGCCGAGATGGCCGAGATGCGCAAGCACCCGACCTTCGGCGCGATGATAATCGGCGACCACCCGCACCTGGAGATGGGCAGGAAGATAGCCCTCTGCCATCACGAAAGGTGGGACGGCACGGGCTATCCGAACGGGATAAAGGGGGAGGCCATACCGCTGGAGGCGCGCATCTCCTCGGTGGCCGACTGCTACGACGCGCTGCGCGCCTCGCGGGTCTACAAGCCCAACTACGACCACGCCGGCGCCGTGAAGACGCTGCTCGAAGGCGACGGCCGGATGATGCCCTCCCATTTCGACCCGAAAGTGCTGGAAGCCTTCGCCCGCCTGGCCCCCCAGTTCGAGGCCCTCTACGACAAAATGAAAGACCCCGCCTGACGGCGGGGTCCCGTGAAAGCAGGCCGCGCCCGCGCGGCTTCTTCTTTTTCAGGCCTTCTCCCCTGCCCTCCGCCTGAGCCACTTGTCCGCCTCCACCACCAGGAACACGGTGGAAGCCGTCAGTATTATCCTGATCCACTGAGCCTCGTGCAGGTCGGTGGTATGGAAGAGCTTCTGCATGGTCGGCTCGTAGACCACCGCTATCTGCGCCACCAGCGCCGCCAGCATGCTGAAGGCCAGGAACGGGTTGGAGAGCGGGTTTATCCTGAAGATGGACCTCGTCTCGGAGCGCGAGTTCCAGAGCTGGAAGAACTGGAAGAAGACCATCGTCGTCACGGCCACGGTCCTTGCCTCCTCTATGGAAAGCCCCTCGGCCAGCGCGGCCTTGAAGTTGAGCAGGACCCCCAGAGCGATCAGCGTGCCCACGACGAAAGTGCGCTGCAGCATCACTTTGGAGAGTATGCCCTCCTTCGGGTCGTTGGGCGGCCGGGTATAGACCGAGGGTTCGGCCGGCTCGAAGGCCAGCGCCAGGTCCTGCAGGCTGTTGGTGACCACGTTTATCCAGAGCAGTTGTATCGCAGTGTAGGGCAGCGGCAGCCCGGCGAACATGGTCACGAATATGGACAGGACCGACGCGAGCCCCGTCGGGATGAGGAAGAACACCGCCTTGCGGATATTGTCGAAGACGACGCGCCCTTCCACCACGGCGTTGTAGATGCTGGCGAAGTTGTCGTCGGTTACTATCATGTCCGCCGCCTCCTTGGAGACGTCGGTGCCCGTGATGCCCATGGCCGCGCCGATATGCGCGGCTTTCAGCGCCGGCGCGTCGTTGACGCCGTCGCCGGTCACGGCGGCTATCTCGCCGCGCTTCATGAGCTGGCTCACTATGCGCAGCTTGTGTTCGGGCGCCACGCGGGCGTAGATGGAAACGTCCTTCACTGTCCCGTAAAGGTCCTCGTCGGTCATCGTCGAGAGCTCGCGCCCGGTGACGACCCGGGGGTCCTCGCCGCCTATGCCCAGCTCGCGTCCTATGGCGCGCGCGGTGACCGCGTGGTCCCCGGTTATCATGACCGCCCTTATCCCCGCTTTCCGGCAGCCCGCTATGGCCTCCACGGCCTCGGGCCTGGCCGGGTCTATCATGCCCTGCAGGCCGGTGAATTCCAGCCCCTTGAGGTCCTCGCGCTTGAGCCCGGCCCCGCCAGGCAGGCCTTTTTGCGCCGTCATCAGCACGCGCATGCCGGAGGAAGCCAGGTCCTCGGCCGTCGCCATTATCTCCCTGCGCCGCGTTTCTTCGAGCGAGCACATCTCCGAAACGAACTCCGGCGCGCCCTTGACCAGCAGGAGGCTGCCCGAACCCGCCTTGTGCAGGGTGGCCATGTAACCGTACTCCGATTCGAAAGGCAGCATGCTGGTCTGGGGGTAGTTCTTCTTCTCCTCCTCCGCCTTGAGACCGCCCTTGGCGGCGGCCACTATCAGGGCCGCCTCCGTCGGATCGCCCGTGACCTTCCAGGCCCCGCCTTCGCGGTAGACGGAGGATTCGTTGCAGAGGAGACCGGCGCGGAGCACCTTGTCGAGCTTCTCGCGGCGGCCGCCCTCGCAGGCCTCCCTGCCGCAGAACACCTCGCCCTCCGGCGAATAGCCGGTGCCGGACACCTGGTAGAGCTCGTCGCCGTCGTAGACGGCCTTCACGGTCATCTCGTTGCGGGTCAGGGTGCCGGTCTTGTCGGAGCAGATGACGGTGGTGCTGCCCAGCGTTTCCACGGCCGGCAGCTTGCGCATGATGGCGCCGCGGCGGGCCATCCTGGTCACGCCTATCGACATGGCTATCGTGACCACTATCGGCAGGCCCTCGGGAATGGCGGCCACTATGACGGCGATGACCGTCATGAACATGTCGCGCAGCGACTCGCCGCGCGCCACGCCCAGCGCCAGGATGACGACGCCGACGCCCATCAGGCCCAGGCCGAGGACCCTGGAAAAACGCTCGAACTTGTCCTGGAGGGGGGTCTTGACCGACGCGGTGTCCTCCATGAGCCC
>Ga0302246_1001195_pt1 | contig 19234 bp, 25 predicted proteins | sample AAG_UR_Trp_MG_FD_193533 | JGI IMG/M metagenome (GOLD analysis project Ga0302246, IMG submission 193533) | Enriched activated sludge microbial communities from anaerobic digester in WTTP, New Holstein, Wisconsin, United States - AAG_UR_Trp | ecosystem: Engineered > Bioreactor > Anaerobic >...
GGCACCAACGCAGCCCCAACAGGCCAGGGTCTAACAGATGTGGACACGCTCAGGGCACGGGGTGTCACTGTAATCGTAAATGGAGAGTAGGACAACGGTAATGGAGAATTTCTTTGCACAACACTTTGAACTTGCGCCAACGATGATTTACAGCCTCATCCTTGTTGTCTGCTGGTTTATGATCCGGGCGATTAAAAAAATTGATGCGAACCAGAGCAAGTTGTTCGAAATGTACGGCGCCATGGACAGGCGGCTCTCAAAGCTCCAAGGGGCGCACGACGCAATTCAGAGTATGGGTGGACATAAGAAATGATCATTACCGACGACCTGAGAAATCTACTGATCCGGCATGAGGGGCTAAGGCTCAAACCGTACCAGTGTCCGGCGGGGAAATGGACAATCGGGGTCGGCCATAACATGGGTGCCAACCCTCTTCCGGATATGATCCAGCACCAACTTGATACATTTGGGTCGATCACCGAAGACATGGCAATGGAACTGCTCGATCATGATCTTCTGGATGCAATTTTTAATTGCCGGCGCCTTTATCGGGATTTTGAAAAGTTTACCGATCGGCGCAAGATGGCCCTTGTGGATTTCCTTTTCAATGTCGGGATGAGGACGGCCAGGACATTCGAGCGAACGAACCGAGCGATCAACCGGGGAGATTGGGAAGCGGCGGCACAGGGATTTGAAAAGAGCCTGTGGTATAGGCAGGTAAATCACAGGGTAGTTGAAATTGTTTCCATGATCCGGGAGGGATGACGAGAGCCGGAAGCGGAAAGAAAGGAAAACGATCATGATCAAGAAATATTTCAAGGCTCGGCTCCGGGAAGTATCCACCTGGAAGGGGATTATCTCAATCGCCTGCGGTATCGGCCTGCTCAATTTCACGGATGCACAGGCGGACGCAGTGGCAGCGGCCATGGTTGCCATCTATGCGGCACTGTCAACCTTTTTCCCGGACAATGTCAATGCAACCAAGTCCTGAGAGGCCGGAAGACAAAAAGGTGTCCATCGAGGCGTCAAAACGCTTCTGGTGCAATTGGGACGCATGGCTTGAGAAATTATTCAAACGCCCGAAAGGAGGCAAGGAAAATGAAAACCTTTTCACTGATAGTGCAGTTGATTCCGTCACTGATAACCCTCGTGAGGGACATCGAAGGGGCGATTCCTCAGAGCGGCCAGGGAGCGGCGAAGCTGGCGGCTGTCCGGGGGATTCTGGAAGCGACTTATGAGGGAATCGCGGAAGTTTGGCCTGCCGTCGAGAAGGTCATTTCCACCCTGGTGACTCTGTTCAACACGACCGGCCAGTGGCGCGGCTAAGGAACTATCAATGATCGAAAGCAGAAGAGGATTTTATAAATTCCTATCCCTATTCGCCGCGGCGTGCATCGCGTACATGGCCGTTGCTTATAGGGTAATCGAAAAGATTGTGAGGCGACGAACTTACCTGCTGATCTTGTGCCTCGTCCTCTCCGGGTGCGCTTCCCTCACCTACACGGCCCCGGATGGCACGACGGTCACTTATACCCGATTCATGACCGGGAGTGACACCATTAAAGGCAAGGCCGGGAACGCCACGATTGAGAGCAAGGGGCAGAAGGCGATAGACCCGGCGACACTTGAGGCAATCCTGAATGTTCTGGGGGCGGCGAAATGAAAATTGTCCAGTATGTAGCCCCGACATTAGAACCTATTTCCAGGGCGGAACTGCTTACCCACTTGAAGTTGGATAGTGGCACCTTTGACGGCAATCTGACCCTGACGCAATCATTGCCATATGCTTCTAATGGAATAAGCGCCCTCGGAGCATACACCCATCTTGGAACCGGGATTGACGTACTCGGGAAGCAGGCCGATGTCATTGTTCACCACGGAACCAATGGCGCAACGGGAACGGTTGACACAAAGATTCAGGAGGCCGATGCCCTCGCTGGCCCCTACACCGACTGGACGGGGGGCGCGTTTACTCAAGTCACGACGGCGAACGACAATCAGGATTACAAGAAAGCCTATACCGGATCAAAACAGTATATCAGGACGGCCTCAAAGGTCTTATTGGCCGCCTGTGATTTTGGTACGTCCGTTCTTGTCAATTCGGCTGTTACCTCCGAGGATGACGATTTAACGGACCTGATACCGGAAGGGAGGCAGGAGGTTGAGGACTTAACATCAAGGGCGCTTTTAACTCAAACTTGGGACTACTATCTTGATTCATGGCCCTGCGATAATGCCATCAAATTGCCCTTTGGAAATCTCCAGACGGTGACATCGATCAAGTGGAAAGACACGGACGGGACGGAAACGACCTTGACCCCCACGACAGATTATCTGGTGGAAACGAATGGCGAGGGGATCGGAAGAATTGTTCTGCCTTATGGGGAGAGTTGGCCGACCGGGACGCTTTATCCCTCAAACCCAATTACGATTCGTTACGTCTGCGGGTGGACTTCGGCGGCTTTAATCCCTAAGAACATCAAGCGGGCTGTAAAATTAGCCTGTGAGGATTCCTATTATCACGGGAACCGTCACGATGTCTTGAGTCCGGTCATTAAAAATTTAGTGAGAAATTATAGGCTATTCGATGAGTTTTAAGCCCACAAGCCCGGATGAATTGAATAAGCGAATCACGTTACAGGCCCAGACAAAAACATCGGATGGAATGGGCGGCTTTGCCGTAACCTGGACAGACATGGCGACGCTTTGGGCGGCAATATGGCCTGTTTCGGCGAATGAGATTATCCAGGCTCAGGCCCCAGCGATGGTTGTTTCTCACCGGATCAGGATTCGCTATCGGAACGTCCTGAAAGCAAACTGGCGGATCAAGTACGCAGACCGCTATTTTAATATTGTGAGCATTATCGATCAGAACATGGCGCACGAATGGCTCGATTTAATGTGCAAGGAGGCGGCGAGTTGACAGATTCTGCCGACATCTTAACAAACTTTACGACGGCCCTTTATTCAAAGTTTACGGCCTTGACCGCAGGGGTTCATAACGACTTCTACAACGCTGTCAATGGCCAGCTTTTTGAAGATAAGGTTCCTGCTGGGGCAGCCTTTCCATATGCGGTTTATGAGGTTATTTCCGCACCAAAAGAGAAGACATTTACCGAAGAGTTCAGAGAAATCTACATCCAACTGTCCATTTTCTCATCGGCGTCCAGTTCGGCGGAAATTAAAGATGCTTACGCTCATGCGACAGCGCTGTTTGATGAGTGCGCTTTGACGATGACCGGGGGAACGGTTTTAAGGATGTACGAAATAAATTTAGTAACAATGACGGAGGAAATGACGGTTGCGGATGCGACGGAAACAATTCGACACTACGCAATCGACTATTCAATTTTAATCGAGAAAACTTAACAAAAAAGGAGACACGATCATGAGAGTAAACAGACAGTTAGGCGTAAACACGGCGATTGTCCTGAAATACGGGACGGCGGATCAGGCGACCATCAAGGGGTTGAATCAGCTCACCCTCCCCTCGCTGGTGAGAACGAAAATCAAATCGGAAGAGTTCGGGGTGGACTTTGCTGTAAACGATGTCGGTGGTGGTGAGCATGGCGATATTTCCTACGGCGGGAACATGGTCGTAGGGGATACCAAAGGGCAGGACCAGTTAAAGGCTTATCTCAAAGCCAATACCAAAATCACCGATGTTCGTTTCTACATCGACACGGTTTTGGGGCATTTTCTGGCCGCCGATACGGCGCAGGACCCCGAAGCCGGGTTTCAGGTGATCAACCACACTCCCGGTCAGGCAACCAAGAACGGGACTTACCCCTTCTCCGGCGCATTCGCTGTCAACGGTCTCTATGCCATTTTTACGGTCCATATGACGGATGCTGCCGTGCCTACACTGGCCTTTGTCGCATCAGCAACGCCGCTAACGGTAGGTGCTACCATCACCGATTCGGCAAGCGGATTTGTGGATGCCGGGTTTAAGGCAGGGCAAACGCTGATCATCGAAGGGGCGACCACGGCAAGCAATAACGGAACGTATCTGATCAAGACGGTTGAGGCAGGAACAATCACCCTCGACATTGCCGGTGCGGTCAGCCAGCTTTCTTCGGAGGCTTCTCCTGGCGTAACCTGCAAACTCCACGCCGGTACTCTGTAAGCCTGAACAGGCGGAAAGGATTGGATTCATGGTTTTCGACTTAGAAGAATCTCAAACAGGTGTCTGGTTTGAAATGGAAGGCGGGGGCCGGGTACAGCTTCGAGTCCCCGGCCTGTCAGATTGGAACGATATCAGAAAGGCCACTGTTACTAAGGTTCCATTTGTCCATGAGGGGGCCGGGAAGCCGGTCCTGCTGGAAAGGGAAGTCGTCAACGAAGAACTTCAAATGAAGATGCAGTTGGATGCCTCTATTGTGGCATGGGATGGATTTCTTGACGGAAAGGGGAATCTCATCCCCTGCAACCCGGAAATGAAAGTGGCCTTGATGTCCCTGAAGGACTCGACATTTCGGGACTTTTACAACGAGAAGATGGCCGTTCTTATCGAAGCGGAGAAGGGCAAGAAAGCGTCATCTGAAAAAAACTTATCGACTTTGCAATCTGGCGATCCTGCATCGGAAGGCTAGATTGCGAAGCGTGCCGGGCGGCGTATCAGGCGGCTAATACGAAGTTGCCGTTTGAGAGCGGGGATGTTCAAAATGCGGAGCCGCCATGCAACACATGCCGACCGGAAGACCCTTTTCCGGAAAACCTCACGGCGTTTGAAGTATGGGGCCGGTGTGGGGATGAGTGGATCACGGCGGGGATGGACGGGATCAGGATAGCCATTCCAAGCCAGTCGATAGAAGCGGCTATGAACATCACCGGGCTATGGGACAAGCGTGAACGGCAAGAGGTTTACGACCGAGTAAAGAGGATAAGCCGGGTCATTGTTGCGGAGATAAACAAAGAACGAGCAAAAAGGGCGAATGATGAGAGTTGAGAACTGGCACAGCAAGGAAATTTTCAAGGCTATCGAAGACCGGGCCGTGGATAATGCAAATGCCGTTATGGATGATGTCGCCGCGGAGGCAAAAGCGAAATGCCCTGTCGATCCAGTTACTTTTAGAGAGGGTAAATTCTCAAAAGCCCATGTTTCGTTCACTCCCAAAACCGGACGGAATAAAGGCAATCTCGTTTCCTTCGACACAGAATATCGTTGGATGGGCCGGGCTCCTGGGAATCTCCGCGATACCATCCGTCGCGTGAATAAGCCGGGAAGTGGGAATATCCGCGTTTATGCCGGTAACTTCAAGATCTATTGGGCCTTCATGATTGAAAAGGGCTACCACGACAGGGGGGGCAGGTATCATGCCGGTGTCCATTTTCTTCAAGCTCCATTTCACCGGGTTAAGATGAGCGTTATCAACCGGATCAAAAACGGCGGGGTGTTGTAATGGCTGAGCGATTAGGCACAATCTTTGTTGAGCTTGACCTCGATGCCACAAAATTCGAGAAGGGTCAGAAGGCCGTACTTGAACAGTCACGTTCGACAAGCCTCAGTGTGGAAAAAAACTGGAAATTACTCGGTGAAAAATCAGACACTATTTACCAGGCCATGGCAAATGGGGCGATCAATGCCTATAACATGATTTCCAATCGGGCCAAGACCTCGGCGGAAGAACAGTTCCGAGCGCAATCCGCCTTTGTGTCGAAAATAAATACCCTCAATACGCAGGTGGCGCAGAATCCCCTTTATGACACGTTGGGGATTAAGTCCGTCGCTTCCATCAACGCGCAGAAAGCCGCCATTATCGCCTCTTACGACACTATCAAGACTTCGGGAACGGCCTCCGCTCAGGACCTTATCAACATCGAACGCGCCAAAAACTCCAAGCTCGCGGCCCTCAATAAGGAGATGGTTGGGGATCACGAAATGAGCATGGCCGCGATGACAAGAGCCATCCTGCGGTTTTATGCCGCTTATTATGTCGTTTCCAATGCCGCGATGAGTATCGGAAGGTTGTTTGCCGGGGGCGTTAAGGCCATTGACGACTTGAAGACCTCCACGATTGCCGTCGCCGCGCAGATTACCAATATGCAGGGGGAAAGCGGGGATGTCGTCGAGAACTACAAGAACAATCTGAAATACGCCGAAGCGCTGAACGTCAAGATGATGGAAATAGACGCCAACTCTTTCGCCAACTATCAGCAAATCATCCTGATGAACCGGGCGATGAATCAGCATGGCGTCATTCTCGACCTGAACAAGCAAAAACAGGTTGATGCTTTCACGGCGCTGACAAATACCATCGCTCTATTAACTGCCGGGCAGGGCCAGGAACAGCAGGCATCGCAGGAAATGAACGCGCTCATGTCCGGGCAAGTGAAAACGACAGACAGAGTCGCCAAAATGATCGATTCCCTGATTAAGAAGCAGGGCGATTACAAGGACGGGCTCAAGGAATTGGTTAAGGAGGGTGAAAAGCACGGTGACACCCTTGAACGCTTGCAGCCTTACCTTGTCGGCGTTGCCGCTGCGTCCGGGGATATTTCAAAGACCTGGATGGCCGTCGGCTCTTCCATCGAGACGGCATGGGGGATTCTGCAACGGAGCGTGTTTGCCGATTTTTACAAGGAACTGGTCACAAGCGGCCAGGATGCCGTTGAATGGGTAAAACGAAACGCCGATGAAGTGGCCCGGTATATCAAGATCGGATTTAATGCCGTATCGAATATCATTCAGGGGATTTGGGGCGTCCTGAAAGGGTTTGCGCCTCTTGCCAAAGATTTTGGCATGGCCGCCGGTTTGGTTGCGTATGGATGGGGCGGCGTGTTCGCCGCCTTGAAGCCAATCGGGGAATTAATCGGCAATCAAATTGCTTTGACGTACGATCTTGTCAAAATGATCGGCAATGCCGCAGTAGCGTTAGGCGCTCTCATTGCCCGACAACCGGAAGCGGCAAAAGCGGCATGGGCTGAGGCAAAGAAAAATTACGCCGAAGTCGAGAGACTGAGCATCCGGCAGTATGAAATCGTGAAAAATGGGATTGCCGATTCTGTCGCGGCATATGCAAAGCAATATGAGGCAGCGAAAAAGGCGACAAGCGTGGGCATTAACACGCCGAAAATAAAAGGGGGCGCTGGCGGTGAAGATGAGGCCGGGGCCATCAAAAAAGCCGCCGACGAATACGCCCGTCTTTCGGAAAAGATGCGCGAATACCGGAGATCCGTCGCTGAAAAGAGTGAAATGGAGGGCATGGGGGAGCTCCGAAAAACGCTATATGAAAACCAGTTGGCGGCAGAGAAGTTAATCGAAGAGGCCAATAAATTAACCGGGGCGGAACGGGACCTGACGATTGAAGCCATCAAGCAAGAGCAGGCCATGAAAGACAAGATCGCCGTTTCCAAGGAAACGGAAGCGCAAAGGAAGTTGGCCGTCGATGGCGTTAAAAAAGAGACGAATGAAATTATAAGCGCTCAGAAGGACCGCCTTAATGCCGAACGGGACATCTATAAAGACCTTCGCGGATATTCCGAGAATTACTATGATGCCACGATAACAATGATTGAAGAACAAGCCGCAGCATACCGCAATCTTGGCATTGATGAAGTTGCCGTTTCTGCATGGGTAACGGAAGAGCTTTATAAAGCAGATATTAAAAGATTGCAAGATAGCGATTCGTATTTCGACGGCTGGAAGGCCGGACTTCTTCAATTACAGCATGACGTTATGACTTTCGGGAAGGCCGGAGAGGAAATGTTCAAGTCTTTCTCCGAAAATTCAAAAAGCACCCTTTCCAATGTCCTCTTTGACGGCATGAAAGGCGAGTATCAATCTTTTATGGATTATTGGGAATCGTTCACCGATGCGCTTTTGAGGAAATGGACCGATACCATGGCGCAGATGCTTGTCGATTGGGCGATGACTCAGGCGCAGATGGAAGGATCAGGCGGATTGAGCGGATGGTTGAACTCTGCGGCCAGTGCAATTGGTTCTATCTTCGGCGGCGGGTCAAATCAGGCGGCCCTTGAAGCAAGTGGCTTTCAGGGATCATATTCATTGATGGGGAATGCTGATGGTAATGCTTTCCAGGGCGGGAACGTCCTCGCTTTTGCAAATGGTGGAATCATCAATCGGCCAACTCTATTCCCCATGGCGCAAGGCATGGGCCTGATGGGTGAAGCGGGACCGGAGGCGGTTATGCCTTTAACCAGAACCGCAGGCGGCAAACTCGGGGTCGAGGCATCCGGGGGCGGCAATCATGTCAACATCAACATCATCAACAATAACGGCTCCGATGTGTCAACGCAACAATCCGAGACATCCCAGGGATTGCAGCTCGATGTAATGATCGACCAGGCCGTAGCCAAGAAGCTCGGGCAATCCGGGACCGCCTCAAACCGTGCGATGAAGAATACCTTCGGAGCGAAGGAAAGTTTGGTGACGCGATGAGCATTCCAGCATGGCCGACGACATTACCGCAGCGATTGCAAAGGAATAATTACGGGGAATCGCCCGGAGAAAATCAGCTCAGATCGAACATGGATGCGGGCCCGGCCAAAATGCGGCGGCGGGCAACATCGGCACCGAGAAAGATTTCCGGGACTATTCTATTAAGCCTTGCGGAACTGGCGTATTTCAAAACGTTTTATATTACGACTTTATTGGATGGCACGTTGCGCTTCACCTGGAATGATCCGACGGACTCAACGACCACCGTCGAAATGCGTTTTACCGAAGCCCCGTCATGGTCGGCAGAAAATATTAAATTTCGCGTTTCCATGTCCCTGGAGATTCTACCATGACCACGTCCGTTTCACTCAATTTTAGACAAGAAGCATATGCCGCCGAAACAGGCCGCGTCCTCATTGCACTGATCACTCTTGATCATGCAGACCTGACGACGCCGATCCGCATATCGACCGACCCGACGCAACGCCTGACGGAATATACCACCGACGCGGATATTGTTTACGGGACGGTATCGAGGGGGAATACCTTCATTTTTCTCCCCGTCCGTTTGAAACTCCCCGATGATACCGATGCGGGGCCTGGAGAAATGACGATTGAGATCGACAACGTGCACCGGGATTATACCGCCACGATCAGGAGCATCCATTCCCCGGTAACGGTAACGGTCGAACTGGTCATGGACAACACCCTTGACACCGTCGAGGCGCAGTGGCCGGAATTTCTTTTGACGGACATCGAGTATGACGCCTCTGTTATCACCGGGACGATGAAAATGGAAACGCTGGAACGGGAGCCATTCCCCGCCGGGACCTTCGCACCGTCCTATTTCCCCGGCTTATTTTAGCTTATGTGGACCGATGATTACATAGAGATACCTTTTCTCCCCGATGGCCGTGACCGCAATGGATGCGATTGCTGGGGCCTTGTCTGCCTCGTTTATCGGGAGAAGCTCGGGATCGAGCTCCCGGAGTACAAGGGCGTCTTTGAAGCGCAGACTATCGCCCAGCTAAAGAATGTCGCCCGGGTCATGGAACGGGAAAAAGAGTCATGGGTGCGCGTAGAAAAACCACATGAGTTTGATGTGGTCATGATCCGATCCGGTGCCTATGCCTGGCATGTCGGGATCGTCATCGACCGACGCCGGATGCTGCATGTCATGTCCGGGATCAACTCGACCGTCGAAGAGTACACCGGGATGGACTGGAAAAACAGGATTGAGGAGTTTCGCCGCTATGTTGCAAGCTGAGGAATGCCGAGACATAATCATCCAGCCGACGCCATTCAGGGCCCCAAAGGTCATGACTGTATGCCAGGGCATGACTATCAAGCAGATCATCGACCAGATGTACGATGCAAACGGCGTCCCGATTGAATGCCGGGATTATCAGGTCATGGTCGAGATCGACGGCGAACCCCTGCCCCGCGACAGGTGGGGGATGATCGAGCCGGACCGGGATGCCCATGTCCTGATCCATGCCCTTGTCCATGGCGGGGGCGGCAAAAAGAACCCTCTGCGGACCATCCTTTCGATTGTTGTGGTGGTGCTGGCGGTTGCGGCTTCTGTCTATTTCCCGCCCGCGATGGGGCTCGTGAAGGGGTCGTTGGCATATGCCTTTGCTAGTGCCGCCGCCGCCACAGTCGTCTCCACCGCCGGGATGATGCTCGTCAACGCCATTGCCCCCGTCCGTGCAGCCACGGTATCGAGCAATTCACAATCCTATTCCGATTCATCCACGTATTTCATTCAGGGTGCATCAAATCAGATGCAGCCATTCGGGACCGTCCCTGTAATTTTGGGAAAACACCGCTTCACGCCGCCGTTGGGGACCGCCCCTTATACGGAATTGCTCGGCTCGGATGAATATCTCCGAATGCTTTTTATCTGGGGATATGGCCCGCTCAAAATAGAGGATATCAGAATCGGAGATACGCCTATTGCATCTTACGATGAGGTGGAGATTGAAACCGTCGAGGGGCGCTCGACCGACGCGGCCCTGACCCTCATGCCCGGAGTGGTCCATACTGAATCTATCGGCATTGAATTAAATCAGGCGGACAGCGCAACCATACGGACAGCGGAGGCCCTTGCGGATGAGTTAAGCGTGGATATCGTGTTCCCCTCCGGCCTTGTGTATATTACCAACTCCGGCGGGCGCTCGTCCCTGACGGTATCCGTGACGGTGCAGTACCGGGAGGCGGGGACCGCCGACGCATGGACCACGGCATACACGTTCACCGTGACCGATAAAACGACATCCGCAGTACGAAAGGGCTACAAGTGGCGGGTTAATAATTCGAAACAATACGAGGTCGCCCTGCACCGTACGACCGCCGACACCGACGATGACCGTACCATGGACACGGTAACGTGGTCTGTTCTGCGATCCATCAAGGACATGTCGCCCGTTCCCTTCCCCTATCCGCTGGCTATGACCGCTTTAAGAATCAAAGCGACGGACCAGCTTCAGGGTGTTATCGAAAACCTGTCCGGACTTGTATCCTCATACGGTGAGGTCTGGGACAGTGGAACCGGTACATGGGGCGGGGATGCGGTCACACAAAACCCAGCGGCCCTTTTTCGTCTGGTCCTGATGCACCCGGGAAATGCACGGTCCCGAACCGCCACGCAGGTCAATGACGCAACCCTGGGTGAATGGTACGAGTTCTGCGATACTCAGGGATATAAGTTTAATATGGTCCGGGATTTCCGGGCGTCCGTCTGGGATACCCTGGCGGACATTGCGGCGGCGGGCCGGGCGTCCAATGTGCTCACGGATGGATTGTGGGGCGTCACATCGGACAACAAGAGCAAGCCTATTTCGCAGCATATCACCCCCCGTAACTCCTGGGGATTTAAGGCAAATAAAACGCTCTTCCATCGACCCCACGCCTTTAGAATCAAATTTAATAATGAGGATGAGGATTACGCGAGTGATGAAAGAATCGTCTATGACGACGGATACACATCCGCAAACGCAACAAATTTTGAATCCATCGAGTTTCCCGGCATAACGGACCCGGATTTGATCTGGAAGTTTGGCCGGTATCATATCGCACAGGCTCGGCTCCGCCCGGAAGAGTACACGCTTTACATGGATTTTGAACATTTGGCGTGCCGGAGAGGATCGAAGGTCCGCGTTTCTCACGACGTGCCCTTGTGGGGCTCCGGGTGGGGACGGGTGAAGTCCTTGACAGTGGACGGGACGGATACAACCGGGGTAGTCCTTGACGATACCGTGCTGATGGAGGCGGGCAAATACTATACTTGCCGTTTCCGCCTGGCCGATACGGACAATACAAGCCTGGTCGTATCGATCGATAATACGCCGGGAGAGACGTCGACGCTGACATTCTCGACGGCTGTCGCCACGGCTACGGGCCCGCAGGTGGGCGATCTTGCCATGTTCGGCGAGGCGGACCGGGAAACGGCAGAGCTGCTTGTTAAAAGCATCTCACGGGCCGATGATCTGGTCGCTCAATTGACCCTGGTGGATGTCTCGGATGCAATCTATGATGCCGACACCGGGCCTATCCCGGCATTTAATACGACTATCACCATGCCGACCGACGTCACCCGCCTTGCTCCGGCGGCTCCGTTTATTTCCGCCGTTGAATCCGGGACGCCCGCCCTGGTCGTGACCGCATCCGGAGTCACGTCAAGGATCTTTGTATCGATCGCGCCATCCGGGGGAACCGTTAGGATTGAAAAATACATCGTGAGATACCGGGAATATGGCGAGTCGGTCTGGTACACGACGGACGCCACATTTGCCAACCCGACGGCGATCATATCCCCCGTTATCGATGGTGTGATCTATGAGATTCAAGCTCGTGCTGTGTCCATATACGGTGTTCCGTCCGCATGGTCCGGCACCACGACGGAAACAGTCATCGGGCAATCGGCAGTGCCGGACAACGTGACCGGGTTTGCCTGTAACGTGGTCGGCAGCGACGCCCACTTGTCATGGGATGCCGTATCGTCTATCGACCTGTCGCACTACCGCATCAGGTGGTCGCCGGTTAAAACGTCCGCATCCTGGACGGGATCGGTTGATGCCGTGGCCAAGGTATCCGGGAGCGCCACGTCAATCACCGTCCCTGCCCTGGTCGGCTCGTACCTTATCAAGGCTGTCGATCATGCAGGGAATGAATCCGCGACGGCGGCAGCGGCGATCACGAACATATCCAGCGTTGCCAATTTTAATTTTATCGAGACAATCACCCAATCATCGCCGTCATGGACCGGAACCGCCGACGATACGGAATATTCATCGGGCGCCGGCGGGATCATTCTCCTGGCCGCGGCGGGTGTTCTCCCCTCGGACGGGACGTATGAACTTTCCGACGTGGTTGATCTTGAGGCCATCTTTCAGTGCCGGGCGACGGGAAGCCTGGCGGTATTGGGGATGGACATCAACGCCGACGATCTTTACGGATTGACCGACCTGTACGCATTGACGAACCTGTATAGCGATGTATCCGGCCTTTTTTCTGCTGGGATCGAGATCCGCACCACCAATGACGACCCCGCGGGATCGCCTACCTGGACAGCATACAAGCCGTTTTTAGTTGGCGATTACACCGCACGGGCTTTTCAGATTCGGCTCAAGCTGACCGGTACGCCCCCCAATATTACGCCGGTCGTGACGTCGGTCACGGTCAATTTCGATATGCCCGACCGAGTTATCGGATTCAGCGCAGCAGTCGGCACGTCCGGGGCGTCAATTTCATTCTCCCCGGCGTTTTACGCGATACCAAAGGTGGGCATTGCCGTAACGGATGGGCAGGAGGGCGACGCCTACACAATGGCAAACCTGTCCGAAACCGGATTTGATATTGCTTTTACCAACGACGGAACCGCAGTGGCGCGAAACATCACGGGAATTGCCAAGGCATATGGAGCGCTCGAAACATAAGGAGGTTTAAATCATGTCTCAAGTTACAAATTACGATATACCGGCCAGCCCATTAACAATGACCGGACTTAAGACGGCGCTGGAAGCCATCTTTGACGCTCTCGGGGATGATAACCGGGGTGCAACGGCCCCGCCAAACCCTTTCGAGGGGATGATCTGGCAAGACACGTCCGGGACGCCGACCGAACTGATTAAAAAATATACGGTAGCTGCCGGGTGGGTGACTTTATTCTCGATCAATATCACAACAGGGGTTGTCACTCCGTACCGTGCCGGTGTCGCTCTCGGGACTATGTCGGTAGAGGCGGCGGCGAACTATGTGACGAAGGCCCTCTTCGATGCACAGTCGATCCTTGCCGCTACAACAGACAACACGCCCGGAGCGGTGACAGTCGCGGCGGATCGAGTGGTAGGGCGAAAAGCGGGCGGGAACATTGACGACCTTACCCTCTCGGAGATCCTTGATTTCATCGGGTCCCCCGCTCAAGGCGATATTCTTTACCGGGATTCATCCGCCTGGGCCCGTCTGCCAAAGGGGGCCGCCGGGCAGGGATTAAAAATGAACAGTACGGCAACGGCCCCCGAATGGGGAACCATGCCCGGCAGAATGAACGTGCTTGCCAAGACAGGTGCTTACACGCTTACGGCGGGGGACTCGGGCAAACTCGTTACTTGCAGTGGTACATTTACGCTCTCCGCAGAGGCGGCAGCGACGCTTGGCGACGGCTGGTGGGTAGCCTTCAAAAACATCGGGACCGGTGTCATTACGTTCAACCCCGACGGATCGGAGGTGTGTTATTCTGAATTTAACACAACATTTACATCCGCCGGCCTGCCCTCGTCCTGCTTTATTGTATGCAATGGGACGTCATTCTTCCTGGTCGCCAACTCTGTATCGCCTAATGTCGCCGGTCAGTGCAAGCTAAGTATTCCCACTGAACTAACATATACGACAACCAGCACAAGTTATGCAAAGCTCCTTGAGCTTTACGTGCCTAAGCCGGGGTCGCTGCGAATCAAATTTACGCTTTGGAGCAACAGCGCATCAGTAACCGCTTATGCTCGGATATATCGCAATGGCATCGCCATTGGAACGGAGCGCTCCAATACTGCCACGAATACCATTTATTCTGAGGACATCTCTGGATGGTCACCTGGAGATCTACTTCAAATATATGCAAAAGTTAGCGCTAGCGGAACGGCGTACGTAGGTAGCATACAGGTAGGGGTCGATTCTCCCTGCAATGTAAGTATGATAATTTAGGGGGCAATAATATGATTAAGTTAGCAGCAGTGGAAAAAGATAAGAACGCAATCATCGAAGAACAATCCATATTAGGGCTCGTCTTGATCGAAGAGCAGAATCATTTCGATGGTAACTTCTTGATTTTTGGAACCGTTGAGGAATATGAGCAAAATATTGGGCCTCTGCCAATACCAGTTACCCCGAAAGAAGAAAAATTAGCCGCTCTTGCCGCCTATCGTTACGCTAAAGAGACGGCGGGTATCACCGTCAACGGAGCTCGGATCAAGACAGATCGGGAGTCTCAGGCCCTAATTGCCGGGGCAAAACTCTATTCCGACCTTAACGAGGCCGTCTTGATCGACTGGAAAGCGGAAAACAGTTGGGTACAGATCAACAGGACTGCGATAATGGAGATTTCTCAGGCCGTGGCCGCTCACGTACAGGCATGTTTCTCGCAAGAGCGGGTACACGCCGAGGCGATAAGTGCCCTCACCACAGCGGCGGAGATTGCCGCTTACGATATCACGACCGGCTGGCCGGCTACCATGTAGCCATGATATAAGTTCCTGGTTCCGTGTGGTACGATCTTCCGACCCCCGTTCAACCGTTAAAATTGAGATATACTACATTGCCGCGCGTTCTCATTCTCCTTCCTATTGTACGGGCAAGTTCATTTTGCGATAGATCGCCCGATGGCGCGACCCTAGATTTAATTAATTGCTGCATTTCCAGAAATTTATCCATATCGACAAAATACCCGTAATTATTTTCTTGACAAGTGCCCAATACGATGTTAATCACAAATCACAGGAGGCATCATGAAAAGAAAATTCAACCCAAACTCAATCCGCATCTTGCGACAAGCACTAAGTCTCACGCAGGAAGAATTCGCTTCAAAGCTCGGCAAATCCTTTTCAAAACAGATAGTATCGCAATGGGAGAATGCCGTACAGATCCCGTCCGTCAGTTCCCTGTTGGCAATAGTCAATACGTTCAATGTTCCTCTGGATATATTTTTTGAAGAGACTGCCGAACACGGTAATAAGCAACATGCCGCATAAGCAGCGGCATAAACTGGTGCGGAATTTTTTCGCCCAACTTTAGGAGATCGCCCCATGAAGGAACTTATCAGAGACTACACCCTGGACAAGTTCAACCTTTTCAACTGCAAGACCGCCCGACGGATCACCTGGGCGATCATGGCTGCTGCGGTCGCGTACTTCGGAATTTCTTTCACTTCTCTCTTGCATTGACCTTCCTTCGACCAAGACGGCGCGTCACGCTCCCCCGGCCAGCCTAGAGCAAAGCGGGGAGCAATCTAAAAGATAAATAAATGAAATATGCGGCAAGGCGGGGCTGGGCGAGGCAAGGCGTGGCTAGGCAAGACAAGACAAGGAACTAATTGATTAAGGAGGAAAAGGAAGAAATGCAGTTGGAAAATGAAATTACAATAAAAGTCCACGATCAGGACTACGGATTTGGCCGGATCGTCCTGCGGCACCACGACGGGACAGTATACCTGGGGGATGATGTCGAGGGCGCGGGAGAGGCGATCAAGGATTTTATTCGGGAAAGGATGGGGAAATGAACGAAGGCGCTCAATGGCTCGAGGAGAGGCGCAAGGGCATCGGGGGCAGTGATGTGGCCGCTATCATGGGCCTGTCCCCCTGGAAAACCCCGTACCGCGTGTATCAGGAGAAACGGCGGGAAGTCGAAGCATGGGGGGGGAACGAACTGACTGATTGGGGCCACCGACAGGAGCCCGTCATCCGCCAGTGGTACAGCGACGCAACCGGAAGAAACGTCTATGTGCCGGAAAAGATCCTCTATCACGGCAAATATCCCCATATGTTCGCCTCCCTCGACGGATACACGGATTGCCGGCGCGTTGTCGAGATCAAAACGGCGCGATCCGGCAAGGACTGGGGAGAGCCGGGGACAAATCAAATACCGGACTACTACGCACTCCAAGTCCAGCACTACATGATTGTAACCGGGTTCGAGGTCGCGGACGTTCCCGTCTCTATCGGCGGAGGGAGCCCTGAGATTTACGAGGTCCCCGCAGACCGGGAATTGCAGGAGATGATTATTGAGGCGGAGGCCGCATTCTGGCAGCGTGTCGTTGATGGCAATCCTCCCGACCCCGTTACCTACGCCGATGCCATCCAGAGATTCGGCGGGATCGAGGCAGAAGGGGATGTTTTGGCCTCGGAGGAAGCCATCCTCACAATCGAGGCCCTGCGATCCGTAAGAGCGGAAATGAAAGAGCTCGAAGGCATGGAGGAGGAATTGAAGGGCCGCCTGATTATCTACATGGGAGATTCCGGGGATGCCATCGTCACTCCCAACGGAAAGCCCCTCGTGACATACAAGCTGGCGCGCGGTCGGGAAACGATCGACGCGAAGGCCCTCAAAAGCGAAATGCCGGAAATCTACCAAAAGTACATCAGGCAGGGCGAACCGTCGCGGCGGTTCCTCCTGAAATAACAGAAGGAGAATTTGTACATGAGCGAAAGCGGAGTTTTGGCCTACACAGGTGCACCACAGTTAGCGACACGCCCCAACCAGAGTCAGGCCCTCGTCGAGGTCGAGAATCAGAGGGCCTTGGCCGAGGTTCAGGGGGCGATAGTGCTGGCAAAGAAATTTCCCCGAAACCAGATCGAATCCCTCGACCGCATCCAAGTTGCATGCCAGCGTCCGGGGTTGGCGGAACAGGCCCTCTATACCTACAGCCGCGGCGGAACGGAGATCACCGGCCCGTCGATCCGATTGGCCGAGGCTATCGCGCAGAACTGGGGAAATGTCCAGTTCGGGGTGAAGGAGCTCGAACAGCGGGGCGGGGAGTCAACCGTACAAGCCTACGCGTGGGACATGGAAACCAACGTCCGGCAGGAAAAGACGTTCCAGGTCCGGCATGAACGCTACACAAAAAGGGGTAGCTACAAGCTGGAGGATCCCCGTGACATTTACGAGATGACCGCCAACCAGGGGGCGCGGAGGCTGAGGGCCTGCATCCTGGGTATCATTCCCGGCGACGTAATCGAGGCCGCCGTTATCCAATGCGAGCAGACGCTAAAATCAAAGGCGGACACATCGCCGGAGGCCCTCAAAAAACTGGTCGAGGCATTTGGCGGGTACAAAGTCACAAAAGAGCAGATCGAGAAGAGGATTCAGCGTCGCCTCGATACGATCACCCCAGCGCAGTTGATCCAGCTGCGGAAGATTTACAACAGTCTCAAGGACGGCATGAGCGCCCCGGCGGACTGGTTTGAAGCAGTGCCGGAGCAGAAATCGTCGGAGGGGGATACAGGAGCCTCCCTGAAAGATAAGGTCAAGGCAAAGATCGATGCAGAAAAGAAAGAGGGTGAACAGGCATGAAAATAATCGCAGACAAGACAATCCAGGAGGCGGCGCAGACGATAACCGATCTGCTCACGTCCTATCACGCCAATATCGATAAGGCCCTCAGGGGATCGGACAACGGCAGGGTCCGGGTGTCCATGGGTATCGTTTTTACCCCGGATGAGGCCGAGGTGTCGTTCTCGTTTGTCGGAGAGAAAATCAGCATCAAGACGCAGATGAAAAACGTGCAGGCGGAATTGCCCCTGCAGAAGCCCCAGGATGCGGATCGAGTCTACAGGATGGATGGCAATGCGTAATCAGCCGGATGGTGGCCCGAAAAGGCGATACCTGGACAACGACAGAACGCCACTGCAACAGAGAATAATTGAGGCATCCGAGCGGCACCCCGAATTAGATAAATCTCAGATTGCGGAGTTGGTGGGGTGTCAGATTCAGCACGTGTACCGGACGCTAAAAAGATTTGCTCTCGGCACGTTGATACGGCCAAGAAGAGAGCTGAAACGGCGGGAAAAGAAGTCTGGCAGCTACACGATCAGGCCATGCCTCCGCTGCGGGAAGCCTCACCGCTCGGAACATTTCGGCGACCGCCTCTGCCCATCCTGCAAACCAAGCTCCGGTGAAATCTGCTGCGACGAATACAGCGTCTATCTGGATCACACGCCTGTGGGGATGCGATGAACTGCCGGGACTACACACCCTCCGAACGGATGGGACGCACCCGCCCGATCTGCCGATACTACCAGGACGGGGGGACGTGTAGCAAGCCCACGTATTTTCTGTGTGTCGAGTGGGTGGCTAAAAAATTGGACGGGAAGATCGTTAGAGTGGAGGAGAGGAAAGATGAGCTTACCTGAACCCTATTACCACGACGAGAAGTACGGACTGACAATATACCACGGTGATTGCCGAGAGATATTACCGGAGTTGCCGAAGGTTGATTTGGTGCTGACTGACCCGCCGTATGGGATAGATTATGACCCCAAAATGTATAGCAAGTGGGATGGAAGTGATAATGAATGGGACAAGATTGTTAATGACCTGGAGATGATAGATTATCATTTTTTATTCTCATTAGATAGCAGAACAAAGGTTGTGTTTGGTGCTGAAAATATCCTTAGTTTTGTTCCCCATCGTGGACGATGGATATGTTGGGATAAGAAACTATATGAGAAAAACGATTCCTCCATCGGTAGTCCCTTTGAAATCGCATGGGTGGATGTTAATACGGGATTTTATAAAATGTATCGTGTTCTTCATAACGGAGTAGTTAATGCTGATAGTGTCAGG
>Ga0302246_1001200_pt1 | contig 19183 bp, 18 predicted proteins | sample AAG_UR_Trp_MG_FD_193533 | JGI IMG/M metagenome (GOLD analysis project Ga0302246, IMG submission 193533) | Enriched activated sludge microbial communities from anaerobic digester in WTTP, New Holstein, Wisconsin, United States - AAG_UR_Trp | ecosystem: Engineered > Bioreactor > Anaerobic >...
CCCTTGAGTCAATGGCGAAGCTCAGGCAGTGCATCTGAAAACCAGGGGCATCACGGGGGAGGATCTGTGAAAACGCACGCATATGCACGGCGTCAAACGATCCGGTGTACCAGCACGATTTTCCTGTTGAGAAGGGAAAGACAGGTTTGCATGACCGACACATCTCCATCCCGAAAACCGCTTTCAGGCATTTGAAGGTATCAATCCCCGGGATATGGAGGCGTTCATTTTCCCTTCGGGAGACAGTCCGCTCTCCAGAGGCAATCCACCTCGTCGCACACATCCCTGGTTCTGAAACAGGGCGTAAACCCCTCCTTGACCTGAATGTCTTTAATAATGCTTTCCTTCGTCCGTCCGACCCGGATACTGACATCCCACTTCCGGGCGATCTCTTTCACTTCAGCCATTTTCATGTTCATTCTCCTTTATGTCGCGATAATAAGATCCATTTCTGAAAATGCCTCCGAATCGAATTTATGAAATGAACGGCAATCGTCATGCCTGACTGATAGGGCGTCTTTCGTCAGGTCCGTTCATGGGGAACAGGGGGGACGCCATATCGCCGAAATATTGGTAAGCCGTCAGGCCGTGAGAGATCATTTTCCGGGAGATTCCTTTCTTTCCTGAAGCGGATGCCTCGTGAGAGGCGGCCCATGGGAAGACCGCTTTTTGATCCATGCGCGCTGTACTGTAATACATGAAAAATAAAAGGGGTGATGGATCCGGCCCGCGATTCACAATTTCATTTTACTCGTGGCAGGAGAAAAATCAATTTGAATTTTCAGGAGGTTAAATATCCATGAAAAGGATGGATGACAGGAAAAGACCCCGCCCGGGGCAGGACGGGGTCTTTGGCAGGTTTCGATCAGAATTTGAATTGTAACTGCCAGCGCAGGAAAATCGAGTCGTCGGCTTTGCTGCTGTAAAAATCACCCGGCGCGAAATATTCCGCCTGCAGGAAACCATCGATCTGCCTGGTGAAAACATGGGTGAGCATCAGCGTGCCGATATGCCCCCGGTCTTTGGAATCATTGGTGAACAAAGGTGCAGCCGAGCCTGTCGTGATTTTTGTTTCCTCGTCGGCTCTCAGGTACTGGTAGGATAGTGCCAGATTCGTGGTTGGTGCCAGAGCCAATTTGACGCCCAGTTTGATAAGGTGGAGATTCGTCCAGTAGCAAGGGATCGGACCGCTGTCAGAGGTTGTTTCGTATGATAACGGATAGGTGAAAATTTCATTCCAGGACGGCGATCTGGAAAACAGCGGGTCAAAGCCTTCGTGATCTCCCGTGCTCTGATCGTCCCCCGACAGATAAACATAACCCAACTCCCATTCTGGTTTTAAATTGATTTCAGAAAACTTTTGACCGACAAAGAGATAACCGCCTTCGGCCTTTCTGTCCCGCTCATCATCGTATTCACCGAACTGTTGGGCGAATTCCGCCCTGACCGTCCAGTTGGATGCGGTGAAAACGATTCGCGCACCGACGGTATTCAGTTCCAGCGCACTCTGGGGACCGCCGAATTTCGGATTGAAAAGGCTGCCTACGGAATCTTCCTCCTTGTAGATGTAGTAGGGTTCCAGAAGCAGGTTCTTATGTAATCTGTTTCTCCCATAAACGATGAAACCCCTTTCGTCGGAGACGTTGAGAAGCCGTTCATTGTCGATATAACTCGGAAGAGAGTCCGATCTGGCGGGATTGAGGGTCGGCAGGAATTCATCCCGTTGCCGATCGTTCAAATAGATTACATCCACGGAATGGTTGTCGTTGATTCTCCAGGTGGCCTTGATGGCATCGAAATAGGCGGTTCTGGAACCGTCGCCCGGGGTGCCGTCGAGAATCAGAAAACCCTCTCCGTACATGCCCAGGAAATCCTGTCGCCCGATCCGGAGGTCAACGGGGAGGCCGAAAATATTCTTGGCCGTGAAATGCAGGTTGTCGATGACGAGCTCGTCTTCATCGAAGCGATCGCTGTCCGAAGTGGCGTCGTTGGTTAGAAAAGGTTTATAACTGCCGAGGTAGTACCTGGCCTCGTTCGTTATTTTGGCATAAATCCCCATATCCTTGGTGAAGTCAACTTTTCCCCACAGGGACGAACGCAGACGGAAGAAATCCCGATCCGGCTTCTTGAGGACTTCAAAATCCATGACGTTTTCCCAGTACTCCTGGCGCAGGCGGAAACTGGCCCCGTAATCCGCCTTGATTTCCGCCGGCGCGATATCGGCGTAAACCGCAGCGGCGAAAAACAACATGCAAAGCAAACTTAAACATTTTTTAACCATACCATTCCCCTCCTTTTTGTATGTCTGAAAAAATTCCGGGGAGTCTATTAAAAAAACAATCCATATTCAAGGTAAAAGTTTTTTCGAATCATCGTAACAGGATTATTTGAGCCATGTTCCTCACCGATGTTTTGGAAGAGAACTGGAAAGCCGATTGGAAAATGAGTTCAAAGATGGTATGAGCAGGGCGGGTATCGTCTCCCGTATCACAACATTTCGTAAGGAGGACAAGGCATGAAAAACGGAAAATGGAGAGGCTGGATCGTTTGCCTGATCGGGATCGCGTTTGTTTTGGGTTGTGCGTCGGAAAAGACCACCGCGCCGGATAATTTTACGGCCAGGATGGTCGCCATGGGAATCGAGATGCCCATGGCCAAGATGGGGGCAAAAAGTCGTGTCGAGAATCCCATGCTGAACGGGATTGTCACCATTACCTCGGCGGGTTCGGGAACGGTGACCATGATGTCTGCAACCAACAAGGCGTATTTCGAGCAGGCCCGTAAAGAGGATGTCCCGTCCATTTATGATCCCGACGTCGTCGTTGAGAAAACCAAAACCGGTTCGGAAACCATCGACGGTCATTCATGTGTCAAATATGACATCGTCATGTATAAAAAAGACAAGCCCGAAGAGAAATACAAGGGACGGGTATGGGAAGCCGAGGATCTGGGCGGCCTGGCCATTCGCAATGAAATGGATGCGCCTGAAAAGGCGGGCGGCGTCATGGTCATGGAGTTGAAAGACGTCAAGGTGGGCGCGGCCACGGCGGATATGTTCACCGTTCCGGCTGATTACCGGAAGGTCAACAGCATGATGGAACTCATGGCCGGCGCCGGCGGAGCCCCGGAGATGCCCGACATCGAGAAGATGAAAGAGATGATGAAGAATATGAAAACCGAGTAATGACGAGGTTGTTTCTGTTGTTGCGGCAAAAGGCGCTTCCCGTTCCGGTATGGATAACGGGAAGCGCCTTTTTATGTCCGCTTCCGGTTTTGCAGGGTATTGTTTGTCTTGAACGTGAACGGTGCCTGCCGTCGCTTACTGTTAAACGCTGCAGACCCAACGGGACCGGTGGCCGGTCCGTGCCGAATCAATCCGGCTGTCTAAAGCGGTGAATTCCTGGTTCCTTCCGAGGTCAACGTTCTCAGAATATCCTCCTTGCCGATGACGCCAACCAGTTTATCCAGATCCATTACGATCAGGGTGTGAATATTGTGTTTGACCATCAACGTGGCAATGTCTTCCAGGGAGGCATCCGGTCCCACTGTTATCGGGCGTGTGGTCATGGCGTCCCGCACCTTTGCGGCGGTGATTTTATGCACTTCTTTTTCAATGTGCCTGGGCAGGTTCAGGGGTATCGCGCTGTCGAGAAGGACGAAAAAGGATGGGATGGGGAGTTTCTCCTGCTGCGTGATTAAGTCCGCCTGGCAGATGATTCCTTTCAGTTTTCCGTCATCGTCGATTACGGGGAGGCCATTGATATGGTTGTCGAGAAGGAGTCTGGCGGCCTGCAGAATGTCCGTATCGGGGCCCACCGTGATCACATCCGTCGTCATGATGTCTCTGGCTTTCAGCATGGCTTTTCCTCCGTGTTTTTTGATTCCATATTACTTCCGATTTCCGGTTAAATCCATCTTGATTTTCCCTGCCGTTGCACGTTTCAGGCAAAAAAGGGCCGGTTTTTATCATTCCAACACGCACCGGAGACGAAGAAACCCCGAAGAAAATAAACGGCTATTTGTCGCCGTGCTTCCTTTAAGAACGGTTTTTCATGATATGGCGCCATTTTTCTGGCAATTCAGTCTGTTTTGCTTTAGAAATTCTTTATTATGCATCTGAATTTCATCTGGGATATGACCACCACCGGTGTAACCGTCTTGATGACCCTGTTCGGGATTGTCACGGCCGGTCATGCGCTGATCAACAAGCGCGATCCGAAAGGGGCCTTCGGATGGATGACGGTCTGCATTCTCTTCCCCTTTATCGGCCCCCTGTTTTACTTTGTCTTTGGGATCAATCGTGTTCAGAGGAGGGCGAAAAAACTGCTCCGGGGTTCCAACTTATCGGTAAATGCAGGTTTAAATGAAACGACAGGTGATCCATGTGCGTCGATCCCGTTTTCTCTTCTTCCTGTCCCATACCAAACCCAGGCTGCCATTTCGAATCGGGCTTCACGGCGTCCGATATGCGGCGGCAACCGTCTCTCTTTACTCCACAATGGTGATGAGGCCTATCCGCCCATGCTGGCGGCGATTGAACGGGCCCGGCACACCGTTTATCTGGCGACTTACATTTTCGATGTGGATGAAACGGGCCAGCGTTTTATCGACGCCCTGTCCGAAGCCCATCGAAGGGGTGTCGTCGTCCGGGTTCTGATCGACGGGATCGGGGAATTGAATTGGGGCCCGATTGCCAGCCGTCATCTGCGACGGCGTGGTCTTCCCGTCGCGCGTTACATCCCCCCGGCCTTGTTCCCGCCCACGCTCTACATCAATCTGCGGAATCACCGGAAGATACTGGCTGTCGATGGGCAAGAGGCCTTCACGGGAGGGATGAACATCAGTGACCGTCATCTCGTCTCTGCGGGCGGAGATCCGGACAGGCAGGCCAGGGACATCCATTTCCAGATCGAGGGTCCCCTGGTGCGGCAAATCGAGGAGGTTTTTATTGATGACTGGTTTTTTGCGACCGGCGAAACCCTGGCTTCCTCCTCTTTATTCCCCGGAATTGCGGGTGACAGCTTCTGCCGGGCCATTGCCGACGGTCCCGACGAGGGCATGGGACAGCTTTACATGATTCTATCGGGAATTATTTCTTCCGCAAAGCAGAGCATCCGGATCATGACCCCTTATTTTCTGCCGCCCCGGGGAATTTTGACGATGATCCAGGCGGCGACCCTCCGGGGCGTCGCCGTGGAGATCATCCTGCCGGAAAAAAACGATATCCCCTTTGTGCATTGGGCGACCCGTAACATGCTGTGGGAACTTCTCTCCTATGATATTCACATCTATTATCAACCGGCGCCTTTCGCACATACCAAGTTGATCCTGCTGGATGATCGGTACGTACAGATCGGTTCCGCCAATATCGATTCCCGCAGCCTCCGGTTGAATTTCGAGCTCAATGTCGAGGTGTACGATCAGGTTATTGCGAACGCCTTGCGGGATTATTTTCAGGACATCAAAAGCCGGTGCCGGCCCATTACGCTGCAGGAGATGGACAGTCGCTCCATTCCCGAACGTCTTCGCGATTCCTTCGCCTGGCTTTTTTCGTCCTATTTGTAAGATTGAGCGGTTTGGGGATATGAAAAGCAAGAGGCGAGTTGCGGGATGTCCTGTTTTCCGGATGCCGGCATAAGGATTATGGCCTGATCGGCAGGAAGGATAGGGCCCGAAAAGCCCTTCCGGGCAAAACAGGCCATGATTCATGAAAATCCGCTCATTGTTTTGAAGAGCAGCCGTCCCCAAAACGCCTTCGGGCCGTCCATGCCGGCGAACGGGTTGCCTTTGCCGCGGAGAGAAATATTATGAGACAATCAGGAGCCACAACCGCATGGGAGTAATGCGCAACAGGTGGATACAAAGCCTGCTCATCCGGGCGAAGCAGGTCGTTCTTCCCGGTTTTGACGGCATCCCGCTTTACGATGTGGCGGTATTTTTCTGGCATGGGATTCTGAACGGTTCCCTCAACATGAGGGCGTCGGCTTTTTCGTTCAATTTCTTCCTGTCCCTGTTTCCCACGATCATTTTCGTTTTCACCCTGATTCCCTATATCCCCGTCCCGCATTTCCAGGATGAACTGCTCCGGCTCATCCGTGATCTCATGCCCGACCAGGCGTTCCGTTCTGTGGAAGCAACGCTCCTGGATATCATCAGTCGTCCCCGGGGCGGTCTGATGTCCCTCGGCTTTGTCCTTGCCCTGTTTTTCTCCACGAGCGGTATAAACAGCCTTATCGATGCCTTCAATCAGACGGTCCATGAAATCGAGACCCGAAGTTTCTTAAAACAGCAACTCGTTTCCATCGTCTTAGTCCTGATCGTATTTATCGTTGTCGGGATCGCCGTTGTGCTCATCACCCTGGGACCGCCTGTTCTGAGGTTTCTGACGGAGAATGGAATCCTCCGGGGAGGATGGACCCTTTATCTGATTACCTGGTTGCGGTGGATGATTATCACGACCATGTTCATTTTCGCTTTTTCGTTTTTGTATTACCTGGCTCCGGCAGGACGGAACAAGTTCCGCTTCCTGTCAGCCGGCTCCCTGTTGTCGACTATTTTGACCATTGCCGCTTCGATGGCCTTCAATTACTACGTGAACAACTTTTCCCATTACAACACCCTGTATGGGTCCATCGGCACCCTGATGATCATCATGATCTGGATCAATTTCAACGCCCTGGCGGTCATCATCGGGTTCGAGCTGAACGCAAGCATCATGGGCGCAAGAAAGAAAATCAACGGGAATAACGGCGGTTGAGGAAGGGCGGTTCACCGCCTCAGGCCTGACCGGTGTTTACGGACGCCGGTCTTCGCCGGGTCCTGCGTGACGAAAATAGGCATTGGCCTCGGGACGGAAGAGAAAATAGGCAATGACGAGAAAGATAAGTAAACCCGGTATCATGGTTGCCTGCATGGTTCCGATGGCCATGGCCAGGAGAAAGCTGAACACCCCCCATCCGGCGTAGAGAAACCTGGCCCAGTTTTTCCCCTTCAGAATCCCCAGTCCGGAGATGGTCGTGATCATCACCCCCAGGGTGATAATGGCGTATTGTATGGACATGGGCATGGGGGTTTCCTGCATGGATGCGATGACTTTCGGATTTTTGAGGTTGGCGGACGTGGCAAACATGGAGAAGATTCCCATGGCGATGAGAATCCATCCGATGAAAGTGACGGCACGGGGACGTTTGTTCATGGTTTAACCTTCCTTAACGTTTTTCCCATACCAGAAATCATAAAATGGCTTGGCGCTGCAAAGGGCAGCCAGAAGTATGAGAATCGTAAAGTCGATCGTGATGAGTTGCGGGAACAGTTTGACGATGACCAGGGCCGTGAAGAAAACGGCGAATTTGATCAGACCAATGTCGATCACGGAAAGATTCCTGACTCTTTCATCCAGAAATTCGGTCATTTTTTTCTTCCTTTCTTCATGTTAAACGCATTGATCATGGCGATCAGGTGCATTTCCCCCTTCTTCCATAAGCGCCCAGCGAACAGGTCAGAATATTGCCGATCCGCTGATACGGTTTGTGGGCCTGGTCCGGCGTTTTGTCGATTGCGTCCTGAAAGCGATCATAATCGATGTTTTCGCCCAGAAACTGCATCATGGCAAGGATATCTTCAGGGCCGACAATGATTCTTGCCGCGTAGTCGCTTCCCGTCGTGTCTAGAATCTGTGCGTCCGGCAGCGGAACCTGACGGACCAGATTCCGGATATCCCCGATTTCCCGGGACCGGACATGAAATGTTCCCGGTGCCTTGCGGACAATTGAGTAAAAGCCGTATTTCGTCATCAACCACATGGCGTTGCTCTCCCACATTTCAATCAAGTGCGTCGAAAAATAAAGATGACATCCCCGGAATTTTCCCCACCTGTGTCCGGCATCCCAGCCGTATCCGGTCCAATCCACAGGATAAGGCGTTTTTTGTATGGGATTCAGTATACAACAAACCCCATCGGGGTACAAAAGAGAATACCATAATCTTTTTGTCCCTGGTCCGGGCAGGGAGAGGCAATCCGCCGGTTTATCGCCGGTCCGGGGCAAAAGAAAGAAAACAGGCGGCCGGTAACTCACAGGAAAAGGTCAGAAAACAATAAGTCAAATGTTTTCTTGACTTTTCCTGATATGTGCACTAAACGTGTTCCCGAATGTCGCGGAATGATCATCCGAAGCATATCACAGGCTGAGAAAAGACGTTTTGCTGTACAAGGTAAGCCGCCATGCTCTCAAGAGTCATGGCGGTTATTTCTTTTTGTGGGAACAGCGTTCCGCCTTGGGGGGGCTGTTGATGCCGGAAGGAAATATAAAATGCCTCAATGAAAAGAAAGGCTTTGGATGCATCGAGAAGGATGGCGGTGAAAATGTTTTTGTTCATGTCAGTGCTTTTCAGACCAGAGAATTCCGATCTTTCGGCGGAGGGCATCTTGTCATTTTCGACTGTGAGAAGGGACAGAAAGGTCTGTCGCACAAATTAAGGATCATTTAGTGTAGCGGTTCCGAGCTTGTCGGCAAAGGTTTTACGAATATGCCGATTATGACGTGCCGCATAAGGAAATGGAAATGAGTTCAGATAAAGGAGGTCTGAGATGAGCAAAAAACTTTATGTCGGAAATCTGTCCCAGGGGGTCAATGAGGAGGATTTGCGGGTCAATTTTACCTCGGTGGGCGTGGTTCGGTCAGTCAGCATTATAAAGGATAAATTTACGGGGACGTCCAAGGGATTCGGTTTTGTCGAAATGGAAAACGACGCGGAGGCGGCGGAGGCGATCAAAAAGTTCAACGGCGGTGAACTGGACGGCAAGACTATCGTCGTAAACGAAGCCAGACCCAAGAACGATACGGGATCCGGAGGACGGCCGGGCGGTTCATATTCACAGAATCGTGGTTACGGAGGGGGCGGCGGCAGGCCCGGCGGTCCCGGACGTTCCGGCGGCCCCGGCCGCGGCAGGTATTAAATCCCGGTCAGGCTTTTTTCACAGGAAGATGGCCTGTGTAGGAAACCCGTCCGTGTAAAATAAATGAAACCACCTTTCGGAAGAACCGGATTTCGGTTCCGGTAACGGAAGGTGGTTTTTTTACAAACTTTTTCGTTCCGCCTTATGATACAGGCGGCTGCTGTAGCAATTGCGAATCGGTTTCCGTCAGTTTCCGGGGGTGATCATCTGCAACAGGGCCCGGGCGGCCTCCTCGGGACCTTTTCTTTCCCACCCCGAGATTCCTAACCTCGTCCGCAGATGCCCCACGAATATTGCCTCCTCGAAAAATGCGTTGAAAAACCGCTTTGCAATTTCGTCGTGAATCTCCTTATATTGAACCGGGCCAAAGACGTTGACAAAATAGGTGTGCACCAACCCTGTCGATGTGGTCGTGCCTTTACTCATGGCCGTGCCTTCCCGGAAAACCCGTAAGGCCGCGTCCGGTGACGTAAGCGCTTCGATAATGGGATGATCATCGTCTATTTGTTCGTAATTGTTGGCATACATAATCATGTCTACGGGAAATCCCTTGACGACGTTTTCGTAGGTCGTTACCGGCAGAACAACCCGGGCGTTAACCTGGCTTGGATTCATGATGATCGCCCGGTCGAGTTGGCCGAACGCGTAACCCGGCTGCAGGTCGTCCAGGCGGACGAAAGCGCCGACTTCCGTTCCGTAGCCGATAATCCGGCCGTCGGGGGCGATATCCAGAGAACCCATATCGTCGGCGATAATGGTCATCTCCTCGATCTGATCTTCCCCCATGGTTCGGAACGCTTCCAGCGTTTCGGATTTTCCTGTTCCCGTGTCTCCCACAATCAGTATGGTCAGCGCCCGGTCCCCCTTCATGACGATACGGACCATCGCTCCATGATACGGCATCTTCCCAAGTTTCATGGTTTTGATGTTATGGAGTGTCAGGATCATTTTTTTCAGATAGCCGAAGTATCCGTATGAATCGGCGTTCGGGCAGGCTGCCGCGATGATCTCGTTCGGGACGTCGTCATAGAAAACCGTCGGCAGGGGCGCCAGCGTATCCAATTCGGTTCCCGGGACGCCGAATAGATAAACCGCATCGATGGGTTTACTCAGGCTTTCATCATCTGCCAGCTCGAAAAGATTGCACAGGGAAAACCCGAGTTCGTAAAATTTCTCGTGAATATAAACCAGAATCATCAGGGAACCGACTTTTGCGGGAAAACAGAGCCATTCATCGGGATCGATGTCGATGAGGCTCAGGGGATTCTGTCCGATGCGCTCAAATTTCCCGGTTCGCTTATTCATCGGCGGATTAAGAAGCAGAGGGGGATAAAGCAGGATCTGGCGGATCAGTGGAACATCACAAAGCTTCTGATAACTGCCGGAGGGCAGGGCAAGCTGTTTCGGTAAGGCAATAACGGCGACTTCGGCGCCCGCCCGGATCTGGCGGTAAACACTGGGGTGATTGCCCGTGATATTTTCCTGAATTTCCCGGTAGACCTGTCTGACCAGATGCATGAGGGATTCAATCGTGGCATTGAAGGTTCGATAGGGACGCTGATCCAGGCGGTCTCCCGTTGAATCGCACAGGATAAAGCGATCGAAGTCACGCCAGTAGTTGTACAGCCTTTCCACGAACGTGTTGAGCAGGGAGGGGTCCCGAACAAAACGTTCTCCTTCGGACATGAGTTTGGGAACTGTTTCAAGAGTCATTTTGCTCAGGATCTGAAACGCCTCGATCAGCTGCTGAATATCGGATTCCTGAATGTCCTGGATCGGCTTGTCAAAAATTTGCAGCAGCGGGGCCTGCCTTTGCTTCAGACCACTGACGAAACGGGTTGTCACCTCGTAAAACAATTCGCTTGAAAGCAACTCCTCCGGCGTGCTGCACACCCGGTCCCGGAGACGTAGAATGATTTTCTTCCTCAGAAACTTGAAACTTCCGTACATGTTCACGGTGCTTTCTCCTTCAATTCATTCCTTCTTTACCTGCGTCCAGAGCCGGACCCAGGGGACGGTATTCGAAGAACCCCTCCGGGTGCTTTGCTTTTGTCCAGCCGTAAAAGGTGGCGGATATACCGCTCAGAACGGCCTCCTCGTAATTGCGCCGTTCGATCTCATCGAGAGAGGAAATCAGTTCTTCGGTCACCTCACCGGCAAAGCGGGTCTCCCGGGGTATCCATCCGTAACCCAGGATATGGGAACGTGCCGCGGTATCCGCATTGACCATGTCCGTCTCCATAACCCAGATATTGACATTCGCCCCATCGATGTCCTGTGCGTTGATTGCCGCCGAGGTCGGCTCTGCCTTGATAATGATAAAATAAGGATTGATCATGTATTATGATGCCTATCCGTTTCTAAAAGGATCGATTCATGTTCATTCTATTTTAAGGAGAAACCATATCGGATTTTAAAAAAAATCACGAGTGGAAAGAACGCGTTTGCCGATAAGATGACTTTAATGAAAAAAGAGTTTTTATTAATGGGTGAGAACTGTAAATGGATCACGACGCAATCCCGACCCGGGAAAATTGGTTCTGGAGATGGTTTGGGCTGAACCGGGCTAGGGGACGGAATTCCACCGTAATTAGAAAAGTATCAGGTTATAACTGGTAAAAAGCTAGGAATAAATCCGTATTGCATTCAGGCAAACATAGCATTATTGATGAAAAACATGTGTATAGGTGTTTTACGAAGGATTCTCGAACGTCTTAAAAAACAAGACGCCTGATTCCAATTCTTATCAAACCGGTTAATCAACGCGGCTCTCTGAATAGATTGTCACCCGATCAAGGGTCAGGTTGAATTTTTCCCGATGGTCAACTCGGACAATCTCGTCTCTAAGCAGGGGACTATTTTTTAAATTACAACTAAGGAAGTTCGGTTCAACGGGGAAGTTTTTTTAAAAATTGAAATCATGGCTAACGGTGCTCTTCAGTACGGTGTCAGGAATCTTATAAGATCGACATGCGAAAGCAGCAAGGGGGTAAGCCATGCCGAGAATAGATCTTAGAATCAATCGACCTATCAGCGGTGAAATCGTTGCTTCAAACGTCTCCACAGGAGATGAAAAGCGCTATCCTGTAACCGTTGCCAATATCAGCCTGGGTGGCGCTCTCGTTGAAGGCGAAACCGACGGCATGGATCATCTCACACGCCTTCGCTTATTGATTGGAGACCAGAATAATCTGGAATTGCCGGCAACGGTTATCTGGAAGGAAAAGAACAGATCCCATCTTTGTTTCTACTACGATGATGAAGACGTGGTGAATCGCCTGTGGTCTTACATCAGGCAAAGCGTAGGAAAGATAAAAAAAGAAATGTGTCCGTATTGCGGCCGGCCTGTTTCGGACGGACTCGATGAATGTCCCTTCTGTCATCTCAGCCTGAAATATTCGGATGATTATCTTATTGCTCACACAAGAAAGACGTTTCTACAGCGGTTGTCCCAGCACCTTAAGGGTTTGAACGGCGACGGGCACCTGCATCTCCTGAATCTGATCGATCGGGAAATCCTGAAGAAAAAAGGCGAGGCAGTGAGCGAAGAATACGTCGGGACATGCCGGCAGATGCTGACGCTTTTTTCGTTGATCCGGAAAGTTGCGCCAACGGAAATGCCCGTTCTGCTGCTGGGAGAAAGCGGTACGGGAAAAGAGCTCGCCGCCCGGGCGATCCACGAGAGAAGTTCCCGGGCAAAAAACCCCCTGCTGGTCATCAACTGTGCGGCCATACCGGAAACCTTGCTGGAAGCGGAACTGTTCGGTCATGAACGGGGCGCTTTCACGGGGGCATATCAGGCCCGGAAGGGCAAGTTTGAACTGGCCGAAAGAGGGACATTGTTTCTCGATGAAATCGGCGAAATGCCCTGGTCCCTTCAGGCAAAGCTCCTGCGTTTTCTGGAAGACAAGATGATCGAACGTATCGGAAGCCAGAAAGCAAGAAAAGTGGACTCCCGGGTCATTGCCGCGACCAACCGTGACCTTGAAAAGGAAGTCCATGAAGGGAAATTCCGACAGGATCTTTATTACCGTCTCAGTGTTTTTCCCATTCATCTTCCGCCTCTGCGGGAAAGGGGCGCCGACAAGATTATTCTCGCCAAATATTTTCTTGGAAAATTCTGCCGGGAAGACAGTTCTTCGCAGAAAAAGAGATTTTCCGCTGGAGCCTTGTCGGCCATCAATCATTATGACTGGCCGGGAAATGTACGTGAGTTGATCAATAAGGTCAGGAAAGGCATTGTCGTATCCGAGAGTGACGAGATTGCCGTCGGGGATCTGGATCTGGTATCTCCGTTTCAGGCGGAAAACGGGGAGTCCGCATCCCTGGAGGATTTCCGATCCAGTTCCGAGAGAAAAAAACTTCTGGAAGTGATCGATTCCTGCGATGGTAATTTGTCACGCGCTGCCCGGGATCTCCATATCAGCCGGACAACCATGCACAAATTGAAGAAAAAGTATCATCTTTAGGAAGTATTTAACCTACCTGTAAGACGGTGAGATGCGCCAATCCCATCGGCAATCCGGTGTGAGAGGCTCAGTCATGTACCGGGGAACACCATTCTGTCCTTCCCGCATCAGTCCAGGCAGCCCACCTCAAAAAAAGTGATCCCGGAATTGGTGCGTTAAAGAATACGAAGTGGGTTATTGCGAATGCACGTTCGAGGTAAAAGCCGAAAAAGCCTCATCGGCAATTAGGCATTAGTGGGTGACAATGAAATATGAAACCGGTCTTTCGTCTATTCCATCCTTCCGGCCTGACCGTGCCACTGTAAACCGGCCTGACCATGTCTGGAGGGTGTCCTGTAAACCGGGGTGTACACATTCGTCTTGCTGTTCAAAACATACATAATGATAACAGCTAGATACGAAATGGCACACCCCTTGCGAAAAGAGGATCATGAAAAAGATATTTCTCGGCGCAAGCTTACTGATTGTTTTTTGTGTGGCCATCTGTGTCCCCCGGCTTCAGGCAGAGGATTGGAGGGGGTGTGGAACCACTTCCCTTCCGATATATGTCGAAGAAGAGGGGAAGTCCGGCTTTCCGATTCTCTGCTTTGAAGCTCTCGGTTCCGACGAGATGAACTCTGTGAGAGGGAAATATTCCTCCGGGGTTGTGCTGTCGCTGGTTGAATCAGCGGAGGATAGAGGACGCATTATCCTCTGGGATGAATCAAAAGGAAATTCCAACCCGCAGACAAACTGCTCATACGGCAACAATCATTCATATTCTGTGCTTACGGCGATAGGTTACAAATAGAAATTCAAAGGGAAGGAGGTGAGGGTAGATGACGTGGGGGTCCACGGTAAAGCGGCTGTCCTTTTTATTCGCGATTACAGGATTGATGTTCTGCAACGTGGCCCACGGCAGCGGGCTGGAAACATTCGATAACCTGACGGCGATTGAAGACAATGCCATATCCGATTTCCAGGGAATGATTGGGGTCAACTTGGCGGCTGGTGACAACCATGCCCAGGTGAACATGCACCTGATTGGTGTGGGGAATGTGCTGCAGCCGGGAGTGATTTATCAGTCTACTCAGACTTGGGAAAATATTAACGGTGAAGCGACCGATTTGATCGGGGAGTACGCCTTTCAATCTTCATCGGGGATCGTGTCCGTAAATCAGGCCGCCGGTTCAGGATCGGCGGAGGCCAATCTGGTCCGGATCGGATACGGTGCGACCATTCCTCTCGATGCCACTGTCCTGCAGCAGGTGGTCGGTTCCGCGTCACAGGAATTTAAAGGAGAGAACGGTGAGAGTATCAGGACTGACATCATTGGCGAACATGCTTTTGAGAATTTCGCAGGCATCGTCCAGGTGAATCAGTCGGCAGGGGTTGCCAACGCTGTTTCAAACAGCTTGGTCATTAACTTGAACATGCAGTGAACAGAAAACTAAAAAAAGGAGGAACAGGATTATGAGTCGGAAATTATTGGTCGTATGTGCAGCTTTGATGCTCATGTTGCTTCCCATGTCGGTTTCGGCCAGTGATCAGGGGGGCTATTCCGGTGATTTTAACAAGGATATCCAGATCAGCCTGAACGCGGATGCCACGCTGCAGTTGATGGCGTATGCCAACCTGGCCTGTGAGTTGTACAGCGTGGATGTGAATATGGATGTTATAGCAAACGATGGCGTGCTGACGGTTGGCGGCTTGGTCGAGGCAGTGGCCAAGAACGACCAGTTCCCGGAGAAGAACATGACGTTCAATTACGAATCCGACAACAATGCAACGGTTGCGGGGAGTTCCCTGACTAATTTCACGGGCAACCTGGGGCTGAACGTGGCCGCCGGTAACAGCAACACCCAGAGCAACGTCGCCACCTATGCCGCCGGCGAAGCGGATGCGTCCCTGACCCGGGCCGTGATCTTCAGTGTCCAGAAGGCCATGAACAACCTGACGAAGAACGATGGGTCGGCAAACAATGCCATCGTTTCTTCCAATGTGCTGAACGGCGCAACGGGCAATGTCGGCTTGAACGTGGCCGCGGGCAACAACAACGCCCAGAGCAACATGACCTCCATCGCCACGGCGCCGGCGAAGGTCGGGATGGCCCTGGCCTACGTACAGCAGAAGTCCCTGGAAAACGGGACCTGCAACGCGCCGACGGTCAAACCGGAAGTGATCAATGCTGAAGTCAACCTGTCTCTGAGCGGTACCGTGGACTTCCCGGCTACGGCCGTTACGAGCTATCAGGCGAACAACATCTACCTGGATACGTGGAATGGACAGACCCATCCGGGTGACGGGAACATCGGTCATGATGACCTGGATGGTGAGTGTCAGGGCGCCGTTGACAATCCGTATCGTGGTGCAGATTCAGCGGGCACGAACATCGGCGGCCTCGCCTTCGATACCGTCATCCCCGATGCGCAACTCAGCGGCACGGTTTCCGGAACGGTTCCGATCGTGATCAGCGTGCTGAACAAATCGACCGTGAACAACGCCATGATCTCCGCGGACACCCTGAGCAACCTGACGGGCAACTTCGGCATCAACGTGGCCGCCGGCAACAACAACCTGCAGGCCAATGCCTTTGCCGCCTGCTATGTGCCGTCAACGAATGGTGGAGGAGAAACTCCGACTCCCGGTGAGTAGGAACTGAGTGTGATATCCGAGTGATTCATTAAAGGGGAAGGAGGTGTCATGCGCCTCCTTCCCCCGTTTTCTCGTTACAGGGGGATGTACGATGCGGATTCTTGGAAAGGTGATTATCCTCGGGTTCATGATCTTTTTCCTTGGAGAAAGTTTAACGTTTGCAGGCATGGTTGAGTTTCGGGCGGGCATTCAGGGAACGGTCCTGAGAAAGCCCGTCAAGAGCATGAAGGAGATGCGATACGCGGGTATTGTCCGGCAGCGCTTGGATATCAGCTGCGGCACCGCCTCCCTGGCGACTATCCTGAAGTATTATTACGGCCGGGATATATCGGAGGAGGACATCATCGCCGACATCCTGAACCACGGCGACCGGGAGCAGATTTCGCAAAAGGGATTTTCCATGCTCGATTTGAAGCTCTATGCGGAGAGGACCGGGGAATTCCGGGCCGAGGGGTACAAGGTGCCCTTCGAGAGCTTGAAAAAGCTGAAACTGCCGACCCTTGTCCTGCTCAACCTGAAGGGATTCAATCATTTCGTGGTTCTTCGCGGTGTATTGGATGACCGGGTCTATATCAGCGACCCGATCATCGGCCGGCGCGCCTTGCCGGTGAAGGAATTCACGGATGGGTGGAACGGTATTCTCCTGCTGGTGCTGGAAAAGAATTCGCAGAAGGGGAATCATCGCCCTGAAGACCGGGATCTGCAGCAGTTAAGCATATCGAAAGAGGAAATATGGCGGATCAGGGATCTCTATGTCGGGGCGCCGATGTTGAGTGTGCCCTTTGAAATGAAGAATTAAGGAGAACGACTATGTATAACCGTCGAAAGTTTTCAAACCGATCCATTGTCGTGTTCCTGATTTGCGTCGCCGGTTTCTTTGCGCTGTGCACGCCGGTATATGGATCGGATGAATGGACGGGGCTAGATGAGCAGGGGCTCGTCACGCTCGGGGAGTCGCAGATGGCGGATATGCGGGGAGGCTACCTGGGCTTTCATTTTGCCATCACCTTCAGCGGCTTCTGGGATACGAAGGGGAACCAGTGGGCGGACATCGATTATGACGCCGGATTCAACGGGGACAGTCAGTCGGGGCAGATCACGTTATCGTCAGCCGACGCCGGTACTTCTTCCGACGGCACAACGGCATCCGGTGACGGCACTTCGGATGGCGCCCAGTTTACGGCCAAGGCCATTCTGGGCGGGTTCAACGGGGGGCAGGGCCTGTTTCAGGTAAACCAGGTGCCCGGTTCGGACAACATTGTTGCCAATAGCCTGATCCTGAACCTCACCATCTACAATGTCAGCGAATCCCAGGCGCCTGCTGTTATGGAGAGCCTGAAGCTTCTGACGCCGGCTTTCTGAGCGCCCGGACAATACAGGGGGAATGCTTCATCCCTTTTTATAAGGGGTGGAGCATTTTTTTATTGTGATGATCTTTGTCCTGTGTTAAAAAATAATTCGGTTTCTCAATCTCTGAAACTTTAAAAAATAATCCCGCTTGCGGGTGAGTTGTTAAAGTCTTCATCTTGTTTTCCCTGGTTAATGTTTTTGCAAACATTGTCTCTTCGTTGTTCATAACCGTTTAGCAGTTTAACAGGTGTGTCGTTTTTCGTTCAAGGGGGTTTTTCCTGTGCGGTTGGATCATGTGAAGACGGACGGTTTCTTGCCGTAATTTACAGTAAACAAATTTCATAGGGAGGAAACGAAAATGAGGTTCATGGGTCTGACGAGGAAGCTGGGTGTTTCATTCCTGGTGGTGTGCATGACGGTTGCCGTTGCTTATGGCGAGGAACAGGAAAAGGCCAAGACGCCGACGGCGAGGCAGGAAACGATCGACGTGGAAAAAGGGGGGGTTCTGGTCCAACAGCGTAAATTGATTATCGAACCCGGCGTGCAGTATTCCCACACCTCCCGGGCGCGGTTGGCCATCAACGGGTTTACGATCCTGCAGGCCATTGTTCTGGGGAAGATCGTGTCGGAAGATGTCAAAAAGGACGTCCTTATGCCGTTCCTCAATGTCCGTTACGGCATTACGGATAATCTGCAGTTCGAAATGAAGGTGCCCTACCTCTTCCGGAGAGACCGGGAGGCTTACGAGAGCAACAACGAAACAAATGAATACACGGTCCGGGACAACGATATCGGCGATATCGAGGCCGGATTGTATTATCACCTGGTACAGGAACGGGAATCCATTCCTGATGTGGTGATCAATCTCAAGGGTAAGTCGAGAACCGGGAAAGATCCCTATGACTTGGATACAAAGCATGTTGGCGGTGTGGATGGCGGTGATAAATTAACGGAATTGCCCACCGGCAGCGGCCATTACGGTGTTTCCGTGGGGGTGACCGTGGCCAAGACCAGCGACCCGGCGGTGTTGTTCGGGACCCTGGCGTACTACTACAATTTTGAAAGGGACCCCGGACACGGTTATGGCGACGTGAAACCAGGCGACAGTATCGAGATCGGTCTGGGGATGGCCTATGCCCTCAACGAAAAGCTTTCCACGAGCCTCAGCTATCAGCAGCGGTATTATTTTAAAACGGAGCAGAACGGTGACGAGCTGGCTGATACGGACTTCAACGTTGCCTCGATGAATTTCGGCGTCAACTATGGCATTACGGACCGGGTTTCCTTTAGCGTATCCATTGGGATCGGACTCACCGATGATGCTGCGGATACGACGGTCGAAATCCGTCTGCCGATTCGTTTCTAGGACTTAACCGATGGAGGTGTGCCTTATGAAAAAGATATGCCTGGTGTTGTTGTGCGTGGTTTGCCTTAGTCTCAGCGGTTTCGCCCGGGCGGAATCGCCAATCGGGTTTGTGGATATGAACCGGATCATTCAGCAATCTACCGCCGGTGCGGCGGCCATGAAGGAACTGACGGCGTTCAAGGAACAGAAAAGCAAGAGCCTGTCGGGAAAGGAAAAGAATCTCCAGGGATTGCGAGACCAGATCAACCAGAAAATGTCGGCTAATCCCAAGGATTCCGGATTGCCGAAGTTGCAGAAGGATTTCCAGGATGCCGTCCAGGCATACAACAAGATGCAGGCGGATAATCAGGCGGAAATTCAGAAGAAGGACCGGGATTTGACCCACGGTATTCTCGAAGAGGTGTCTAT
>Ga0302246_1001205_pt1 | contig 19138 bp, 30 predicted proteins | sample AAG_UR_Trp_MG_FD_193533 | JGI IMG/M metagenome (GOLD analysis project Ga0302246, IMG submission 193533) | Enriched activated sludge microbial communities from anaerobic digester in WTTP, New Holstein, Wisconsin, United States - AAG_UR_Trp | ecosystem: Engineered > Bioreactor > Anaerobic >...
TGAGTCTTGCATGAAATGTTCATTGCTTCCCCTCCTTCCACTTCTTGTGCATGGAGTATACCTTCGCACTTGTGAAGTGATACTTGAAGTATCCGCACTCCGGGCACTGCTCGTCTGTTTCCTCGACGCATTCCGTGTAATAGCATACTGCCTTTTCAATGTCAGAATTACACCCGCAGAAGACTGGCTTGATATGGGCCGTCTCGTACTTTATCTGCTCGCTGCACCCCTTTGCAGAGATGTACACCCACTTGTGAGATAAGCATTCAGAGCATGGAACGTTCTGATAGCCTGACAGGAATCCCTTGCCGATAAGCAGGTAATCCTTGTCCTCAACAAGATTATCGATGTTACCGTTGCAACGGCAGTAGATGCCAAACCTCCTCCCGTCGTCCATATGGATGACCTTCTGATCTTTGTGTATAATCGCTTTCTTCTGCTTGTGTTCGTACAGGTACTGGATAGCGAATCCCTTCTCGTTTACATACGACCACTTGAACATGCCGCACTTGGGACAGAAATCAGCCTTGTTGTCATGCTTTACGTTCAAGTCATTTTCTGTGGAGTCCACTTTGCCTATCACGAATCCCCAATCCGAATTACAGTCACAGTACTCCTTGTTCGTGTCAACCTGAACAAGCTCACTGTGAGCAAAAACATTTTTCTTACCATCCGGGAAGTTTACAAGAACAAGATTAGTACCACTCTCTGTTACTGTTCCGATTCCACTGCAATGGTAGAGTGTGATCCCGGGTTTTATGATGACGGTATCTCCAATTTTCATTCCTGCTCACCCCCCTCCTCGTTCAGGACTCCGTACTTCTTGATGTGCGAAGCCACGGCATCCAGTATCATGGCAGAAGTAGTGGTGGACATGGACTGCCTCACCTTGAAGATGACAGTGTTCCTGTTGTGCTCGGAGCAGCCGACAGACGCTCCCGTGGTGTACTCCACGATACGCCACATACAGGCTTCGTCACGCACAAGGAAGAACCTGTTCGGAACCTTGTCGGTGATTTTGACAAGGATTCCATCCGTCTCAAATGACTTCCCCACTCCTTCATGTGTCCTGATCAGCATCTTCATGGCAGCTCCTTCCAGAACTCGCCCTCCGGAGTCCTTCCCATGCAACGCGCAGGAAAGTCCTTCCGTGTCCGCTCAGGGTATTCTGAGCGGTAGTTATGGGTTGTGAAGATAAAGTCCCCCCAGCCCATCCATCTGTCATCAATGATGAATCGGGCTTCGATCCATTTCTTACGGTTCTCTTGCATACCGAGATGACCCTCAACAAAGTCCTGCAAGATAAGGGCATCACCTTCAGAGGTCTGCTCTACGATATCAAATATCCGCACGTCAAACCTGTGCAGGTCGTCACCGGGGATGTCCCGGTAAACATCACCAGTTATCTTGTTCTTCAATGTGTACGTCATTATATTTACCTCCTTTTTTTACTAGTTATGTTGAGTGTTGGACAGAAACCCTGCCGAGTAACCCGTAACGGATGGGTACGGAGCAGGTATGTCGGGGGTGCAGGGTGCGCCGCCGCGTTTTCTATTGCGAATCGCGTGCCAAAGCGCCTAAGCGTAACGATTCCGCGCGGTTACGCCGACGGCGAAACGCCTAAAATTTAGGCGGCCCCGAGGACTGTCCGATGATATTTGAAGTGTAGAGGCCAAAATTGACCCGTATTTTATAGGCATTTTATAGGCATTTTTTGACCACTTTACTATCAGGTTTATACTGACATTCCATACCCATTTTAGGTGACTACCGATCCGAAAGTCTACGTAGTCATACCCAGTTCGATGATACTTCCGGTGAGCTGTCGGATTATACCTCAGCAGGCTATACTGGTTTTCACTGGTACTGTCTGCCTTTAGCAGACTGGTACAGGGCCAGGGCCAGGGCAGGGCCGATACCAGGACTGGGAAGAAGGCGGTTTAGGCGGTCGCCTAAAAGCAGGGCGCGGTTAAGCCGGAAGAAAACCCTTTGAAATTGCGGGTTTAGGCGATTTGGCATGGCGGCTGCATTAAAAAAGGCAAATCGGCGGCGGCCATAAACGCAGAAGGGAGAAACGAATATGAAAAAAGGAAAAGCAGCGGTGACGGTCAGTATGGAAGGCAACATTCTGGTAGTACGGATCGATACAGACTATGAAGGGGAAGCAAGTAAGACAGGGAAAAGTAAGGTAGTCGCAACCACGTCGGGTTTTGTCGGCGCCGGGAACGGAAAACTTTCTCTTAACTTTATCAGGTGAAGTCATGGAAGATCTTGATAGTTGTGTAGTGTGCGGGCGAACGCTCCATTCCGAGAACGCCATTTGCCCTATTTGTCAACGCAAGCAGGTCGAAGTCATAGCCCGGAACACGCCTGGGCTTTGGGTAAAGAAAAGCGTATATGACTTCTGCATACCACGGCTGAAGGCCGACGTCCGCAGAAGAAAGCACGTCTAAATAAGCCAGTACACGGCAGCCGATAGGCAACATACCGACCTCACCTACCCGGTGGGGTCGGAGACCACAATCGGGCTACGGCCCCTTTTCTGGATAGACACCCCTACCCTCTCAGAAAATTTTCCTGAAAAAATTTCCTTCCCGTTCATATTAAAACCGTCTAGCGGCGTTTCACTCGTAAGGACTGTACTTAAAATGTTCTTGCAACTGGCCGGATTTGTAGTGCATAATCCGGGGCAGGGCAGACTACAGTTCGGAGGTTCGGGATTGAGTTCAGTCAGGGGGGTTCGATAGAGTGGAGCGGGAGCAGCGGCGGTGGCTGAAGAACACGGGGATCAGGCGCGGAAGGCTCAAGTGCCATAACTGTGGGAAGACCTTTGACGGGTTGATCTACGGGCCGGAAGGATGGAATCACGATCACTACTGCGAGACATGCATCAGGAACATGGCGGAGGTGGACGGTGTCGAGTACAGCTTCCATATTCGTTATGAATTATAGACCCTCTTCTTTCCTCAATACCCCCAAGGCTGGGTGCCACCCCCTCGCCCTGTCTTGGGGGCCTCCTCCAGCCAATGAGTAGCGTTACCAAGCAGGACCTCATGCTTGAAGAGGCGGATCTCGTCTCCGAGGTAGAGAAGATGACCGCCGGGAAGGTTCAGGTGCGGGAGTCTTGGCGCGAGGCGGAGAAGCGCGTCCATGCCGCAGCCTTCGAACACTACTACTCGCTGGGCGACGAGCGGACCCTGATGAAGGTGGCCAAGTACATGAAGGTCACGGAGCAGACGGTCCAGAAGTGGTCGTCCAAGTTCCACTGGCAGGAGCGGATCAGGGTGCGGGAAGTTCAGGCCCGGGACCGCACGAACGTGCACACCAAGCTCCAGATCGACGAAGTGAAACAGGCGGTGGCGGACTACCTCGGGGAGGAGCTCCGGGCCACGGTCGAGTACGACAAGAACGGAAAGATCAAGGTGCACGGCCCCAAGATCAAGAACCTGAAGGATGTGGAGAAGGCCATAGACGTCTACTACCGAATCACCGGCGAGCTGGCCAAGGAAGAACAGGCCCGGGCCATGAAGGATACCGACAACGGCGTGAACATTCAGTTCGTCATTAAGGGGCGCTGACACCACCTTAACAACCCCCAACGGAGCAAGAGAATGGAAGTTGAAATCGTAATAAGGACCACGAGATGGTCCTCAAGGAGTCGGAGGCCTAGGAGATCTACTCCATACTGGACAGGTTTTACGGCCCGATGAGGTATTTCACTCCCTATGCGGAACCGGCATACAAAACGGAATTTTACCGCTATGACACAGACTCTACTGGGACCAGACCCTGAGGGCTCCGTCCGCTACACGCGGCAGGAAGCCTACATGCTACACCTGTGCGATGATTGCATCCACTGGAAGGGCAAGAAGAAGGCCATGTCCTGCCACGCCGTCGTCCCGCCCAAGGACCTGTGCAACCGCTTCAAGGAGAGGTGAAAAATGCCGCTAAAAAAAGGGAAGTCGAAAAAAATTGTCTCGGAAAATATTTCCGAGCTGGTCAAGTCAGGCAGGCCGCAGAAGCAGGCCGTCGCCATCGCATTGGACAAGGCGAAAAGGAAAGGCAAGAAGTAGTTGGCAGACCTGATCGAGTTCTCATACGAACACATCCCCACCGTGCTGGCTTTCTCTAAGGACGACCGGATGAACCGGGTCCTCATCGGGCCCGTTGGCTCGGCGAAGAGCTCGGGATGCGTCATGGAGATGATCTACCGTTCCACGCACCAGAAGCCGGGCCGGGACGGGGTGCGGCGTTCCCGCTGGGCTGTCGTGAGGAACTGCTACGATGAGCAAACCGAAATTCTTACCGAATTGCGTGGATTCCAGTTATTCAAGAACCTGCGGCCAGATGACAGGGTTGCCGTCCTTGTTGATGGATTTATTGAATACCGTCAACCAGACAAGGTTTACTGCGCTCCCTATTCTGGAGAAATGATTGGATTTGAAGGAGAGAATGCAAACTTTCTCGTTACCCCAGATCATAAGATGTATGTATCTAAGCGTCGTACGCGTAAGAAAGTCTGGGGAGAATTCGAACCATTTACGGCAGAGGAAATATATGGCAACTCAAATTTTAGAGTCCGCCGCGATGCCAATTGGTCTGGGATGGAAACTGGATTATCTTCGGATATTTATGAATGGATTGGATATTGGTATGCCGAAGGGTCTGTGGGAAATTACTGGAATACCGGTAAGACAAAACAGTATCCCCGTTGCGTCATAACCACAAAAAACAATATCAAATATACAAGAGATTTATTCAAAAGAGCGGGTATAAAATTTTCGGAATGGAATCGGAACCCAGGAATAAATTTTGTTGTTGATCAGGATGATGCCATATTTTTAAGCATCAGACACCTTCTGAATGGAAAATCACATAGCAAGTCAATTCCTGTAGAAATAAAGATGGCTCCAGATAACTGCCTCCGCGCCTTTATCCATGGATTTTTTATGGGAGATGGGCATAAGAGGAAGAACAGTATAACAAAAACACTCTATACAAGTTCCGAACAACTGGCGAATGACTTACAGGAAATAATCCTGAAAGCGGGACTGGTTGCGAACATCTCTGTCAGAGACAGGCGCAGAAAGTCATTGACAATATGTGGCAAGAATACCAAGGCGAATTATCCAGAGTTTACCGTAACATTAATTTCTCCTAAAAAATATTCCCCTGTACTCAGGGTGGATAAAAAATGTACTAATCATTTACGTGGTTGGTACAAGAAACAGTATGATGGGAATGTCTATTGCGTAGAAATGCCGCTTGTTCCCGTCTATGTAAGGAGGAAGGGAAAGGCTTTTTGGTGTTACCGGACCTTCCCGGAACTCCGCAGCACAACCATCAAGACCGTACACGACTGGCTCCCGCCCCGCCTCTTCGGCGACTACCGGGAGACCAAGCACGAGTACGTCATCCGTAACCTGCCCATGGCCGACGGCACGAAGGTGGAAATCGAGCTGATCTACATCGCCCTCGACGATGCCGCCGACGTCGCCAAGCTCCTGTCCCTTGAACTGACTGGCGCATGGCTGAACGAGGTGCGGGAAATCCCGCGCATCATCTTCGACACCATCCAGTCCCGGTGCGGACGCTTCCCGGCCATCAAGGACGGGGGCTGCACGTGGTACGGCGTCATCGCGGACACCAATGCCCCGGACGAGGACCACTGGCTCGTCAAGCTGGAACAGCAGATCCACACGGACCCGGAGGTGGCCAAGTTCTATTCCGTCTACCGCCAGCCCTCGGGAATATCCGAGGAGGCCGAGAACATTCCCAACCTGCCCAAGGACTACTACCAGAACATGATGGTGGGCAAGGAGAAGGAGTGGATCGACGTCTACGTCCACGGCAAGAACGGCTATCTGCGTGACGGCAAGCCCGTCTACATGAACTACAACGACACCCTGCACACATCCCCCACGATCATCGAGCCGGTCAAGAGCGTGCCACTGATCCTCGGCTTCGACTTCGGCCTGAACGCCACCTGCGTGATCGGCCAGTACCTGCCCATGGGACGCCTCAACCTTCTCGACGAATTCGTCGGTGAGGACATCGCCATACGCCGCCTCCTGGTCGAGGTCGTCAAGCCGGTACTGAACACCAAGTACCGCAACTACGAACTGATCATCACCGCCGACCCCTCCGGCAACAAGCGCTCCGACACGGACGAGAAGTCATGCTATCAGGAACTGCGAGAAGCGGGTCTCCGCGTCACGAATCCTGCGCCAAGCAACGCTTGGATGCCCAGATTCATGGCTGTGGACACGCTTCTGACACGCATGCTCGGTGACGGCAAGCCTGCCCTCCAGCTCTCACCGAACTGCGAAATCCTGCGCCGTGGATTCATTTCCAAGTACCGTCGGAAGAAGATCGGCCTCGTCGGCAGGGAGATGTTCCGGGAGGTGGCGGAGAAATCCATTGAATCACATCCCCATGACTGCGTACAATACATAGCAATGACAAGCGAGAATACGAACCGGGTGCTGACAAGGCGGGAGCAGAGACGCAGAGTCTCTTCCCCGGACAAGAAAACCTCAATGAATGCGTGGTTGTAACATGCTTAGAGTCATATCGAACGATGAGATAGACCGTCAGGAGAATGCCGAAAGGGCAGCCCTCCAGGCGTCCCCGGAGGTCATCCTGTCCTCGCTGGAACAGTACATCATGGACCAGTGGGAGAGTGCCAAGCGTGCCAAGAACGATATCGAAACGGAGATGCTCAAGGACGCCATGCAGATGGACGGTGAGTACGAGCCGGAAAAGCTGGCCGCCATCAAGGAAGTCGGGGCCCCGGAAGTCTTCTCGCAGATCACGGACACAAAGGCCCGCACCGCCTATGCATGGATAGACGAGAACATCATACAGCAGGGCAGGCGCATCTGGTCCATCGAGCCGACCCCGGTTCCGGACCTTCCGGACCACATCAAGGAGAAGATCAATCAGGACATCATCCAGCGTTCCATGGCCGCATTTCAGCAGATTCAGATGCAGCTCGGCGTGCAGGTCCCTCAGGAAGAGATGAAGAGCCTGATGAACAGGATCTTCGAACAGGTGGGAAAGCGCGTCGAAGACGAGCTCAAGGTTCAGTCACGGGAGATGGCCGACAAGATGGCGGACAAGATCCACGACCAGCTCACGGAGGGCGGCTTCTACGATGCCCTTCCGGACCTGATCAAGGACCTCCTGCGCTGCAAGGCGGCCTTCATCAAGGGCCCCATCTTCCGCAAGGAGAAGATCAAGAAGATCAACCTCGACCCGCAGACGGGCCGACTCTTCAAGAGCATCGAGGAGCGCATCATCCCTACCTACGAGCGCCGTTCCGCCTTCAACATCTACCCGGCAGCGGGTTCCACCGGCATCGATGACGGTGCCCTGATGGACGTCATCTACCTGTCACGCAAGCAGCTCTACGACCTGATCGGATTGCCCGGGTTCAACGAGACGATCATCCGCGAGGTCATCCACGACTACGACGTCGGGACCCTCGACAACTGGCTGTTCATCAACAGCGACGTGCGCGATGCCGTCGGATTCGACAACGACCCCCTCTCGGGTGCCGTAGCAGGGAAGATCCAGTGCCTTGAGTTCTGGGACTTCGTGGACGGAAAGAAGCTGCTCGACTACGGCATGAGCGTGGACGAGATCCCGGACCCTGACGATTCATACCCAATCTGTGCGTGGGTCATCAACAAGAAGGTCATCAAGGCGACCCTGAACTACGATGCCTTCGGCAAGAAACCCTACTCCAAGACCTCGTTCGAAAAGATCCCGGACTCGTTCTGGGGCAAGTCCCTCGCTGAGGTCATCAGGGATCCGCAGCAGATCTGCAATGCGGCTGCACGGAACATGGTCTACAACATGGCCGTTGCCTCCGGACCCCAAGTCGAAGTGAACATGGACCGCGTGAACGACAACAGCAAGTCCCTTATCCCGTGGAAGGTGTGGGAGGTCACGAACGAGCAGATGGAGTCAGGGCCAGCCATCCGCTTTTACCAGCCGAAGCCGATCACATCCGACCTGCTGGCCATCTACACCGCCTTCTCCAAGATCGCTGACGAACATTCCGGCATACCGGCCTACTCGCACGGTTCCGCCACCATCGGCGGTGCAGGCAGTACCGCCTCCGGGTTCCAGATGCTCCTGAACCAGTCCGCACGTGGCATCAAGCAGCTCATCAAGTCCATCGACATCGACATCATCGAACCCGTCCTTGAGCGCCAGTACGAATACAACATCGAGAACGAGGAACTGTACGGCCTCGTGGGAGACTTCCGCATCGTCGCCCAAGGCTACAGCATCTTCGCCAGCAAGGAAGCGAACGTGATGCGCAAGGTGGAGCTCCTGCCCCTGCTCAACAACCCCGTCGATCTCCAGATCATGGGCCTCGACGGACGCAAGCAGCTCCTGTACGATGCCTTCGACTCCCTCGACATCGACTCGCACAAGATCATACCGCCAGACACGGACATCCTGCCCAGCCCCCCGCAGGCAGCCCAGAACCAAGCGCCGCCTCCCGGCCTAGAACAGCTGGATGCCGCCGGTAATCGTGTCGTCGGTCAGGACACCAGACAGTTCACTCCCGAGAACCAGCCCGGTCAGGTATCTACCCCGGGCAACCCGGGTGACGGAGGCCGCAGGTAATGCCGAACATGGCTCTACAGGAAGACCTCAGCAAATTATACGGGCAGCGTGCAGCGTTCCCGTCTGAGTTGGAGTTCTTCCGCAAGAATTCAGAAGGCCATCCGGAAACGGTATACGACCCGAACACAAACCGGTACTACGCAGTACAGAGGAGATAACCATGGCAACACAGGCCCTCGACACCAACGACATGCAGCAGGTCACCCTTGGCCGCACGCTGAACACAGCCACCCGTATTCCTCAGGCCCTGCTTGACAGGAGACAGCAGGAAGGCCAGTTCGCAAACTTTCAGGCCCCAAGTTCCGTAGTCAGAAATGTTCAGCAGCCGTCCGGAAGCGCGGTTGGGCAATTCTTCCGCAACCAGCAGGCCATGCCCGTATACTCCGCACAGAGGTTCAGAGCACTCCCACAGAATGTATATGACTGGAACAATGCCCAGTGGGCGCGGTATTTCGGGTCAAAGGGACCGTCGAATACATGGGATCAGGACACATGGAAAATGTTCCAGATGGTTTCCAGCTACAGTCCCGAGGACTGGCACAGTAGACGAAAATTATTTGGCATGGCCCCCATGTACTTCAATACGGAATACAGCCCCAGTTTCTACAATCTGGAGAATCTTCCACAGTCTCCGTACCAGAAGATGCTCAACGAGCAGAGAAGAAGAGATATTGACGATATGTGGCAAAAATACAAAGCGGAGAATTCCGGATGGGCACCCCCATCCAGCAATGACTGGTTCGACCCTTACTGGGAGATCAAGAACAATCTTAACCCGGGCGCGAAAGGATACCACTATGGTCAGCGGCAGTATATGGCGGCTGCAAAGAACGAGATTGAACGTGAAATGGCTTTACTGCGTGCTTATTCGTCTCTTGAAAAATATGCGGCACAGAAGAGTCAGGACAGGTTTAGTGTAGATAGGGGAAGCGAGCTGCTTAATCAGATGTATCAGTATATGAAGGGCGAACCGCAGAAGCAGAATGCTCCGGGCTGGTATCAAGGATTTGGCATAAATGACGCCAACATCTACTTTCCGAGTTTCGAACGAGATGCCAAGGCAACAGCGCCCCAACCCAGAACCATGGAGCAAGTAAGGGAATTCTTCGGCGGCACCCCGATGCTGGATGCAGGATACTCACTGAATAATCTTCCGCAATACAATCCGTCCTTTATTGTGACGGGAGTTGCAAAATTCACTGACGAGAATAAGAAACCGTGGGTAAATACCTACATCAAACGGGAAGTGAACAAGCAGAAGGCAGCAGGGGATTATCACGTCAACAAGCCGATGAGTGAATCAGGCATACAGGGGGTGAAACCGCAGAGCGAAATGCTCTCTCCGGAACAGAACAGGTGGAGGAAGTTCATATGAAGCAAGTCAATGACAGGCTGAAGCGTGCCATCATCGAGCTCGGTATTGACGAGAACTTCCAGCTCGTGCAGAACTGGCTCATCAGCAGCTACATGGAAGAACTGATCCACACCAGCAAGGCTCAGGAGAGGCGCGAATACCTTGCCGGACGGGCGTCTGCCATTGGTGACATCCTTGAAATCATGGGCAGCATATCGAACACGAAACAGGACCAGCAGAAGACACAAGAGGCGGTGCTTAAGAGCAAGCTAGCCTACATCTAGGAGGTAGACCATGGCGGCAAACACAGTGACATGCACGAACGCAACGGTAACGGCGGTAACGACCGACACCGTCTTCTCGATTACCAAGACTATTCAGAACCCCACGAACGGGGTGATCCTGTACTTCACCCTCGACATCAATACCGCGGCGAAGCTGACCATCACGGCGGCGGTGCGCGACGAGTCGATCAACACTACAGACGACTACAAGGTACTGACCGGAACGGGTTCCTCGGTCGTCGCCCTGTCCTACGAATTTACGGCGGACGGAAACTGGCGGCTACCGTTACAGATGTACGAGAACGAGACCACGGTTGTCTTCACCCTTACCTACACGACAACTGGAGGAAGTGGAGCGTGTGTCTGCAAGGTAATGGAATACTAAACGGAGAACGGCAATGACTGACGGGTATACCGGAGTCGAGCGCAGGATACGTTGCGACGGCCATGAGAAGCTGATGGAGCAGTCCGTGAAAAATCATACGATTATCGAAAACGTCCAGAAGCAGCTAGACGAGATGCACAAGGACCTTCAGGCAAGCACGGAACTGCTCATGGAACTGAACCGGATCGTGCGTAACGGGCTGACCAGCCGCGTGACAGAAATGCACGAATCGATGGAGAAGCTGTGCTGCGACGTGGAAAGCATCTTTACAGAACATGATAACCGGATCAAGGTTCTGGAAGAGTTCGCATGGTTCCGCAAGATGGCGACGAAGGTGCGGGACAACATGTTCTGGACGGTAATCAAGGTTTCGGCCCTGCTGTTCTTCATCCTGATCATGGTTAACCTCGCGGACAAGACCGTAGTCAGCGCCATCGTGAAGATGATCTTCGGAGTCTGACATGCCTTCCTTCTCGGCAAGATCGATCAAGGAGTTACAGACCTGCAACCCGAAGTTGCAGCGCCTGTTCAACGAGGTCATTTCACATTACGACTGCACCATCATCTGCGGGTTCCGTGGCGAGCAGGCGCAGCACGAAGCGTTCCGGTCCGGAAGATCAAAACTGGACTGGCCCCACGGCAAGCACAACAGGTTCCCGTCGATGGCCGTGGACGTGATGCCGTTCCCGATCCAATGGAGCAACGAGAAAAGGCTGAGGCACTTCATCGGCTTCGTGCAGGCGACGGCCATACAGATGGGCATCAAGGTGCGTTCCGGCCACGACTGGGACAATGACATGGATCTGGACGAACATACATTCAAGGATGGACCACATTGGGAACTGATCGAAGACTGCTGACACCTGAAGACATCTACAACATACCTGCTGAATTGTACCCGCTTCCCGTCCTTTCCGACAATGTGAGGAACATTTTCTCGGCCGGCATCAAGGCCCACAGTAAAGGCAGTTACTCGCACTTCATGTGGCTGATCGCACCGGGCGAACTGGCCAGTATGCAGATGACTGGCTACAAGAAGCGCAAGCTGGAATCCTACCTAGGCAACGCAATCCTGAAAATTATCCTCTGTTCAAAATGGACGGAACTTGACCGCAAGATCGTCATGGACACCATCCACTGCGAGCTTTCCCAGCCGTGGTACAAAAAGATGTACGACTTTCTGGCCTACCCGGGCCAGCTAATCGGCATACACAAGATGCAGGTCCCGGGATTCGACATCTGCTCGGACAAGGCGAGATACATCAAGCTGGTGGATCCGGACTACGACCTTGACTATCCAGACCCTGTTCAGGTGAACGAATGGTTCAAGAATAACAGCAATTATCCAGAATACGGTTGGTACACACCCGACTGAGAAAGGAGAGTCATGCAGATCAAGACGAAGAACTGGAAGACGACCGCATCCGGCGTTGTCGTCATGGCGGCACTTGTTGTCAAGACCGCGTTCCCGGAGTACGCGCCGGTATGCGATGCCGTCTTGGCATTGGGCGCGGCAGGAGTCGGGCTGTTCGCCAAGGACAGTAATGTCACCGGCGGTACGGTGCAGCAGTAATTTTTATTGAAACAAGTAACGATGAGCGTTTAACGTATTACTACAGGCCCAAGCTACGGCAGGCCACAACGAAAGGAGTTCTTTGAAATGAGTAAAGCAGCGGAAGATGCGGAAGTGATGGCCGAGGAATTGTATCAACAGGCATACGGAGATGCCGAAGGCGATGCTGACGAAGGCCAGAACTTAGAAACCGAGGAACAGGTTACAACCGTAACCGAGGCTGAGGAAACGCATAACGTCAAAGAGGATGAATTGCAGCACAAGTACGATACCCTTCAGGGCATGTACAATGCAGACATCCAGAAACTCCAGCAGCAGGTTTCCTTCTTGCAGGGAATGCTTGCTGATCAGGCTCCGGCGGCCAGCCCGACCGAGCAGTCGCATGTGCCCGCAGAGGACAAGTCGATTGCTTACCTGAATGAAGAGTACCCGTATGTGGTGGAAGCCGTATACGCCATCTTCAAGCAGGAAATGGCCAAGGAGAGGCAGTCTATCCTGAACGAGGTTGGAGGCGTCATCAACCAGATCATGGGGCGGGTGAACGACCTCGGAAACGTAACGGGTCAGACCCAGAGTTCACTTTTCTGGTCTCGACTCTCGGAACTGGTCGATGATTGGGAAGTGTGGAACACTAATAAGGAATTCTTGGCATGGCTGGACGAGGAAGAGCCGCTGACAGGGTATAAGCGGTTCGACCTGCTCAAGCAGGCCAAGGCTAACTATAATGCGGAGAAGGTTGCCACGTTCTTTATCGAGTTCAAGCGCCAGAAGGGGATCACCCAGACAGCGGGCAGGCAGGCTTCAACGTCGGAAAGGATGCTCGCTCCCGGAAGAAGTTCCGGCAGCGTATCACAAAAATTCAAAACAGGAGGGGACAGGTCCCTTACCAGAGAAGACATCGCCCAGTTCTACCGTGACGTGCAGCGCGGTCTGTACAACGGGAAGGATAAGGAACGTGTCGAAATGGAAAACCGGATTGCCAGAATGGCAGCCGACATGTCCAAGCGGAAATAGGGAATTGTCTCCAATGAATAGGAGGACAACATGTCTGTAGGCAGAGTAGCAGGAAACCCCGACTACACCAGTGCGGGATCGAGCTTCATCCCCGAATTGTGGGCTGGCAAGCTCTTGGTCAAGTTTTACAAATCCACTTGTCTGGACCGGATCACGAACAATGATTACGAGGGCCAGATCAAGGGTATGGGCGATACGGTCCATATCCGCACAACCCCCGATACCACGATCCGCGACTACCAGAAAGGTCAGAAGCTCGTGGTCGAACGTCCCGAGTCCACCCCTATCGATCTGCTGATCGACAAGGGCAAGTATTACAACTTCGTCTGCGACGACGTGGACAAGATTCAGTCCGACATCAAGCTGCTCGACAGCTGGGCGACCGATGCCGGTGAGCAGATGAAGATCGTCATCGAGACGGATGTCTTCGCGGACATCTACAACGATATGAGTTCCGACAACACCGGGGCAACCGCAGGAAAAGAGTCCGCCGGTTTCAACCTCGGAGCTACCGGGACTCCCGTCCAGTTCACGAAATCCAACGCCATCGACTACATCGTCGATTGCGGTACGGTTCTCGATGAGCAGAACGTGCCCGAGACCGGACGGTGGATGATCCTTCCCCCGTGGGCCCTTGGCATGATCAAGAAGTCCGACATCAAGGACGCCTCCCTGACGGGTGACGGCCAGTCGGTGTTGCGTAACGGGCGGGTCGGCATCATTGACCGGTTCGAAGTGTATTCCAACAACAACCTGTTTTCGGTAGCAGCGGCTGATGAGGCTTCCGGCTTCAAGAGCTACTGGGGTCTGTTTGGTACGAATGATGCGATCACCTTCGCCTCCCAGTTCGTAGAGACGGAAACGCTCCGTGCCGAATCCACGTTCGGTGACATCGTCCGCGGTCTCAAGGTATTCGGCTACAAGGTCGTTAAACCCGAGGCGCTCGGCGGTCTCTACATTTACAAGTAGGAGGTGACATAAATGGCTACTACGACTGATTGTACTTCCTTGGCCCAGTTCGCCGGAACGAATGCTCCGTATGGCCGGGGTTCTTTTGGTGTTGTAAAACTGCACGTTGACATGTCGTCCATCACCACGGAAAAGGGTGTTACGGTAAGCGGTGCTGGTGCAGACGTTCTTCAGGTGTGGGACATCCCTGTCGGATGCATGATTCTCGGTGCGTTGCTTGACGTGACTACGGCCTGTACCGATTCCGGTACGGCAACGGTTGCGGTGGGAACGAACGCCGGAGTAAATACGTTCGTTGCAGCAACAAGTATCAAGACTGTTGCGAAGACGGGAATGACGACAAGCGCGACATACGGTGCTGCACAGATGGTTTATGCGGCAACGGATACCCTCGACCTGCTGTTCGGAGGAACCGAGACAGACATCGACAGCGGCGTCTTCGACGTTTACCTGTACTGTCTGTTTAATGAAGAAGCAGCGTAGTATCGTTACGGCGGTAACGATATCAGAATAACGTAGGGGAGGGTGAATGGTGCCCCCTCCCCGAATTTTCCTCTAAAGGAGGAGACAATGGCACGTTTCGAAGATCTTTCCGTAGGAAAACTTACCATTACAGGCGATAAAAAAGTTGGAGTCCCTTCCAATGGCACTACTGGATACGATTCCGGTTCTTTAATTCAGTATCGTGGTTCCGGTACTAATCTCGGTGCTGTTCCGTGTTGGATCAATGTCGGCGATAAGACGTCTGCGTTGTTCGTTCCATACGGACCGCAGAAGGGATACGGAATTTATCGCGCCGGTGGGACAATTGCGTCTGCTGGAGGCGATACGACAGAAACAATCACGGTCAGCGATGGCCTTGACAACTGGGATATCGGATTCGCCGGTCATGGTGCTAGTGACGACACTGACAATATCGTCGCTGCAAAACTAACTGATAAGACAATAACCATTACTGTATCAGCTAATCCATTGACTGCTCACGGTTACAATTATGGCGTTATTCGGCAGGGGTGTGTCGCAGAATGGGATATTGTCTTTGCTGGTACGCACACCACGGTAGGAGGAGCGGCGGCAGAAGCTATTACTATTACTGGTGTTCTTGCAACAGACATTGCCTTTGTCTGTTACGGGGCGACCGACGATACAGATACGATTGCGAAAGCTGTCTGTACAGCGGACACCCTAACAGTGACCTGTTCGGCTAACCCTTCGACAGCTCACAGCATTCACTATATGATCATCCGTCCTCGCGGAACGACAAAGGCGTCTCACTACATTGCTTATGCCGGTCTGCACACCACGGTAGGTGGGGAAGCTGCTGAAGCTGTTACCATTACTGGAGCAAAATCTACGGATATTCCGATCGTAGGTTATTCCGTAACAAATGATACGGACACAATCCTTAAGGTAGTCATGACCACAGACACTATGACGGTTACATGTTCCGCCGACCCTTCGAATGTGCACGAATTCTGGTACCTCATACTGAGAGCTTACGACACATTCTAATTTAAGACAGGGGAGGGTAGCTCCTCCCCTTTTTCTTTCTGGAGGAATCATGGCCAGATACATGCAGAAGATAGGCACTCCCCATATTTACCTCTGGACTCCGCAGCTGGAAAAGAAGCCGGGGTTCAAGGAAATACCTGATCCGTTCATAAAAAAGGAGGAGCCTGTCATTGAAGCAGAACCGGAAGAAATCAAGGAAGCAGCCGGTGAAGATGAGGGAGCTGATATCATCGCAGCTGGCAAAGGCGAAGGGCCTGTCGAAACGAAAAAGGAAACTGGCCGGGCTACCAAACAGACTTGGGCAGTACGGCGTGGTATGAGAGGAGAGAAATAATGCAAGAATACAGATTCATTTTCACCGGAACGTTTACCACTGCGATAGAGCGAGACAAGGCCGCAGACTGGCTGGAATCGAAAGTAGCCCTTCTTGGGGCGGCAGCACACTTCAAAAGGGCGGACATAACCCGTGACGATTATCCGATTCCCGATCTGGATGTTGTTTCAAAGAAGGTAATCTAAAATGGCATCCGGCAACGGTTTTATAACCTATAGTCCAGATTCTCGATATGGATCAAAGGATATATCCGTAAGTCCTCAATTAGGTGATGGTGCAGCAGCTCAAAAGTTTACTGTACCAGGTTCTGGGCTTATGGAAATATCTGAAATCGGAATCTATGGTTTCAGTCCCTATCTTGATCCAATAAATGCGAAGATGCGGATATTCACTAATAACGCTAGTGTGTATCCTGATTCAGCCATAAGTAATTCAGAAACGGCTGCTATGTCATTTCTGAACAATAGCAGTATCCCTTATAAGAAAAGCTACACTTATTCAACAAAACCACAAGTATATGGGGGAACTGATTACTGGTTGGCAATTTTATCAGATTCAACAGGGTCGTACCCTGTGGCAGTCAGATATAGTTACAATGCTTCTGCCCCTGTTACCTCTGGATACACGGTAGATAAGGAATATCAAACATACGCAACATGGCCTTCATCATGGTCAACTCATAATGACAGAACATATAATTCAAGCATGTATGCCGTATATTCACAAGTGCCAGTAGGATTAAAACGAAAAAGAATGGCTGGCGTTCCTTACGGTTCAACAATGAGAGGAGTCTGGTAAATGGCATCTACAGATGCGACAGCAATACCAATTAAAAATCAGGCATACCGGGTTACGTTCCCTATCCTTGACTCTGATGGAGACCTTGTGACGGGGGCCGCCGGACTCGATTCGGAGATCAGCAAGGATGGTGGAACATTTACCGATTGTACAAATGAGGCAACGGAGATCGCCACCTCTTCCGGAGTCTACTATCTGGATTTGTCACAGTCAGAGATGAACGCCGATACGGTTGCCATCATCGTTAAAACTACAACTACAGATGCCAAGACGACCGTGCTGGTCATGTATCCGGCAGAGAGCGCTGACATTCCGGTCAACGTGAAGGCTATCTCGGATGATACGACGGCAGCTGACAACTGCGAACTGATGTTCGACGGTACGGGATATGCAGGCGGCACGACGAAACTGGACGTCAATGCCGTTCAGATCGGCAGCACCACTCAGACGGGGCGAGACCTCGGATCTTCCGTTCTCCTGTCTTCGGGCACTGGTACGGGCCAAATCAGCCTGTCCTCCGGCGCAGTTACCGTCGGGACCAACAACGACAAGACGGACTATGCCCTGAGCGCGTCCGCCAATAACAGCGTCGCTGACGCCATCCTGAAACGGGACTGGACATCCGTAACCGGCGAGTCTGCACGAAGCATGCTCAACGCGCTCCGCATTCTGCGCAACAAGTGGACGATAGCCGGGACGACCCTTTCCGTGAAGAAGGAAGACGATACCACGGAGGCTTGGAACGCTGCTCTGACTCAGGACGACACGGCCATGCCCATTACTGCGAGTGATCCGACATGACAGACGAAGAGAGCATCACGGACATCAAGCTGGAAGTACAGGAACTTCACGTATCCCTTGCCGAGATATTCGACAGGTGGAGCCAAATAAAAACGGAGGACGAAAAGGATGGCGAAGTATCTCCACGATGACGTGCTGGACGGCGCACTGAACGTCATCAAGAATAACGCGACGAAGCTGTGCATCTGTTCAACGCAGCCGACAACATATACCGAGGCGACGACAACCTACAAGCTCGCCATTAAGACCGGACTTACCTCTGCGGATTATACCGGTCCTGCCGATCACACTTCCGGCAGGAAGCTTACAGTCAACGCACAGTCCACCATTTCCGTGGATCTGGCTGGCACCGCAGAGCATGTTGCCCTCACCGGAACGGCAAGTGTCCTGTATGCCGTGACAACCTGTACCTCACAGGCGCTTTCACTTGGGAATACGGTATCCGTCCCCGCTTGGATCATTTCCATGGGAGACCCCACGTAACATAACAACAAACAGATAAAGGAGACATTACCATGGCAAGAGGAGATGTAACGGTATTCAACGAAGCGAAGGCGAAAATGCTCGATGGCGACTGGGCCAGCACGGACAGCTTCTATTGCATGCTCATTACCAACGCCGTCACCCCCACGGCAGCGACAGCCACTCCGACGAAGTCGGACTTCACCGAGGTAACGGCAGGAGGAAACTATGCCGCAGGCGGATCGAGCCTTGGTACGTTGGCCAATCTCGTGACCGAGTCTGGTGGCACGATGACCTTCGGAGATATCCTGACAGCGACCTCATGGGCGCAGAATGCAGGCAACCCGACTAACGCCTACTACGCGATCATCTACAACTACACGAATGCCGCGAAAGACGCACTGGCCTTCGTCGATCTGAACGGGCCGATTGACATGACCGCGGGCGATCTGACGATTACGTGGAACGCAAGCGGCCTGTTTACCATTACCTAACCATTCCCATTCCGGCCTTGCTCCATCCAGGGGCAAGGCTAGTTCCGTGGAGGGAAGATGCCTACATATACATTCAAGGTTGAATCAGTTTGCACCGGCGGAGAGCACGTTACTATCGGCCTTTACAAGGATGCGGTCAAGGTCGGAACAAAAGAAGTCACCCGTACCGATCTGCGGGAACTGGATGTCACGGTAGCCGAGGCAGCTCTTTTTCTGATGCGCCAATCTATAAAGGATCGCAACGCAAGTACAGCAGCGCAGATCAAGAAGGCCATTGAAGGGATACAGGTATCGTTATGAGTTTGGTATCTTGTAAAGGCTTATTGCATGTACCCAATCCTATTACGAATGTGGATGGAGTTGTAGGAACCACATTGGATGCTACTGGTGAGCGATGCGGGCAAGTTCTGATGATTTCCAAAACCGGCAATATTCGGAATGTCTGGATTCACACCGGAACAGTTACAAAAGGTGGCGATCTTAAAATATCACTTCAAGGTGTCAATTCTTCTGGC
>Ga0302246_1001224_pt1 | contig 18927 bp, 15 predicted proteins | sample AAG_UR_Trp_MG_FD_193533 | JGI IMG/M metagenome (GOLD analysis project Ga0302246, IMG submission 193533) | Enriched activated sludge microbial communities from anaerobic digester in WTTP, New Holstein, Wisconsin, United States - AAG_UR_Trp | ecosystem: Engineered > Bioreactor > Anaerobic >...
GGATGAACTGGACATAGCCGGCCTTAACCTCATCGCGAAAGAAATGATAGACTTCCAGCGGATGATCAGCGTTAGCTGCATTCGCGGTGGCCAGGATGTTGAACTCGACCTGGTATTGCTGCAAAAGGCGTGCGGCTTGCAGCACTTTGTCAAAGGTGCCTTCGCCCTTGCGGTCCCGGCGCCAGGCGTCGTGCATCTCCCTCGGCCCGTCTAGACTCAAACCGACGAGGAAGCCTTCGTCATGAAGGAACCGGCACCATTCGTCATCCAGCAGCAGGCCATTGGTCTGGATCGTGCGCTCGACCTGCACTCCGGGCCGCGCGAACCTCTTCTCGAAGGAGACGGCCCGACGAAAGAAATCCAGTCCCATGAGCGTCGGTTCTCCTCCCTGCCAGGCCAGGGTCACTTGTGGCACGGGCTGGGATTCGAAGGTCTGGCGGATATGCGCCTCAAGAACCTCGTCGCTCATGGTGTTCATGGCGCCATGAGGATAAAGCGCGCTTTTTTCTAAATAAAAACAGTACCTGCAGTTCAAATTGCAGGTCGCCCCGGTGGGCTTGGACATAACATGGAAAGAAAGGGATGCTCTGGGATTGCACATGGTTTGTCTTTTTTCTCCATCGATACGATCCAATTAGTGATCCCACGCGACATCGAATAATTCCATTTCTAAATCAGGGCTCTCGTTGTCGGCTGCCTCGGGATGTTCCTCGACGTACTGAAATTCCTTGGAGCACGCGGTAAAGAGATCCTGTGAAAAATCTCATTATCGTCATGCCTGCCTCCTGCTTTCCCATAACTTTCTATTAATTGCCCGTTTTACGCCCGGACTTTTCTCGCCTGAAGCCCTCACTTTTCCCTGTTTCAAGGGCCTTCTGGGGATCAAGCAAACCAAAAAGCTCGATAAGCTTTGCCACCAAACCGGTCCATCCTGTCTGATGGCTGGCGCCAAGTCCCGCCCCGTTGTCTCCGTGGAAGTACTCGTAGAACAGGATGTGGTCGCGCCAGTGGGGATCGGCTTGGAACTTATCCGTGCATCCATAGACAGGACGCCGGCCTTCATCATTGCACAGGAATATGCGGGTGAGCCTGTCCGCGATTTCCTTGGCCACTTCGAACAGGTTCATCAGCCTGCCCGAACCGGTGGGGCATTGAATCTTGAAGGTGTCGCCGTAGTACAAGTAGAAATTCAGCAGCGCCCGGATGAGGATGACATTGACCGGCATCCAGATCGGTCCGCGCCAGTTGGAGTTGCCGCCGAACATGCCGGTGTCGGACTCGGCCGGCAGGTAGCCCACGCGGTACTCCTGACCGCCGGCGTGGAAGACGTAGGGGTGTTGTTCGTGGTATTTGGAGAGGGAGCGGATGCCGTAGGGGCTCAGGAACTCGTTCTCGTCAAGCATCCTGGTGAGAATCCGGCGGAGCCGCTCCGGGTTGACCAGAGCCAAGATCCCCCGCTCGGCCACCCCGTAGTGAGCCGGGCCCGTTGGGTGGATAGAGTCCAGTAGCTCTGGCATCTGGCGCACGCGTGCCTGCATTGCCTCCACCACCCGTGGGACGCGTTCGCGCATCCACGGTTCGATCACCGTCGTGGCGGCGAGCGGCAGGAGTCCCACCATGGAGCGCACCTTGAGGTGCGTGGCGTTACCATCGGGAAGGCGCAAGAGGTCGTAGTAGAAGCCATCCTCCTCGTCCCACATCCCATCCTCACCATGCTTGTTCATGCCCGCGGCGATGTAAAGGAAGTGCTCGATAAACTTATAGGTCATGTCCTCGTAGTTGGGATCGTGCGCGGTGAGTTCCAGGGCAAGCTCGCACATGTTCTGAGTGAAGAGGGCCATCCATGCGGTTCCGTCCGCCTGTTCGAGGTACCCGCCCGTCGGTAACGGTGCGCTCCGGTCAAAGACGCCGATGTTGTCCAAGCCAAGGAATCCGCCCTCGAAGACGTTCTTCCCGAAGCGATCCTTGCGATTTACCCACCAGTTAAAGTTTAACAATAGTTTGTTGAAGGCACCCTTAAGAAATTCGACATCTGTCTCGCCCCGCAACGCCTGCTCGGTGCGGTGCAGGAAGAGGGTCGCAAAGGCGTGGACCGGCGGGTTCACGTCGCTGAAGTTCCATTCGTAGGCAGGGATCTGACCATTGGGGTGCAGGTAGCGCCAGCGGAGCATCAGTTTCAGTTGGTCCTTGGCAAAATCGGGGTCAATGATCCCGATCGGCAGCGTGTGGAACGCGAGGTCCCAGGCCGCGTACCAGGGGTACTCCCACTTGTCGGGCATTGAGATGATATCGTTGTTGATCATGTGGAACCACTCCCCATTCCGGAAGGTGCGGTAGCCGCGATGGAGGGGATGGGCGTGGTGTTCCTCCAGCCACGCATCGCCGTCCCAACAGTAGTACTGCTTGGACCAGAGCATGCCGGCGAGTGCCTGACGCATGACGTTGGCGGTGTCCTGGCTCACCGAGGGGGGTGTCACCGATTTATAGAACTCGTCAGCCTCGTGGAGTCTGGTCGTGAAGATCTCATCAAAATTCTTCCCAAAGGGTTGTGCCTTCCCTTGCGGGTGTGCATTGGTGAGTCGGAGACGAATCACCGCTGTTTTCCTCGCATCGATGTTGATCTGGTAGTGTGCCGCTACCTTTGTTCCCGTTTTGCCGGGATTTACGGCATCCTGCTGATCATTGACCACATAGTTGTTGATACCGTCCTTGAGGTATGGGCCGATGTCCGGATAATCGAGGCCGAGCTTGGCGTGGTTGGTTGAATTTTCCGTAAACAGGAGCGGCGCATCGCCTTCGCAGTACAGGTAGTATGTCCCCAAAACGGCATGGGCTGTCTCTACCGCGCTTGCGCCTGACGGTCCTTCGGTCTGCCTGAGAAGTGGTTTGGGGGAAGGTCTGGAAATCCATTCCGCCCAGTCATTACGGAACCACAGAGTGGGCAGCACGTGCAGGTTGGCGGCAACCGTTCCTCTGTTGGCAACGGTGATCTTTACGAGGATGTCCTCCGGACGGGCCTTGGCGTATTCCACAAAGACATCAAAGTAGCGGTCTTCATCGAAAATACCGGTATCGAGCAGTTCGTACTCCATTTCCTCTCGGCTGCGGCGCTGATTTGTCTCCACCAGGTCGGCGTAGGGATAGGCTGCCTGAGGATACTTATAGAGGTATTTCATGTACGAGTGTGTGGGTGTCGAGTCGAGGTAGAAGTAGTACTCCTTGACGTCCTCGCCATGGTTCGCCTCACTATTCGTAAGGCCAAAGAGGCGCTCCTTGAGGATCGGATCCTTCCCGTTCCAGAGCGCCAGGGCGAAACAGAGGCGCTGCTTGTCATCGGATATTCCCGCCAGCCCGTCTTCACCCCACCGGTACGCCCGGGAGCGCGCATGATCGTGGGTGAAGAAATTCCAGGCATCGCCGTTCTCGCTGTAATCCTCGCGCACGGTTCCCCACTGACGCTCACTCAGATAAGGCCCCCATTTCTTCCAGGGTACGTTCTGGTTGCGTGCAGCCTCGAGCCGTTTCTTTTCACTATCCACACTTTGAGCTTTTCCCGCCATGATTCGTCACCTTCTTTCTAGCTCTTTGCGTAACCGGACCTGCCTCGTGGATCTCATTTTCAGAGTGGAGCCCGGGATTCCAGCTTTAAGAAGAAAAAACGCATTTTCTAACTATACAATCCTCCACACCACGGTGCGTATTTAGAAACCATTATCATGTCACGCTTGACCTGGTGATCGGCGTTGTTCAGATCATCCTTAATCAACAGCGAAACACACTTGACCTCGCCGTTTGTACTCGACAAACATGTTGCGCTCAACCACCTATTCCCGCTATTCCCGAGGTTGTGGAAAGGGATTCCAAATGTTCGAGGAGAATCCGCCGCACTTCCTCGATGGTCAGGGGATGTCCCTGGCAGGAATGGAAACTCCTCACAATATATTCTGATTCCACCCCGTCCTGCTGGGCGCTTTTGTACTCCACCACGCCGTCATCTCCGTTCGGGGGGAGCTCATCTCCGTCAATGGCGATGATCGAGTGTGCCTTGACACCGGAGGCAACCGGCATCTTCGCCAGGGTTTGCAGAACCGGATTCTTGTGTGACATCCCATCAACACTGGTTGGCATTTTTTTACGGACCTCTAAAGGCAATTTCGTCTGGCCCAATAAATCACTGATAACATTAGGCTCTTTCTTCACAATATCTGCAGGAAGAGAAAGAATGTTGATCGGAAGGGATACTACTCGCTGAATGAGGCCCCGCACCCAACCCTGGGCGCGAAAACTGCCGCGAAACGGGGTGGCAATATAAACCACGCGCTTCACAAAGGGCAGCGGCTCAAAGAACATCCACTTTCTTAACATGGACTTCATCGCCGGTGGCGTTTTCAAGTCTTTGAAGTCCTTATCACTAACCGATCTCCAGAGCACATCTGCCGGTTTAACCACGCTCAGCTTGGTCAACAATCCCCCCTGACTGTGGCCGATCACCACCATCTGCTGCAAAGCCGGGTCCTGGCCCTGCGGGTCAAACCTGGATACCGTATCGGAGAGGATTGTACGCAAATCACTTGCCGAAGATACAATCGGCAAACTGCTGTTGTAGAAAAAAAACGCAAACTGGTAATGCTTACGCAAAATCGGGTCAGCACTGAGTGTATTCCACATCTCACCCCACCAGACGGGGCTGCTGGCGGTACCATGAACAAAGATCACCGGTATCCGACCCCTCTGATACGGCTGAATCATAAATAGCTCTGACTTTTGCTTCCCCGGCGACAAAAACGATTGAAGGCCCAGATCCCAGATAGGCGCATCGTTGAGCTGATAGGCGATCGGCGTGGTGGAATCGCTTTGCAGAGGGACTTTCCGGCCGTTCACCGTGATTTCCGTTTCTTCGATAATGGGATAAAGTCCCAGAAAAGCTTTTGCCGTCTTATCACTCAGCGCATTGACATCTCCTTCCACTTGCAGGAAGGCAGTGACCGGCAAGGCCTGACCCCGAGGCATCTTTTCTGTCTTATTTTTAACAGCAATCAGCGGTGAACCGAGACCCGCCGTCCGGTTGCGTACGGTCAGGCCTCTGACCGCATAATCGTCTGCCGCCAGGAAGGACTGAAAATCTTCCAGTTCTGAACCTAACGACTCTTTGATGAAGGTGATGGTGATTTCACCGACGGGCAAGCGGCGGATGCCCGACTTAAATTCCAACTGATCATCTTTCCCGGTGGCGAGACTTTGCACCAGAGCACGATTGTAAAGGTCACCCGCAATTTGTAATCTGTGGTCATAGGTGCCGGGAGAGTCTTCACTGCCTCCTCTCAGCAGGTATTGATAGGCATAAAAGGCCGACATGAGAAAGTAATCCCGGGAAAAGAACCGTTCCTCACCGGGTGTTGCCTTCATTATCTGAAAATAATCCGAAGCGGCCTCCGGGTTCCCACTGAGAGCTTTCTTTCTAAGTGATTCACCATGGTAAAAGCTCAATTCCGCCAGGGCAAAGAGAATGTCGCTCCTTTGATCTTGACGTGCTTTCTCATGGAGCAGAGCAATGACCGTGCCCGTGTCCTTCTCAAAACTTTTAAGGAGGTCATAGCGCTTCAGCAGGATGGTCGTATCGACGCTGATTGAGTCTGAGTTAAGGGCATTGGTTCTGATGTTATTGTAGGCTTCCCTCATCTCCATCTTGTTGACGCCGATTGGCGTGGCACAGGCGGAAAGGGACAGGATCATGATCAGAATCAGGAGGCCCGGGGATGACCGATATAAGCCTGCCCCGATGTCGCTTATCACCCGAAACCGATCAGTGCTGCAAAATATTTTTTTCATCAGCGGGCTCCTTTCCTGATGCATGCCGTGAAAGACCCTTCAATTTACATTCCGGGCAAACCTTCCCTTATCCGCATTGAAAAATGAGGATCTCGATCCGCCGCCTGGCCACGGGCGTTGATGTAGCTTCGGGCTTTAAGTTCCGCAAAAGGCAGATTCTGATCCAGAATCTTTTGTTCATAGATGAACTGATCGACAAAACCGTTGACGATGATGCGCCAGTCGAGCTTTGCATTCGGGTTATAAGGCGCCATATGGCTGCGGGCAGCGGTACTGCAGTTATCAACGAGGGCGTTATACCATTCCGGCTGTTCCTTCAACCGATTCACCCGTTGCAGATAGTCAAGCAATACTTTCTTCATCATATCTCTGCTTACCTGCAGGCGGTAAAGATAGACATCTTCATGGCGATAGTTCGTTCGTAACCGTACAAGATCACGCTCATCGGCCACGACATACGTGATTTCGTACTGCCTGAAGAACCCTTTAATCGCCGAATATTCTTCCCCCTTTTCCTTACGGGTCTCAATGGAAAAGCAAAGGAAATTCCCATCACCGAAGCCGAAACTCATCATGGTATGAGCGATATAAGGTGAACCCCAGTAAATAAGAAAGAGATCGGCGCTCTTGAGCTTCGCCAGGTCGAATGTTTTGTCGTAACGGTGAACCGTGTAGTCCGTCTCCGTACGATAATCACAGTTGCGGATGTTGTGGATTGTAACCATGTTGTCGTTAAACGTCGCGTAAGGAAGTACCGCCACATCGGGCTGCCAATCCCGGTCGTTGCCGGGAGGAATGGCGAGCCACCAGATCACAACGCTGATGAAAATTCCTGAGAAGGCCATAACCGCTCGCAGCGGAGGTCGAATGCCCAGAAGAACAAAAAGCGAAACCAGGCCATACCCGATGGCCCCGATTAGACGATAAGATTCCGGCAGATTGGAGTAATAAATCGCCAGCGATGCCCAGCCCATCATCAGCAGGATTATCAAAAAGAGAAATATCCAGCCGACAACCTTCAATGTCTTCCGGACCGGGCGCCGTCGATGAATCTTTATCCCGTCATGGTTTCCCATGGATCCAACCTCCGTTTAGGTGAGCAGCCGGCTTTCAGTTTTTTGGATAGAATCGGGTCATCTTCGTTCCCTGCAGACCCAGGCCGGCCATCAATCCCTTCTGCGAAAAGAAGAAGGCATAGACATCGCTTTTCCCGGTTGTGGTCGTCAGGGCCCCGGACGCCGCCCTTTTCTCATCCACAATGACAATGGTGGGACCCACCCCGATTTCCCAGCCTTTGCTTTTCTGCAGATAGCTTAAGGCACTTTTGTTCATAAAGAACAGGGCGTAGCCGAATGTCTGCGCACCCGCCTGCAGGCCGTAGGAGGCCGCCACGGATTTGTAGTAACCGGTGTTCTTGCCATTCTGGAGCAGGGCACCTTCACCGTATTGACCGCCCACAACGAGGCCGCCCTTGATAATGCTCGGGAAAATAAGGATGGCAACCGCATCTTTTGATAGCGACTTCGCCGCCGGCGACCTGGCATAGAGTTTATCCAGGGCAATGGCGACATCCTTGTCAATTTCCGTTGCGCTTGCCGCGGACACCGTCGGCACAAAGGCCGGCGACAGCATGAGCAAGATTGCAATGCCCAACAGGCAGTATTTTGCTCCGTAATAAATGTATTTTGTGCTTTGTTTTATCATTTTCTTCACCTCTCAACAGTCATCTGTAAAATACACCACTTACATATTGTCGGTTTTCCAGGTGTCCATGAAGCCCGCTATTTTTCCCGCCCAGAACTTGAATGCCTCTTCGGCCGATCCCCATTTTGAAAACCGCTCCGTAAACCCGGCCGACCTCTCGTCTGCGGCAACGGCGATCACGTCGCTCGTCACGCTGTCCAAGGCCATCAACTCGGCGCTGGTGGCTCCCGCACCACTCCAGGAACCGGCAGCCCCTTTTTTGACGGCACTGACGGCCAATCCTACGGGCACGACCGAGGTAACGGCACTGATGCCCGGCCGGCTCTGCTTGAATCCCGTAATCGCAATCCGAAGACGTATCACATCAGGACCCGGCTCCGTCACGATCGCGTAATGCTTTTGTAGGGCTGTTACGATCTCGTGGTTGAAACGATCCGCTAAGTCCTTCATGACCTGAGGATCGACTCCCTTGTATTCCGAATCATCCGCAAAGAAGAAGACCACGCTGTCCACCATGAATTTGCTGTACCTGGTAAAATCCACCCCCGGCTTCACCCAGCGCATTTTCGCGCCGTCTTCAGGCCCGGGCTGTAGCTTTTCATAATAGCCCTCCAGAAACCCTGAATATTTGAGTTCTGCTGCAAACCCGGTCGTCGCGATTAACGCGAGTCCGATTAAGACGCACGCAAATACTTTCTGTGCTGATTTCATGATAATCTCCTTATCGTTGATTTTTTTCCAGAGGATGCCCAAATCATCCTTACGCATTTGCCGATTTTTGACCGCTGCCCCGGCTAAACCTATGCAAACTCTTATTTCAGTTTTACGTCCTGAATGGCCTGCTTGCATCGACCGGAAACCTTTTCCATGTTTTTGTCGATGCAGTCGATTAACCGTCCCTCACCTGGTTGCACACCGGAGCAGTATCTTTTCAGATCATCCCGGCACTCGGTCGCCAGATAGTTGATTCCCGTAATAAAGCGTTGCAACTGGGCCGCCGCATCATAGAGGGCATACTCGCACCGGTTGGACAGCTTGTCTCCGTAAGCGTACAGGCAGGCCAGTACGCGCCCCTCCCCCGGCGTCACCGCCTTGCAGTAGGTGTTGATCTCTTTCTCGCAACCCTTGACCACCGTCTCCACGGGTCCGCTCTCTGCTGCAACCGCCATGCCCGCGAAAAAGACCGCCACGCAGAAAACACTCAATTTCATAATCAGCTTTTTCATCACAATATATCCTCCTTTATTTTTATGGCCCATGTTTCAGTTTCAAACTGTATCCTTAACTATTCATCAAAGGCAGTGCTTGATCGATCCATGGCCGGGGAAAAGCTCAAAAGCGGACCCCGACACGAAGACCCGCCATATACAGCGTATCCAGACTTTCAAAATTTCCGCTGTCATCCAGCGTTTTGTCAAGGGCAGGAAAGATAACCTGGAAGCTTGGGCTAACGCTGAGCCAGGGCGTAATCGCGGCGTTATAGTACAGCTCAACGACGTCTTCGTGGTCGAGGCCGAGATCGAACGTGCGGCGCAGGTAAGGAACAAAGTCGTTGCTGAATTTCGTGCGCGCCCAGCCGATTCCGAAATCGTCGTGCGGCCGATCCGGCACGACGCCCTTGCCGACCAATCCCAGGGAAAAGCTGTACTTGACCGGATTCGCCTTCCCATCACTCACGCCGGCACTGAAAAACATTCCGATGCCACGCTTGTAGTCGCCGGCGGGTTGCCAGAGAAACTGCTCGAAACTGTAGACGGCCGCCCAGGTCTCGTCCTCCTCGTTCAATGGCTGGGGCGTCTCCGGTAAACCAAGCTTATCGAAGATTTCGATGAGGACCGGTCCGGGATCGCCGAGAAGGGGAAAGTGCGCGATCTGGAGAAGGCGTGCAATGTTTGCTGGATCCTGGATCAGCGAAGTGCGGTCCTTGTTGCTCCAGGCAAGCGTCAGGCTCTGATGCCCGGGAAGCCCCCATGCCTTGACCTTCAGATCGGCGCTGGCAAGCACCATCACGCCATCTTCGAAGGCATCGTTCAGGTCATCGTCCTCAATGGTGCCATTCGCATCCAACACCATGCCAGCAAGGGTCATGTCGTGGGAGGGCAGGTAGAGAGCGCCCATGCCGTAGGCCGACAGCGGGACCATGGCCAGGGCAAGGGGAAGGTTTAACGCGGTATTCAGGAACCCGGTGGTGTAGTCGCCATGGAGCACGTTGGTCGGTGCGATGGTGTTGATCTTACCCAGGAACATGCCGAAATGCCGGCTGAGAAATTGCGTGTAGGTGAATTCCTGGAAGCCCGTATCCGTTTCAGTCGTGGGCAGCATCCAGGATACGTTGGCGGGCACCATGGCCCCGGTATCCTTCATGATGCTGTGCCCGAAGCTGGAGACGGTCTGAACCTTGAGGAAACCGCCCGGCCAGAGGCCTGCTTTTTGCGTATCCACATTGAGCGTGGCGATGGCGTTGCCCCATGCCCCGTCGCTGCCGTCGTCCTTGCCCCCGCTGATGATCGCCTGCGGCATCCAGTAGACGTCAAGGTCGAGCACCACGCCCTTCTTGGCCATGTCGTCCCGCACCCCGCCCCAGTTGCCCGTGAGCCGGGCTCGCGACGCCAGATCTCCGCCCCAGGTCTCGGGAGTAGCGTAAGGCATGGCATGCAACAGAAATGGGACGCTCAACGCGATGATCAGGGTCGTCAGCCTGATAAATTTTTTCATATTCATAATCTCACCCCTTCCATGATGCCCGTTCCGTAGCTTTCTCATTTAAAAATTCCCCTCGTATATTTCTATGGTCCAAACGTTAACTTTTACCTGTGTTCCACGCCATGTTGACAATCGGGCCATGATGTCTCACACTCGCGCGCCTCCTGCCTCCTCCGGAATTCTTGAAGGAACCGAACATCGCAAACCCTTCTGCGTCTATTAAAGTTTGAAGATGACCGCCGCCATGGCAGCTATTCCCAGCAGAATAATCAATCCGGCCACGAGGCTTGCCAACGATACCCGAATTTCGATGCCCTGCCGTTTCAGACTCGTTTTATAGTGCCAGTGTTCGACAGTCGCCAGGGCAAGGGCCACCAATCCGATGAATATCATGGCCATCCCGAAGAAACGCGGCCCAATCACAGATTGTTTTATCAGACCGGCACCCTTCTCAAATTCAAAGAACTTGTATACGCTGAATCCGAACGCGATCAGAGAAGTGGCCGTTCTGACCCAGGCCATCAGTGTGCGTTCGAGCGCCAGGTAGGTCCGCTCTAAGGCCAGATCCATCTGCGTCACTGGATTTACCGGCTTCTTCTCGGCCATCTTCATGATCCCTCCATCAGACTCGGGTTTTGCCTGCGTTGAATTTCACCTGTTTACGCCAATATACGCCGCGCAATGCGATTCATGGGACCACGTATCACCAGATAAGGAACAATGGCCAGGACAACGGCAACGAGAAGCGCCTCCCCCGGATAGACCCATCTTAGGACGATGACTTGATAGACCGCATCCAGCACAATCGCGAAGACAAAGACCTTGCTTATTTCCTTCAATCCATCCCGCAGCATCTCCCGGCGGTTATCCGAATCCGTGAAGATTGCCCAGAAATAGGGTGGGCGATTTTGCTTTGCATCCTGCAGCCCCGACCGCATGGCAAAAAAGATCGCCATCATCGGTTGAAGAAGAATACGAAACTTCATGGGTCCGCTCACCCGATCGCTCAGATTTTCCAGGATGCGGTATAAGATTTCCTCCACAGTTTTTACCCACTTTCTCCAGTCAATGAATATTCGACGAGAACAATTTCCCGGTCAATTCTCGATATTTTTTTCTGTAAACGCCTTCCAGGGCCACCGGCCTTCGATCTCGACTGCCAGGGACCAGCTCAGGAAAGTCCGGATGATAACCAGTATTGCCAATACTACGGCGTTTTCCAAAGTCGGCTCAAGGGTGACGGTTCTGATGATGTCCGCGGCTATCAGGATCTCCAATCCCAGCATCAGGCTTTTCCCGAGTCTCTCCTTAAGCTTTCTGTAAGTGTCAGGGGAATCTCGCCAAAAACAGCCGGGGTCTTTCCCCAGGCCTTGCAGAATCCCGCCTGTAATAATCAGAAGAGCAATAATCTCGATCCCCTGGGCGACAATTTCGATCCCGACCTTGACCATGTTACCTCCTCATGATTGGCTCATACGTATAATCCCCAATAGGTTGTTCGACGTCATCCACTTTCATCAAAGCAAACAGACATTTACAGTAGTATCTCCATGAATTTAACAACGATCTCTTGCACTGGAAAAACCAGAAACAACAGCGGCAAAAAGGGAATGATGGCGCATGTCGCAAACGGAACAATCGTCGTTTGAAGATCAAACGGCACAATACGCATATCCCGCACAATCGCAAAACTGTTGGATATGTCGGCCAGGGACTGGATATCACTGGTTCCCAGCAGCTGTTCCCCATTCGGATTTTCCTTTCTGATCCATTTGCGGTGAAAGGAAAAAGTGTAGTCATTGGCCAGGCCGCTGTAGGCCAGAAATCCCCGCTCCTTGGCCTTGAAAAGCTGCATGGAAAACACCAGATAAGGTCCCAGGAAAATGAGGACCAGAAAGAGAATGTCGCCTAGGATCATCATTTGGTACTGTTGCAGACTGGCGCCGCCGAATAAAATTTCCCGGCCGACATAGCCGGAGACAAGCGCCGCCAGGGCGAAAATGATGGGGCAGAACTTTACCTGCAGTACCCCCAGAAACGCCAATCCGCCGACCCGGTCCGGGTGGGTTGCAATGAGGCGCAGCTTAAGCCTGGATACACGCCAGAGGAACGAACACCAGACGAGATAGCGGTAGATCCAGCGCCCCATGAGGAATTGAAAAATGGGGATGCTCACCGCCAGATACCACCAACCCGCCGGTGTTCTCTCCGGGCCGGCAGAAGAGACGAGGAACTGCCAGGTTGTCGTCAACTCGGAAAACTCAAAGGGAAGGAAAATGGTGTTTAAAATCACCAGCACCACAATAATACCCTCGACCGGAAGGGCTTTCACCATGGCCATGGTTTTCCGGACAATTGCTTCATATTGCGGCAATTCTTCTTCATCAATGAGATCCGATTCGATAAAATGACGGATCACTTCATTTGACCTGTAATCGACCACCCGTTCAGCCATGATCAGGAGCGGTACGCTCAGGAGAAAACGGGTCATTTCCGTCAGATCGTAGAGAAGCGGCACCTTGATGGACCCGCCCCAGGCCATCCCCTGAACCGCCGACAGAACCAGCAGCGGCAGCCATGCCAGCAGGGCAAAAAATAGCGCCCGGCAATACAACGGCTCCAGATTCGGTCTCATGAGGCGCAGGTAGAGCAGGCACTGATAGAGAAGGCCACCTCTGACGAGCGAAAACTCCGTATAGTCATATTTTTGAGCAGATTCTTCCATCATTCTCATGACTCCCGTTCTGTCATCCTGTTCGCCTTACTTCGGGTACATGCATGGCCCTTAAAACATCATGTGGTTTTGTCTTACATTTTGTACCCACGTTTTTCACACCTTCATCAGTCCTTTTCCGGTCAATTCGCCGGGATGGTTATAATCGGCGATCCTTTTCCGGGATCGACATCGGTCAGGGACAAGAGAATCAGCAGAAACGTCAGAAGCTGCTTGGAGGGATAATCCCGGTCCTCCACCCAGAACCAGTGATCCCGGTACTGAACGGCGACAAATTCATCCCGCGGTCGTTCTGAGCCGCTCACGATCCGGATCATGGGGCGGAACCCACCCGGTCCGTCCGATTCGAATGCCCGGGTTGCAGGAGCACGGCCGTCCCGCACATCAGCTTGCGGCACCTCAATGGATGCCGAGAGATCGAACAACATCTCCAGCATCGTCCGGGTGATCATGGCGATCTCATTTTCGTCACGCTTGGCCGAACCGAAAACAACCCGATATTCATCGACACCCGGCTTGATGCCGAGGATCTCCCGGATGGCGCGTTGATCCTCCATCACAGCTTCGGTCACCTTGCCATGGGCTAAAGTCATCATCGCCCACTCCTGTTCTTTCAGCTTATCAATCCGCATGCCCATGGCTCCCGATGCCTGGATGCGCCGCAGAGCCGCACCGAGTCGGTAGAACTCCGGATCGGCGCCCCTCGCCCTTGCTCCCGCGGCGAAACGATTTTGTACACCGTTGACGGAACTGACCATCATGCGCAGCACGGCATCAGCCGCCCATCCCGACTGCATGAGGGACAGCACGACACCGGGAGAAATCGGGGTCATCAGGCTTCGGGTGAAGCGCTGGCCGAGAAGCGGGCTGTAGGTGATCGTGGGCTTGTCCGTGTAGCGGGTAAGACCGCCCAGAGCCTGGTCCGCCGCACGGTCCACATTCCACCACCAGCTAGCAGCCAGGCTGACCTGTGTTTCCACGCCATAGGAATTGGTGATCGAAGCCACATCGAGAAACACGGGCGTATCGCCATACCGGATTTTAACCAGGTTCAGCAGCAGCTGGCGCTGCCAGGACTGGGTAATCGCCTGATCATAGTTGATCCTGTCACGCCCGATTGTCCCCGGTCCCATACTGGCGCACCCCGAGAGAATCGTGCAGAGCAGAATCATCAGCATGACGGCCACATGTCTGTATTTTTGAAGCGTTTTCATCCCCGCATTCCTTTCATCAAGCAACACAGATAAAGATTCCCTGTTTCGTGCCTACCCGAATTCAGCATGCCATCTTTTTCCTCCAAGTGGCGTCCGGGAAGATTTTCCGGCATGGATTGGTCTGCGGAAACGGCATGGCGCGGTGCGTTTCGTATGCCGGCGCATCCTTGGCATCATCACCGTTCAGCGCACGCCGACCCGGTTCACGGGCCCACCCAGGTTCGCAGGTGCCACGCCCGGACCCGGCGCGCCGACTCCGACGCCTGGGGTAACGCCAACGCCGGGTGCACCTACACCCGGAGTGACTGCCCTGACGGTGGTACGTCGGGCCACACCGGCATAACTGACCGGCGTTGCCGGTCTGCCGACGACCGCTTCAGCAACCGTTACCAGCCCCGAATCCGGAGCCGGACCGATTTCGATATTCCAGGTCAATCCCGCAGCCGCCAAGCCAATGATGAGCAGGTATCTGCCTATGACATGTCTCATGGTTTTTCTCCTTTCAATTCACTCTGCGGCAATTCATCGAGTCCGATGAGCGCATCGGGGCTGAGATGTTCCGCGTCTGACGGAGGGGTAAATGCGAAGGCCTTCCCCTTCGGCGTGACGCCCGTTTTCCAGCTCTTGATACGGAGCGTGTATTGCGGTGCGTTGTTCAATGTCTTGCTGGTAATAACCAGTTTGCGCGGGATGGGTGTTTTGCCCACCTCCAGCCAGAGCTGCCAGTCCGTATCGAAGTTGCGAAACGCGAGATGCTCGCATTCCCGACCGTCAATGACACCGCGGCCGATATACTTGGATTCCATGATTCCCGCCGCGAGCGCGGCGTAAGCATTCGCCAGGAGAAGATCGGCGCCCGGCAAAGCAACGCCATGACCTTCCCTCAGGGCTTCTATCAGTTGATCCACCGTTCCTGGAGCATCGAACTGCGCAAAGCCGTTGATGTGTTTCCCGTAGACACTGACGGTTTTTCCATCGAAGAACAGCTCAACATCGGCATAACCGCCCACCCGGTGAGCGTGCAGCTTATCCGGGCGCCTAAGGAGGACTTCGCCCGAATTGGTGAACTGAATTTTTTCCAATTCAGGTGTAATGATTTCGATATCGCTGTCAAACGAAAGCTCGATCGCTTTCTGACCGCTCACATAATCCGTCATGGCCTTGAGGAAGGACATGGCAGCGTTTTCTTCGGCATGTGCGCATGGGCTTCCCGCGACAAGCGACACAAGAAGAAATAATGTGCAGCTGAGCAACACAAAGCTTCGCTCTATGCTTTTTTCGTCATTTTCTGCTTTCATCGTTTCAATCTCCCTACTTCGTTGAAGGGCTGATAATAGTTTGTCATATCCGGCACGCTTAAATATATGACGGATCGACAGCTGGATATGCGGCAATCCCGCCGGGAATCATGGTGGTCATCTTGCATTGCTTTATCAAAGTATTCTCCTTTCTTTCATTAGCTAAGCCGGATGGCGGCTGCCCGGAGCTGTCTCCATAAATGCCTGATAATCAGTCCAGAGGGATGAGCGCCTCCGCCCACCATTCGGGAGGCGGAACCTCGAAGGGTGCGAAGACCGTGCGCTGCTTGCCAGGGATAGGTGGCAACTGGTCGGACACCTTGGCCTGACGAGAAACCACGGCCTCCCTGGTGATGTTGATGACCGTCAGGTCCTGGGTCTGGACGACAGGACCGTCATACAACTCTTCAAGCTCCGCAAAAATCATGGAAACCACCTGGGGTGACAAAAGCGTGTGCCAGAGACCGGCCAGACGTGGCTTCACGAGATTGAAAACTTTACCGGCGGCCTTTGGCGAAGTATGGGCGGCATTGAGGGCGATTGTCGCCCGTTCGATGGAAAGGCCCGACGCAGCCGCGAGGGCCGCCGCCGGCGGGAAGCATTCGTGGATCAGCACGTCGACGCCCTCACAGGCGCGTACGAGCGGCCAGGACGGACGGGCGTCTCCGGAGAAACCTAACGACAGACCGGCGAAATCGAGGCGATAACCGACAGCCCCGCCAATGCAGTGGACCACAGGAAACGACGTCACCTTCGCGCCGTTCGCCTCGTAAACGACCTGGGTCTTGCTGAAGTCGGACTCGGTTCCTACAAGTCTCATGCTGTCCGGGTTGATCGGACCATTTCCCGCTGCTGTATCCCAAGCCAGCGCTTCCTCGATTGCCTCGACAAAGTGTTTCGTGCCCAAGCGGGGCTCGGTACCGCTTGGCCCCCACACATAGACCGGTCCATCGGCCCGCCCGACCTTGGACAAACTGCCGCTGAGCGTCAGCAGGTCACCCATGTGGTCAGCGTGCAGATGGGTTATGAACACCTTGTTGAGTGCTTTTACGGGAAGCTTCAGGGTTGCGTAATTTGCGATGGCGCCGGTCCCCAGGTCGAAAACCAGGAGGTCGCGCTCGGGATTGCCGACTTCGACCAGGATGCCGGCCGATGCCTGGGCACGGGTCGGCCACGGATTGCCGCTGCCGAGCACCGTCACGCGCAGCTCTCCGTCCTCGATCGGTTCCTCACCCGGGATGAAGACTTCAGCGTACTTCCGCCTGGGCGTTCCGACAATCGGCGTTTGAGTTAATGCTTTCGTACCGCCCGCAAAAGCCAGTTTCGGTAATGCCGTGGATTCGTTGTTGTTCATCCCGTTCAACTCCTGTGAAAATGTGGAATGGCATCCGCCAGCCCCTGCGGGCTGCCGGTATGGGGTCAACCTATTGCCTTGCCATCGCCATACGGATGGCATCCTCGGCTTTCACCAGATGCGCCGAGTTCTCCGCCGCATCGGCAATCGCAATCTGCACGCCCTTGACCTGGCCGTTGAAGGCGTTGCCACGCGGTCCGTAGTCCGGCGAGACCGGTGCACCACTGTCTTCTCCGACATCGCAGCCGTCATCAGCGGAGAAGACCATTGCCAGGGTTGCCCCGATCTCTCCCTCGCCGACCTGCTTGCCGTCGGTATAAAGCATCACCTTGCCGCCCTTGCCAAGACCGCCGCCGGCGTAGGCAAATTCCATGCGGACCTGATGTTCACCCGCGGGAATCGGGGTGGTTCCCTCAACGATGTAATACTTGAAGCCACCCCAGTTGTAACAGTACTTAAGCTTGCCGTTCTTTACATAGAGGCTCCAGCCGCCGATGTTGGCACCCTGGGAGATGATGACACCCTCGGCACCCCCGTCCGGAACGATGATCTGGGCGGTGATGGAGTGTGATTTATTCTTGATGTTGAGGATGCAGTTCTCGGAAAGGCGTCCCATACCTCCGAATAAAAGCTGGGTGTTCCCTTTGATGAGCGTCGGCCTGCCCGCCATATCGGGGTTGAGTCTCTCCATCCCCCGGTCATCAAGGGGCAGAACCTTGTAGCGTGTCGCTTCAATCATCCAGAGACGCTGAAGCTCATGCAGCTTCTCCGGCATCTGCTTGGAAAGGTCGTGCGCCTGGCTCCAGTCACTGTTTGTGTCGTAGAGCTCCCAGACATCATCGTCGAACGCCGGGGGATTAGCCGTAATCCACGGCGTACTGTGTTTTGTCACCGCAGTCCAACCTTTGTGGTAGATGCCGCGGTTGCCGAGCATCTCGAAGTACTGTGTTACGTGCCGCTCCGCAGCCTTGGCATCATCAAACGAGTAGATCATGCTCGTACCCTCGATGGGGTCCTGCCGGACGCCGTTCACGGAAGCCGGCTCAGGCAGCCCCGCAGCTTCCAGGATCGTCGGGGCCACATCAATGACATGGCTGAACTGTGACCGAATCTCGCCCTTCGCCTTGATGCCTTTGGGCCAGTGGACGATCGTGCCGTTGCGTGTGCCGCCCCAGTGCGAGGCAACCTGTTTGGTCCACTGGTAGGGTGTATCCATCGCGTGCGCCCAGCCCACGGCGTAGTGGTTATACGACTCGGGTCCGCCGAGCTTGTCGAGGTGCGCCGTCAGGTACTCGGGGGTCTCCATGGCCACCAGGCCGTTGAAGTAGCTACCCTCATTGAAGCATCCATTGAGCGTCCCTTCACCGGAGGCGCCATTGTCGCCGATTATGTAGAAGATGAGCGTATCTTCAAGGATGCCAAGCTTCCCGAGGGCATCGACCAGACGGCCAACGTGGTGGTCCGTGTACTCCATAAAGCCTGCGTAGACCTCCATCTCCCGGCTCAACACGGGCTTGAACGCCTCCGGCATCTCATCCCATGCCGGGATTTCCTTGGGGCGCGCTGAGAGCTGACAGTCTTGAGGGATAACTTGAAGTTTTTTTTGCCGGGCAATGATCTCTTCGCGCAGTTTGTCCCAGCCTTGGTCGAACCTGCCCTTGTACTTGTCTGCCCACGCCTTGGGCACGTGATGAGGGGCATGGGTGGCGCCGGGCGCGAAGTAGACGAAAAAGGGCTTGTCAGGTGCGAGTGCTTTCTGCTGGCCGATCCACCCGATAGCCTTGTCGGTCATATCCTCGACAAGATGGTAGCCTTGTTCAGGGGTTTTTGCCGGCTCGATTGGAATGGTGCCCTCGTAGAGTGACGGGTACCACTGGTTTGCCTCGCCCCCGATGAAGCCGTAGAAGTACTCGAAGCCGCCACCGCCTGTGGGCCAGGCGTCGAATGGGCCGGCGGGACTCGTCTGCCAGACCGGTACCTCGTGGCACTTACCGAACTGCGCCGTCGAGTAGCCGTTTAGCACCAGTGTTCGGGCCAACGGGGACATCGAGTTGGGAAGAACGGAGCAGTAGCCCGGCGCGCCGGTCGCAA
>Ga0302246_1001227_pt1 | contig 18909 bp, 13 predicted proteins | sample AAG_UR_Trp_MG_FD_193533 | JGI IMG/M metagenome (GOLD analysis project Ga0302246, IMG submission 193533) | Enriched activated sludge microbial communities from anaerobic digester in WTTP, New Holstein, Wisconsin, United States - AAG_UR_Trp | ecosystem: Engineered > Bioreactor > Anaerobic >...
AACAGCTTTCACGGCTTCATCATAGCAAGATGTAACAGTTTTGACATATTCGGGAGAACGGGCCCTGCCTTCGATCTTGAAGACGCTCACTCCGGAATCGATTAGCCGATCTACAAAACCGATGGTACACAGATCCTTCGGCGACATAATATATTCATTGTCTATCTCAAGTTCATAGCCGCTTTCCTTTTCAGTTACAACGTAGGCTTTCCGGCAGGTCTGCCTGCATTTGCCCCTGTTGGCCGACATTCCCGTTTCATGAAGGCTCATGTAACATTTTCCCGATGTTGCCATGCAAAGTGCGCCATGGACAAACATTTCGATCTTCATCAGTTCTCCGCGCGGTCCCCTGATATCCTCTTCCCTGATCATACGGGCGATCTGACTGACCTGATCAAGGTTCAGTTCCCTTGCCAGTACAGCCACATCGGCCCATTGGGAATAAAAACGCAGGGCTTCCAGGTTGGAAATGTTGAGCTGTGTAGAAAGATGAACCTCCATCCCGGCGTCAAAGGCATACCTGATAACAGCCAGATCGGATGCTATTATTGCCCTTATTCCGCCGGCGACGGCTGAATCGACAATCTGTTTCATCTGATCCAGTTCATCGTCAAACACTACCACGTTAAGGGCGAGATAACTTTTGACCGCATTTTCCCTGCAGATAGCGGCGATGTTGGCAAGGTCGTCAAGAGAGAAGTTTATTGATGAGGCGGACCTCATATTGAGGTTGCCGGCGCCGAAGTAGACAGAGTCAGCTCCCCCTCTGATCGCGGCCATAAGCGACTCGTACGATCCGGCAGGAGCCATTATTTCAATATCTTTCCTGTTCATCCGGAGATTTTGGATTTATCCGGCAAAGATCACACAATTCCTGTTTTCATCATAATCCTGATGCAGGTTCCCTTACCCGGTTCCGACGATTTGACGAATATTCTTCCGTGGTGGTATTCTTCGATTATCCTTTTTGCCAGCGACAATCCCAGTCCCCATCCCCTTTTCTTTGTTGTATATCCGGGCGAGAAGATCTTTTTCCACGACGACTTGGGCAAACCCTTGCCTGTGTCGGAGATGTCGATAATTGCATATTTTTCTTCCTCCTCGACCTTTATGGTTATTTCGCCGTCGCCTTCCATGGCATCTATCCCGTTTTTACAAACATTTTCAATCACCCACTCGAAGAGGGCGGGGTTGACGGGAAGGTTTATCTCATCGTCGGCGGTGAATGGAAGCACAAAAAGCACCTTTGATGATGATCTCGATTTAAGGTAATTGACGGAATTCTGAATAAGTGCAAGTATATTGTCCTGTGTCAGCAAAGGTTTGGAGCCAATTCTTGAGAAGCGTTCAGTCACTTTTTCAAGTCTTTTTACATCGAGGGCAAGTTCCTTTGTTACCGGCAGTTCGGGATAATTGGTCTTAAGCAGTTCCACCCATCCGGTCAGCGAAGTGGTAGGCGTTCCGAGCTGGTGGGCAGTCTCTTTCGACAGTCCGAGCCATACCCTGTTCTGTTCGGCTTTGCGCGATGAACTCAGGGCAAGATACGAAACCATTATGAACAGGATTATGAATCCGAGCTGGATGAAAGGGTAATAGATCAGCTGGCTCAGTATAATGCTGTCCTTGTAGTATATTCTGTTTGTTGAGCCATTGCCCAGATCGATAATAATGGGCTGGTTGTCGCTCTTCATCTTTTCGAGCTTAAGTCCCATTGTTCCCGTATCCTCGATCTTTACCTGGTCAATATTCCTGGTAGCGATTATATTGTCGGAACCGTCGGTCAGTATGACCGGCACGGTGTTGTTGTTTTCAATAATTGATAAAAGGAAATCCAGGTTCTGGGTTGAATCGGCGCTGTTTATAAGCCTGGTGGCCTCTGCCCACATTTCAACCTTTTTTCTCTCTTCGATTTTCAGGCTTCGGACAAGGAACTGGGTGTAAATAAGTGAACCAACACCTATAAGTATTGCAAAGAGAAAAAGGAAAATCTGCCAGTTGTTACGGTTCCGGATAATATTCAAGTGACTGTCGTTTTTCAGGTTAAAAGATACTATTTCTTTTTAAAAAGCCGATCAAGGAAACCCTCTTTCTTTTCTGCCGGAGGCTCTTCTTCTTGTTCTTCAGCGGTCTCCGTTCCTTCCCAGGATATCCTGAACCTTGGCCGTGATTCCTTCCGGTTTACCTGTCCGGAATCCTTTCTATACAACCCGTACTCCTCCTTAATTATTGTTTTGAGTGTTTCTTTTTCTTTCTTCAGATTTTCCTTTAGCTGATTGCCCGCGGCTTTCATGTCGTAGCTGACCTTTACGTTGTCGCCCTTACCGTCAATCCTGAGGAAAATCGATGTTCTTCCGAGGCCGTCATCCTGTATCTCGCCGAAGTTTTCCGCGGGTTTACGGGTTTTCCTCGATTTCTTGCTGAGTATCTCCGACAGTAGCATTTTCACATGATATTCATATTTATTGTCGAAGGTGTGTTCACCGTTTACCGACAGGTCTGCCGCCGACGACCTGATTTCCATCTGGGGAAGGAAGAAGACATTGTCCCTGATGAAGAAGTCGTTTTCGAGCTTGTCGAACCTGATGTTCTGCAGTTCCGACAGTTCAATGAATGATGAGAGGGCTTTTACGGGATCGAAATTTACAAGCGCTCCGTTTGAAATGCTGAATCTTCCTTCAGCTGCCATCGTGTGTATGTTGGGGTTCAGCAGTGAATCGACGGGAAGTACCAGTGTGATATTTCCTGAAAGGAGTCCCTCGAGGTTTTCTGCTTTTATAAAATCCTGTCCGAAATTGTTGAATGTAGTGAAGGACTGCTTCACATCAACACCTGAGACTACAAAGCTACCCCTTCCCACGAATGATTTGTCGGGATTCTGAACCACCAGGCCGTTTCCGCTTACCTTCCCCTCCTGCGAATCCATTGATAGCGACCTGAAATTCAGCATACCGGGTCTGACACTGAGATTTCCGTTGATATTCCTTGCTTTGAAAAGCTTGTACGACAGGGTATCGACCCTGAAGTCGATATCCAGCATAACATCGGCAGGGATAGTGAGCGGCGCCTTTGTGTTTTCGGTCTTGTCACCGGGATCCTTGTCGGTATCCATGAAACGTTCGGGCCTGAAAGACGATGCCGACACTGATGCCGTTCCGTTCAGGGTAACCGGGAAACCGGCCAGCCAGCCCGGGAGGTTCGTGAGTTTTCCCGAGAAACTGATATCCTGTCCGTTCAGCGACAGCCTGAAGTTGTCGGTTATCGTGCTGCCATCAAAACGAAAGGTACCCGCGGCATTTTTTATATCGATTTCCCTGTTGCTTAACTTAAGGTTTACCGAATTGAACACTATCCTGGAGTCTGATGCCATGTTGAATACATCGGTGAACCTGAAATTGTCTTTTTTCCCCGGCTTTCCCGAGAATTTAAGGTCGAGGTCGATCGAACCGCCGGCTTCTGCAAGCTTGTTCATATTCAGGAAATCTACCAGTTCCTGGGGGAGAAGCTTTCCCCTGAAGACCAGTTCCGTGAAGGGATCCTTGAAATTAGTAAGAGAGAATGAGCCTTTATAATCCGAAGAACCGAAGCGTGAGCTAAAGTCGCTTATTTTGAAAGAACTGGTTTCGGGACTGTTGCCGTTCCCGTTTGTATAAGTGCCGTTAAACGAAAGATTCCTGACGTTCAGTCTCGATTTTCTGTTATCTATAAGTGCATCCTTAAGCGAAAACGCGATATCGTAATGAGGATTCTGAGAGGAGCTTGATTTACCCTTGGTTATCCAGCTGAATTTAAGGGTTCCCTCAGGATGGTAAGCCGACAGGGCTTTGCTGTATTTAGAAGGAAGAAGGTAAGGTATTCTGGATATGTCTATATTGTCGGCTTTAACCGTAAGATCGAGATAATTGTCGGCAGCCACGAAACCTGTAAGCACGAAATCCCAGTTTTCGATCTTCATCGTACTTTTTTTGAAGAAGGTGCCTTTCTCATTCTGATTGAGGCCAACATTCAGGTCGGCAGTTATTTCAGGTCTGATAATAAAGTCGTCAAGCCGGAAAAGCCTGATGAACATCCTCATATCTCCCTCGAAATCGATATTGTTTCCCCTGATCCTGCTTTTCAGCATTCCGTCCCTGACAATTCCCCGGATATTCAGGTCAACCCTCTTGTCGTTATATTCAAGATTCAGGTCCTGCAGGCTTATTCTGTTCAGGTTCAGTCTGGCACTGCCTTCTTTCCCCGGGCTTTTACGTTCGGTGAATTCATAGTTCGTGCGTCCCGAGCTGTCAGTAAAAAGATAAAGCTGTCCCGACCTGATGGTGATCTTTGTGAAAGTATAATTGCCGCGGATCATATCGATGGTACGAAGATCGACTGAAGCACTTCTGGCGGCAAGCAACGTGTCGGTATTCAGTCCTTCGAATGCTGAAAGGTCGAATCCGTGTGACGAAAGGACAAGCACGTTCCTGAGTTCGATTGTTGCCTTCGGGAACTTTTTTATAAGCGATAGCCTGTATGATTCACTTGAGATTTTGGTGTCGAAGTTCAAGTTCAGGGTGTTGAGGACAATTGCTCCGACCTTGTTCTGTATCGCCAGGGATATAACGAACAGAATAACCAGCAGGGTGCCGATTATTATGGATGTTATTTTAAGTAAGCTTATCGACAGTTTCATTTAGCTCAGGCAAATATCCTTCCCTCCTACTAATGTTAACGGCAGGCAAAGTTACAATATTTGATCAAATTAAAATTTATCTGTCAGGGCACAGGGCACAGGGCGAATTTAAGTCTTGCTCCCTTCGGTCGCTGTCTTGCAGTCTTGCAAGTCTCTTAACATGAGGCCTTAGCTTAAATAACAGGCAATTAACTATTAGAAAATGACACAAGGCGCTAGGTCAACAATTGACTAAACGCTAAACCTTGCACGTTTAACGTTTTATCTTTCAACTTTCAACCTCGAACAGCGTACCGTTCCGTTATAACAATGTTATAACGTGTTTCGGGCTTTATTTCTGACAGCTAAATACATAGGAATAGACCGCAAGACCGCAAGACTGCAAGACTGCAAGACTAAATAACGGCAAGCAGAAAGCTCAGGTCGTCGGTTTCGCCAAGTTCTACCGGTTCATGGCCTTTTAGGAAAATCCTTGTTTTTCTCGGGCCTATAAGCCTTATCTTTCCGTCTTCCACGAGGAGCATGGTACCTTCGCGAAGGCCGGCGACCCACAGGCCGGGATTTACCTCTATGAACTCCTCTATCCTCTGTTCCCTGGTCTCGCCGGCATGACCTTCCGGATTTGCGTCGAGGTAATGCGGGTTGATCTGGAAGGGGATCAGGTTGAAAGCCCTGAAGGACGAAGGTCTTGTCACGGGCATGTCATTGGTTGTCCGTATGCTGGGACAGGCAACATTCGAACCCGCGCTCCAGCCGATGTATGGAGTTCCTGACAGCACCTTTTCCCTTACAGGCCCGATGAGCTTGTTTTCGCGTATCATTTTGAGGAGCATCCAGGTATTACCGCCGCCCACCACTATTGCCTGTGCTTTCCTTACCGCTTCCACCGGATCGGTGAAATGATGGATGGAGATCACGTCATGTCCTGCCTCCCTGAACCGCTCCCTGACCTTCAGTTCATAATCGTCATATGAGAAAGTGACTGCAGCCCAGGGGATAAACAGCGCCTTGACATGTTTTTTACCGAGGAATTCCCCGATCATCTTTTTAGAATATCCCAGGTAAGGTTCGCCCGGGTTTGTGGAGTTGCTTATGAGAAGAAGTTTCATGGTGAAAAATGTTATTGATTCGAGGTTCGGGGTTTTTATGTTAAACGTTCAGGGTTCAGTGTTCAGCGTCCTTCAAAAAGTTGACCTTGCAGTCTTGCGTCATTTACTAATTGTTCATTGTTCATTGTTCATTGTTCATTGTTCATTGCTAATTGCTAATTGCTAATTGCTCCAAAGTACACAAAGATAAATCAAATTAAGGGCGTTGCAAATCATTTGTTGGGTGTTGCAAGTCAGTTATTGAAAGTAAAAGCCACTCCGACTTCGAAGGGTTCGAGGTTGAATCTTTCCGGTCCGGAGCGATCATGGAACCACGGAGTGCAATAGTATGTACCGTAAATCATGAAGTTTTCATACCCTATCCTGGCTGTGAGGCCTCCCCTGATAATGTTGAGGTTGTACTCGCCTCCCGTCCTAACCTTTTCATCGTCGTTGAAGACCAGTTTAGTCCAGGCATTGAGTTTTACCCCGCCTATAACTCCGGCTGCTATATTCAGGCGGTTGTAGCCTGCAGGTATCTGGAATTCGAGCATCAGGGGAGCGTTCATGTAAAGGGTATTGAACTTGGATTTCTTTACATTCCCGGAATTATCGGGAATTGCCTCGGTAATGTAACCGCCGGGTCCGACCGCGATGGTGTTTTGTCCGACAAACCTGTAGATATTCCAGTTTAGTCCCAATCCGGTTACAAGGCCTACATGTCTGCTGAAGCCGATATTCACCTGCGAGAAGTTAAGGTTAAAGCAGTTGGAATTTCCGGTTTGAAGAGTCATATAATCAATTTCCTCAGGGAGCATCATTGATTCAGCAAAAAGCCAGTTGTTAAAGCCGGCTTCGATTCCCGACCAGTGACCCCTGAAATGTCTTCCGCCCCTGTATCGCTCAGGTGAATCATAATCCTGCCAGTCGCTGAATTCATAGTGCCTTTCCTCTGCCCTCTCAGTCTTTCTGAGCCTGTTTCTCCCGCTTTCCTTCTCAGCGGCAGCGCTTTCAAGCTCCCCTAATTCATCATATCTTTCAACATTCACCTTTTTCCCATCCTCTGAGTCACGAATGTTAAGTCCGCGGTCGCCCACCCTGATTATCATAAGCGAATCATTCCCGTCGAGCCTGAAGATATCGTCGCCGATAATGACGGTAAGTGTGTTAATTGAGTCAGCGACGGGATTTGTTTTATTAATCACTGTCACCTCGTGCGTCTGCAGGGCGAATGACTGGCAGAAAAACGCTGCAGCAATGATCATCAGCAAGTGTTTATTCTTCATGGCTTGTTTTTTATTCTTTTCTATGTTGTGACGTTCAAGTACAGCTTTTAGTTACAGATTCTCCGGATCTTTTCTTACAGGAGCATTTATCCTGACCAGTCTTGAAGCGAAGTAGTAGGATCTTGTATTCCCTTGCTCATCAGTATTACGGTCGAGTGCAAGTTCCCATCCGAAAAGCTTGTTAAGGCCAAGAATACCTGCACGGGCCAGGTCATATCTTTCTACGGGCTTTGTTCCCGCGTTGGGGTCTTTCATTATCTTTTCATGGAACAGTTTTGCCATGAACAGTTCCACATTACTCCGGTGTTCGATAAGCGGAGGTATGTAATCGGGCCGGTAGGGGATAAGAGAAGCGGAAAGATATTTCTCCGCGTCAATAATATCTGCCGTCAGATTTACAGAGATTTTTTCCGGACCCTGAAGCCGTTTAAACTCCGTTTCAGCCGTGAGAACAGGCGGAAGTTCAGTATCTGTTGACACTGTTTCTTCAGTTACTGGCACTGAATGCCTGTCAGCCATGACCGGGATTACATCCGGGGCATTCTCTGTAAGCTTTTCCACCCGGCTGTAAGCATGCTCTCCAGCCCTGCTGTACTGTAATGGAAGGGGCGACTCTATGGTAAGTGTATCTATTGCCTGTGCATATGGTATTTCCTGTTTCCGCGGGAGTATGAGCATCAGCGAAATGACAATGGCAACTGTTGCAGCGGCGCCGAGGGAGACAAGAGAAATCCTTAGTATCCTTTCAGCGGGAGTTGATCTCTTTAACCTCGACTTGTGTCTGTAGATTACTTCCGGTGCTCTCAGCTTCATTGCCATCCACAGGTCGTGAGACTTTTTTCTGGCATTGTCCGTGGCCACGATCAGCTCAAGATCGGCTGACAGTTCGGGGCTGATATCCTTCTCAAGTTTAGCTAAACAGAGATTATCGAATTGTGAATCGTCGATTTCCTTTACTGATCTGAACAACGATCGCTTGTTTTTAAAAACCAGGTTGGGGGCTTTAAGTGAAACGGAATCAAGACCTTTAAGTTCTTCCTTCAGATCGGGATTATCATCGAGGAAGGCCATAAGTTCTTCCGACTGGCATTCGTTCAGGTTTCCGTCAAGCCAGTCGGTGATCCATATTTCATAATTTGAACGGTCGGGTTTCATTCAGATTACTGATTCTATTTTCACTATAAAGTTTCGTAGGGCCACTCTGCCCCTGTATAAATTAATTTTTACCTGTGCCTCGGTCATTCCGCTTATCTCGCTTATTTCGCGGTAACTGTATCCCTCATAGTCGCGCAGGAGCACAAGCGACCTCTGGTGTTCGGGAAGCCTGTCGAGCGCAAGATGAAGGATCTCGTTCAGATCACTGTATTGAGTTTCGGAAAGGAAGTCATGGTAATCGCTTTCTTCAATTCTTGTCATTCTGCTTTCCTTTCTGATGATGTCGATCATAGTGCGGTATGCTGTTTTAAAAAGCCACGACCTGACAACCGGATATTCAATTTCTGTAAGGTTTCTCCATAATTTTTCCCATGTATCCTGCACAATATCGTCTGCCCGGTCTTCATCCTTAAGGTTTCCAAGGATAAAGCGGTAAACGGAATCAGAAAACTCTTGAACAGATCTGTTATATTCCTTTACGGTCATAAAACTCAATACATGATAAAGACGGATGAAAATGGGAAAAGTTACGGGAACAGTTGTAACAAAAATTTATAAGGGCGCAGGGCACAGGGCTCAGGGCACAGGGCACAGGGCACAGTTTCACTGACTCTCATGCCGGGCCTCAGGCCGTTTGCCCCGTTCGAGGTCATGTCGCCCCTACGGGGCTAAAAACCTGATAAAATGATACCGTTTCACTCCTCAGCCTGCACGACCTGTGCTCCGTGCTGAACTATTCTTTACACTGATACACCTTCACCCAGTCGACCTCCATGGTGGTCATACTGCTGACTGGAGTTTCAACGCCGCCTGCCAGCAGGAGGTACATTGGTTCCCGCGGGATGTCGGAAGTCTGGCGGGCGATTTCTATTCCGTTTATTTTCCACACGAGTGAATCGCGGGTCCATTCAAGAGTATAAATGAAAAAGTCGTTGGCATATTTTGGACGGATGGACGATTTTGAAAAGCGTCCGGGATCAGCCACGAAGTCAGTCCACACCTTATTTTTCGATGTACGGCAGATATCTATGTGAGGGGTTATCCTATCTGACAGCATCCAGAAATTATTTCTTGCTGCCGGGTTGCCAAGCTTTATCTTGGCTGAGAAGACGCCGTATTTCTGCCTGAAGCTTTTTCCGGTAGTTACAATTCCTGAAGTGAAGCCGAATTCTTTGGTTCGGAAGCCGGTTGTGGTCGACCACATCTTTCCTGTTGTCTTTTCCGGTTTGGTATGTATCTTTAGCAGGCTGTTTCTTTGTTCCACGTTTGCCGGTGTATAGGCATGCAGGTCGTTTTCCACCGAATAATTATCCTTCAGGAGTTTATCACCCCAGTAAAAATTTGTGATCCATTTTCCGGTATCGAGTGAATCGCCATTGAAATCGTCGGCGAAAGTCAGTTCATATTTCTTCAGCTCATCGAATTTATTTGAATCCTTTACCTTGAAATACCAGATAATGTCCTCATTTTTCTGAAGATTTCGGTATTCCTGAAGGTCTTTGAACTCCTGGGTCTTTTCAAAGCGTTTTTTGTCGAGCAGGTAGCTTTTCCTGTCCTTGAATTCCTGTGTTGCCAGGTAGTCTTTTAGCTCATTATACCTTTTAAGGCGTGCCGAGCCGTCGATATTCAGGAAGTTGGCATATTCCTTCGATGCCTTGAACTTGTAATAGTCTTTGATATCGGGACTTTCCTTAAGGCGTTTGTATTCCATCAGCTTTTTGTATTCCTCCGAATCCTTGAAAGTAATGGGCTTCATATTCTTTTTTGCAAGGAATTCGGGACTGTTGATGAATTTCCCGAGTTCTTCGAATCTCTCGATTGCCTTTGACCTGGGCATTTCCTTTTTTGCTTTCCGGAAAGCTTTAATCTCCGGATCCTTTCGCAGGGATTTGTATTCAATGAACTTTCTGTATTCGTCGGTATCCTTGAAGGTAATCGGCTTCATTTTCTGCCTCTGTCTGAAGGTATTCGACTTGATAAAATTCTCGAGTTCCTCGTAATCCCTTATTTTGTCTGATCCGTCGAGTTCCCTGAACCGTTTCAGCATATCGCCGGAGACAGTCTTGAAATACATGACAATATCCTTTGCCTTTTGCATCGACATGAATTCCTTTTCCCGGGAGAACTCTTCAGAATTTTTGTAGTTAAGTGACTCTATTTCCTTTTTCTTCTGAGCGAAAGCCGTTGAATTCACCAGTTCATGGAGCCTGGTATATTTATCGAGAAGTTCCGATACGGCGAACGACTTCAATTTTTCATATTCGTCGCTCAGCATTTTTTCAGCCTGTTCGATCTTTGAAGTTGAGGGGATCAATCCAAGAAGTAGCCTGAGACTTGACATTTCAGATTTTTTTTATCAATTGGTTAAAGATAAATAAACTTGTATAATAACGTTCGCCGGGCACAATTATTTGATCGGGAGGAAGAAATCGGGCAGGCAGGGAGCTGGTCGGGTGTCACGGGCCATTTGTATACTGAGAATCAACCCGGACTTTCTAAGGATCAGATACAGTTTCTAAAAAATTAATACTTTTACTCTTTCACATATCATATCTCACGATGGCACTTGTTCATGAACTGGAAAAAAGCGGCAACTGGCTGTTCAGGCGGAGGAGCTGGCTTCCCGTAGTTTTCATTGCCGCCGGAATAGCGGCATTGTATCTTACCAACCGGCAGGCGATCATCTTCAATCTGACGCCCGAACTCCTTTTCCTGGGAGTCAGCCTGCTTGGAGAGGCTGTCAGGGTTTACACCGTGGGACATGCCGCGAAAAACACTTCCGGGCGAAACACCGTGGCAGGACAGATAGCTGATGAGTTAAATACCACCGGGATCTATTCCCTTGTAAGGCATCCGCTTTACATCGGTAATTTCCTGATGTGGCTGGGTCCGGTGCTGTTCGTGAGGTCGCCGGTCTTCCTGATAATTTTTATTCTTGTCTACTGGCTTTATTATGAAAGGATAATCTTTGCCGAGGAGCAGTTTTTAAGAAAGAAATTCGGGGATGCCTACGACATTTATTCAGAAAAAGTCAGGGCGGTTCTGCCACGGATCAAAGGATTTGTAAAACCCTCACTGTCCTTCTCTCTCAAAAGCGTTCTTAAGCGGGAATACAACAGTTTCGTTAATATCTTCCTGATATTCACACTGCTTGATCTTTTCAGGAACTATTTCCTTTCGGAAAGGATTTATATTACCCCCATGTGGATTTACATAACGGTTCCAGCTCTTATCATATGGCTGGTGATCAGGCTGATCCACAAGAAAACCGGCCTTCTGAAGGAAGATGACAGATGAAGTTCGTCAGTCCCTGCTGCCTCCCATGAAGATCATTATGTAATACAGGAGTGTTGCCAGTGAGCCAAGAGCAGCAACCACATAGGTGTATGCAGCCCATTTGAGAGCATCCTGCGCCATTCCGTGATTCATGGATGAAGTTATTCCTGCAGACGACAGCCACACGAGAGCCCGATGGCTGGCGTTAATCTCCACCGGAAGCGTGACAAAACTGAAGAGCGTTGTTAAAGCGAAAAGGATTATTCCAGCAAGTAAAAGCCCCGGGAAGCTGTTTACCAGGATAACTCCTGCAAGAAGCACCCACTGTACCCATTTTGATGCAAAGCTGACGGGGGGCACCAGTTTTGACCTTAATCCCAGCCATGCATACGCTGTTGCATGCTGAATGGCATGACCGGTCTCGTGAGCTGCAACCGCGGCAGCGGCAATGCTCCTGCTGTTGTACACATCCTGGCTGAGGTTGATGGTCTTCTTTTCAGGATTGTAATGATCGGTAAGGCTTCCCTGCACCGATACAACCTGTACATCATAGACTCCGTTGTCGCGAAGCATTTTTTCAGCAACGTCGCGGCCTGTCAGGCCTCCGTCGGTAGGTATCTTTGAATATTTCTTGAATTTCGATTTAAGGGTGGCGCTGACGATCCAGCTAAGGATCATGAATGCGATGAAAATTAACCAGATATTCATATTCGCGTGTGTTGGTTCCATAGTTTTTAATTATTCTTTGTTTCTGATATTATCAAAACTCATTCCAAATGCCTTTCAGGCAGGGGAAGGAAGTCATTTTGTCAGGTGCCCTGCGCCCTGCCCCTTTCGTCTACCGAAAAGATACCTGAAGCATCCGTTAAGAAAAATACCTGAAAACGGATAGGGTAAAGGTACGGCCATCCGGTCATAGGGATGAAGGAAACTTTAATAAGATTAGTTTGTACGCGATGTGCTTGTTCATTGAATTAATTTTACTCTAACTTCCTATGAATCATATTATAATTGGACTTTTATTGTTAGCCATAGGTAATTCTTATGTTAACAACGATAATTCCACACAGCTTGCAGAGAAAGTATATTTGCATACCGACCGGGTTAGTTATACCCCGGAAGATGATATATGGTTTAAAGCCTATGTTATAGATCCTTCAACCAACAAACTTTCGGTAAACACCAACAAGCTCTATGTTGAGCTTATTGCACCCGATGCAAAGATCATCCGGAAACGGACAGTCAGGATTGAAAACGGCACCGGACACGGAAATTTCCAGCTTAACGATACTATTCCTTCAGGAAGGTACAGAATAAGAGCTTACACTAATTTTATGAGAAACTATGATGAACATTTCTTTTTCCTTAAAGAAATCACCATCATAAGTCCTTATGATGAAGCAGAGGGACTGAAAAAGACAATAAAGCCTATTGACAACAAGATAGATGTCACATTCTTCCCCGAAGGAGGATCACTTGTTGATAATGTCACTTCCAGGATAGCGTTCAAAGCTGTAAATGCTCTGGGCAAAGGATCTGATGTCACACTAAAACTATATTCCCCTTCGGGAGAACAGCTGGCCGTATTTAAAAGCATTCACAAAGGAATGGGATATTTCAATATTCAACCCGGCTTCGGGAATACTTATTACGCGGTTGTCCAAAGTGATGATTCTACAGAAACAAGAGCCTCACTACCACAAAGTTTCCCGACTGGTTTGGTTATCCGGGCACACATAAACAATGAAAAAGACCTGATCCTGACAGTAAGAACAAATGAAGCCACACTTCCATTGCTTAAGGGCGTTGATCTTTCTGTTAGCATCTCTTCAAGGAACCTGATTAATAAACAAACCAAAATCAGAATCAACTCTCTTGTAAACCATTTTTCAATTCCACTTGAGAGCATGCCTGACGGTATAATAAGAGTGACATTATCCGGAGCAGAGGAACTGCCTCTTTGCGAAAGGCTTGTTTTTCTTCAGAAAAATAGCGATGTAAAGCTTAATATTACTCCTGATAAACAAGTTTATAAACCCCGTGAGAAAATAACTGCAGAAATATCACTTTCGGGCGATTCGACTTTCACGGGAACAGGTGAATTCTCATTTTCAGCCGCCGAAGAGCAATTCACCGACAATTCTTCTCCGTGGCCCGCATCCATCGCATCGTGGTTTCTGCTTGAATCAGATGTTCGCGGGAAGGTTGAAGAGCCTTCATATTATTTTGATCCGGATAATAAGAACAGGCTCAGGGATCTCGATATACTTCTTATGACTCAGGGATGGCGGGACTTCAGCTGGAAATATGATTCATTGTCCTCATTCAGTCATGAAGCCGGTTTTACAATTTCCGGGAATGTGAAAAGAACTGTAAATAACAAACCGGTAGAAGGTGCAAGGGTAAGTCTTGGCCTTTTTTCGAATTATTCCAAAGATTTCTTATCTGCAAATACTGATACGGATGGTTCATTCAGGTTTGAAGATCTCATTATTACCGGATTAACAGAAGCAACCTTATCATCTACAGATAATAATGACAAGGCACTGGGAAGAATTTCTGTCGATCCTGTGATATATGAGCCACCCGCTATTGAAGAAATCAATGCCGATACAATTGAATTATCCCTTAATACAAAAGATTACTCTTCCCTGCATCAGGAAGTAGCTTTCAGGCTTAATGATCTAAAGAAGTACAAACTTAGTGATACCCTGAACCTTGGTGAAGTATTCATTACTGCAAAACGACCTGAAACGGCTCAGGAGGTAAGAGTAAAGGAGAGCAGGAGCGTTTATTCTACTCCTGACAAAGAAATCAAGGTTTCAGAGGTCGCGGAAAACTACATTGGAGATGTTTTTAATTTCATTGCGGGCAAGATTGCCGGAGTCAGTGTTGTAAGGGGCCAGGATCCATGCAGCATATATTACCCGGATGATGCTGATGTATTTATTCATGGGCAGTTTATCCTGGAAACGAAGAATTGTGGTTTTGGGAAAACTGTTATTTTAAAACGGGGGGCTTTGGTTCTGCTCGACGGGTATGAGGTAATTCCGGAAAATCTGTCAACTGTACTGGCTCTGCCAATGAATATAGTTGACAGGATAGATGTTCTGAATGCATCACCACTTTATGGAATGCGGGGCGCGAACGGGGTACTGAATATCATTACAAAGACAGGAATAAGAATGTCATCTGAAAAACCTTCACCGAATTATATCCACACTGTTGTAAACGGGTATGATATGCCAAGGATCTTCTATTCTCCAAACTATGAAAACAAAATGGAACAGACCTTCCTTCCGGACTACCGGTCGACTATTTTCTGGGAACCTGACATAACAATTGAAAAAAGCAGCAAACCAAGGCTGCAGTATTTTAATGCAGGCAATCCGGCAAAAATCAGCATAGTGGTTGAAGGTGTTACTCAGGAGGGAATTCCTTTGTCCGGTAAAGCCAGCTATGTAGTTGAATAAAGACGCCGTCAGGCTTAAGCATTAATGCAGATTGGTGTTGAGGGGAGAAGAAAATGAAGGGGAGAATAAGAAAAGCGCAGGGCACAGGGCACAGGGCGCAGAGCACAGGGCACAGGGCACAGGGCGCAGAGCACAGGGTATGCAAGACCGCAAGACAATGTATTATGTATTATAGGCGATAGATTATGTATTACTCTGAAAGGTAGTTAATACAGATTGCCGATGCCGGGGAAGAAATCAGGAAAGGAAAGTGCTTTTACGAGAATTCACGATATAGATTTATAGCAGATATGTTACTAGTATGGCAAACCGCGATAGCGGTTAAAGGAAGAAACCGTGAAGCGGTTCAATTTTAATAACCTCCGGTGCAACCGGAGGCTGGATGCCCCCTATGATGTAAAGCCCAGAAGGGGCGAAAGAACGGTGTGCGGCACGCGGCTTGCGGGCAGGGCACAGGTCGTGCAGGTCGTGCAAGACAATGTATCATGTATTATAGGCGATGTATAAACAATTGAACCAGTGAATATTTTTGTGTAAATGAGTAGCTATTGGATTTATTTTTTAGAAAGTTGATGAATTTTTAAAATTTCATCGTCGGTAAGCGTACGGTTAAAGACAGCTATTCCCCCTATTTGCCCTTTGAAGAAATTTCCCATTCCGTTTTCCAGCCGAACAGCTCCCACGGTAAAGTCGGAGCCGTTATTCCCCATTCCATCGGGGTAATAGTAGGGATTTTTTGACTGGAATAGGCCTTCCGGATACCCTTCAAACCCCTGGGTGTTATTTATTAACTCCAGGTCCCTTTCTTCCAATACGCCATTCAGGTACGAACGAATGAATTCTCCATCGTAGGTAAACGCGATACATTCCCATTCATTGGGAGTTACTTCCTGTTTGCTTGCGGAGTAATCAATAGAATAGGGGAATGGTGGGGTGGCTCCTCCCTTTTTTGACACGTGTCCGCACACCTGATTCCTGCCATTGTAATGGGGTAACGAGACGAACAACCCGTATTGGCGTTTGCCTCCTTCTTCGTATTCGTTCCACATGCCGGCCACAAAACCGGTTTGTTCCCCCGTCCATTTTACCCAAGCGACGACTGTAACTTCGTTGGTTTTTATGTTCAACCCTTGCGTCTCTTCGTATGGGATGTATAGATACTGGGTTCCATTAAGTAAAAGTGAATAGTCTGATACGGGACCCTCGGCCATGAATTCCGGGCTGTTTTCTTGACCACACAGTAGTTGTAACTCTGCTTCTCCTTTCGATACGAGTTGCTTCTTCCCGGCCGAAAAATCCCAGAAAGCAACCAATCCCGGCGTTGAAAGTACTTCCGATTTGACTTTATTTTCCGATCTGCAGGAAAACAAGAACAACAGGGCGCTGATACAGATTAAATAGTATCTCATAGGTTTTTATTAATTAATGTTACAAGTGATATACTTTGTTCAGTGGCTTTGTTTTCTGAAATCATCGTCGGGGAAGCCGGCAAATTATGTGATTCAGCACCACGGGGTTGCTATATTTCCGGTATATTCTCAACTTAACATTCAGAAGAATTTTTTATATCGAATTTGTATTGATTAAAACAAGATTCAAACCTTGCCTGGCCATTTCGTTTAAGGTCCTGTCCCATACCGCTTCGTCGGTTTCAAATTTGGTCCGGATACCTCCCCAAAGATCTATCCTGCCCGCGAAATTGAAAGACAGATGTAACAAACATCCCCAAATCAAATCGGTTTCGGGTTTTGGTTTTCTGATTTGGCAACTTGCGAAATGCCAGGTTAGGCATGCAGCCGGCAGTTCCGGCGACAATGGATTTTTTAATGAAGTTTCTACGGTTCATATGATTATGTTGTTCTGTTTTAATATTGAAAAATGTTTCCTGAAATGAAAAAACAAGTTAAACATTTTTTGTAAGGAATTCAGAAATTGACTAGTTTTACTACCAGACATACAGATTAAGCTCTGCGCCCTGTACTAAACAAGGTTTTCGGTCTTAAATTTAATTGTAATAAAACCATATGAGCTATAAACCAAAGATCTTGATTATAATATTAATAATCAGCTATGTATGTGTTGTTGACGGGCAGGATGTGATCAAAACTTTTAATTTATCAAAATTGTCCACACCAACAATTGTAAGACTTTCCGATTTAGGTTTTGCAGAAATAGACTATATCCCATTGGAAACCAAAGAGCAAAGTTTGATCTCAAAGATAGATCTCGTTTTTTTCAATGATTACAGTATAAATAAAATTGTTCCCGGGAACGGCTATTTCATTGTAAAAAATGGAGGTAGAGTATTAAAGTTCAGCGAAGATGGGAAATTCGTGGCAATTATTGGAAAGACGGGAAGGGGGCCAGGTGAAATAAACCAGATTGAGGATCTGGATATTGACAAAGAAACTCAAAATGTTTACATGGTCTCGGGATGGCAGCAGAAATTCTATGTTTATTCGCCTAATGGTGAATTTATTCGGAGCTTCAAAGTTCCTTCATATGTTCGTGAGTTCAGATTTTTTGAGGACAATATTTTATGCTTTTGTGGCAGAAACAGGGGCGACAATAAGGACAGTTTTATATTGATAGATAAATCAGGGCATCTTTTGAAGAGTTTTCCCAATGAATACCAATTTAAATCCAAAAGCGGATACGGATTTACGCATGAAAACCTCTTTTATGTATTTAATGGCAAACTATTTGTCAAAGAATTATGTTCAGAATCAGTGTATTCATTCGGGAATTCAGGTTTCCAACCTCATTTTATTATTGATGTTGGTAAAAAGCAGGTTACTCCGAAAGTTCGTTCCGAATGTGATATGATCGAAATCAGTGCTAATTATATTCAACCCATTAATTTATTAGAAATTGGAAGTTTCATTTATTATGCATTCGTGAACAAATTTGTTCAGGGAGACGTTAGAATTTATGGTTTTATTGGTTCCAAAAAGGCTAATTACCAGGCATTATTTGATATAGGGGATGGTCTTACCAATGATCTTGATGGAGGGCCGGATATCTTACCGTTAACGACTAAGGATGATAATACCATAGTAACATTGATCGAAGCCTTTGATCTTAAAAAGCATGTTGCCTCAGAAGCTTTTAAGAAATCAAAACCTCTTTATCCCGAAAAGAAGAAAGAGCTTGAAAAACTGGCTGCCAGTTTAAAGGAAACGGACAACCCGGTGCTAGTTCAGGTCAGGCTTAAGCATTAGTGCAGAGGGCTGTTGAGGGAGGAAGAAAATGAAGGGGAGAATAAGAAAAGCGCAGGGCTCAGGGCGCAGGGCGCAGAGCGCAGAGGAAGAAGCTCAGGGCACAGGGCACAGTGACAGGTCATGCAAGTCGTGCAGGTCATTCAAGTCTTGCAGGTCGTGCTAATTGTACAAGACCTGCAAGACAGCAAGACACACTGCAGGACAAGGCGAAAGTTGCATCGGATGGATCCCCTCCTGCCCCGCTCAGCGGGGGCTAAGGGTGGGTTTTTGGTTAAACAATTAGTAATTAACTGATTAACAATTATTGTTATGGCACTAACCACACAAACAGCACGAGTCACATAACCAGCACTACCCGAACAACTTGCACGACCTGCACGACTTGCACGACCTGCACGACTTCTTTTAATGTCGGCATCTGCTATGTTGTCCGAAATTTTTATGAAGGTGGGGTATTTTGTATGGAAAACTTGCTTAATTTCATAATTGATTAACCGATAATAATCATTAGTATGAAGAGGATAATTCTATTGTCGTTCCTTCTGATCGGGATGAGTTACTGCAGCGTTAAAAATCCTAATAAAGCTGATGATGGAGATTCTGTCCTTGAAATAGATCTTTTTTCAGAATCTAAGCCTGCAGGCGGGAAATTATCTGCTTTTGCCGATGATATTGAGTTTATACCCCTTCAGACAACAAGGGAATCGTTAATAGGAGGACCTGCAAGAAGAGTAGTATCCA
>Ga0302246_1001234_pt1 | contig 18848 bp, 18 predicted proteins | sample AAG_UR_Trp_MG_FD_193533 | JGI IMG/M metagenome (GOLD analysis project Ga0302246, IMG submission 193533) | Enriched activated sludge microbial communities from anaerobic digester in WTTP, New Holstein, Wisconsin, United States - AAG_UR_Trp | ecosystem: Engineered > Bioreactor > Anaerobic >...
CACCATGCCCAGAAAAATTTGGCGGATCATCGCCGGATTTCCCCGGATGAACGGTTCCTGGCCGGCGTATTCCACGGAGAGAAAAATGTGGCCGCCGTCGGCGATCCGGTCGGAATAAAGCAGCAGTTCCCTCAGAATATCGTGGATATTCATCATCTCCATGAGGGGCTCCACGGTCCTGGCATGTTGCAGCAGTTCCTCAATCTTCTGATCGATATTTTTGACGGACTGGATGATCTGGTCTATCCAGTCCCGCTGTCGGGGTTCGCGGATGTGGCGCAGCAGAAGGGATGAAAAAAGTTCAATGCTCCCCAGCGGGTTTCTGACCTCATGGGCAATCCGGGCGGCCATTTCCAGCATGGCCGCATTTTTTTCAAGGTGACGAGCCTGTTTCTCGAGTTTCAGGGTTCCCGTCATGTCGTAGATGACCCAGGCCGTGTCCCCCGGCAACCCATCAACAGCTTGAATCGCGGCGGAGAATATTTCCAGCACCCTGCCGTGCAGCGTGATCCGGCGGCGTGTATTTGACTCTGCTTCAACGGAAGTGACATCCTCGTCGCCAAATACTTGACTCGCAGGGGTACCCTGCAGTTGCGCCGCCTGCATGCCGAGAAAATGCTCGGCGGCCCGGTTGACGATTTTAACCAGGCCCCGGCTGTCCGTAACCAGCACACCCGTCGTCAAGCTCTCCAGAATTCGCTGAAGATAATTTTTCATATCTTCCCGCTCCGCACTGATGCGCGTGAGTTCGGCATTCTTCGCTTCCAGTTCGACACCGGTCTGGATGATTTTCTCCTGCAGGCTCGCGTAAACCTCCTGCAGGCGGGTGGACGATTCCTGAAAAGCATCGAAAGACTCTTTTAAAAGATGGATATCCTCCATATCATTTTCCTATGTCAAATTCATGACGACTTGCTTTGTCCTCCGGGTTTTCGTGTACTCAGCACCCATCACTGCAGATCATTCGCCGTCAATGACCCTACTTTAGAAAATCATCATAGGTCGCAAACCAGATTCCGTCATTCAAGCCGTAATCGGCCATCTTTTCCCAGAAGGGATCCTCCGTGTTTTCCTTCACCCGTCCGGACGACTGCTCCGCCAGATCCGGATTGTTCGTTTTGATATACCCCCCGGTCAGTCGAAACAGCGCCCACCGCTGATCCGAACCCTTCGGGAGGGAAGACAGAGACTGTGTAAACAGAGAAATCCCCTTGTCGTACTGGCCGGCGGCAAAATAGCACTCTCCCAGATTCATGAATAATTCTCCCTTCAGGGATGCAGGTAACGCGTCCGCATTGTGTGTCGCATTCAGGGCGTCCTGATAATATTGAAGAGCCAGGGTCCCCAGCCCCCGCCGTTTGAGCGCATCCGCATAACGATATAAGGTGAAAACGGCGTCCTTTTCCGTCCGGTCAATGGGCATCGCCGCCGCATAGGACTCAATGGCGGCATCGTATTTCATTTCCCGGTAATATGAATCCGCCAGGATCCGATGGGCTTTTTTCACGATACCGACGCCGCTACGTTTCTGACCGAGCAGAATGACCAGCCGGGACTGGGCTTCCCTGATCTTTCCGGCTTTTATTTCCGCTTCGGCGATCGCCAGATCCAGGCTGTCCGGGTCTCGATATTCCTGAGTATTTTTCAAATCCTGGAACGTTTTGACCGCCTCCCGGAACAACCCCAGCCGTTTAAGACTATCCGCCACCTTGAACAGCACGTTCAAGTCCCTATGGTATCTGAAGTCGCCCTCCGTAAAATACAAATCGGCCACCGCCAGGTAATCTCCTTTGGCGTAATAATCGCCGACCAAGGCGTTACGGGTCTCTTCCATGTCCTGCTGACAGGACACCCGATAGGCGCTCTTGGGATAAAGGCGTAACAGCGTGGCATAGGTATCGAAGGCTTCCCGGGGATTATTCATCGCTTTCAGAATTTTCCCCTTCCGGTACAACACCTCCTCGGTCAGGTCATCCCCCTTGAGTTCCGCAACCATTTGCGCACAGCTTAAAAGAGGCTCCCGGTAATTTTCGACGCCCCGAAAACAGACGGAGGTTCTGGCTCCCGGGTGACCGCTTCCCAACTCCGCCAGGAGAAGCCGCGTTCGTATCGCCTCCTTCTTGTCCTTCTCTTTATCGAGTACCATACTCAGCAGACGCACCGCCGACAGCACCTGCTCCATTCCGGCCAGACTGCGGGCCATGGCACGTGCCGCCGAGGCGGCGTAACGGTTCTTCGGATAGAGGCTGTAAAAATAAGAAAAAATCTGAAACGCCCTCCGGTAATTACCGGTATTGTAAAAATGGTAACCTGTATTCAGAAAAATGCCGTCCGATAAACCGTAGAGGTCGGGCCAGCGCCGGAGCGCATTGCCGTACCACATATCGGCTTCCTGCGAACGCCCCATGCGGTAATAGGTATCGGCCAGGGCGAAGATGGCCGGGCGGGACAAGGCGCTCCCGGGGTACCTAGCATAAAAGGTTTGCAGGGCCTCAACGGCCTCGGGATACTTCTTGTCCAGGCGAAGGATTTCTCCCATCTGATAAAGGCCTTCCTCCGCCAGTGAGGAGGCGGGATACTTACCCAGCAAATTTTTGTACGCGTCAACGGCATCCACATAAAGCGCCATTCCCTTGTATAACTGCCCCAATCGCCAGTAGGCAAGATCGTTGCCGTTTCTGATATCAGGATATTTAAAAAGGATATTCTTATACTGATAGACGATTTCCGATAAAATCTCGTTGCTGTTGCTTTCCTTTAAGAAATAATTACAGTCCGTCAGACGTCTCTCCGCGAGCTCACGCCAAAGCGGGGCGATTTCGCGTCGCGTCATTATGTCCTGGAAGATCGGCCGGGCTTTTGCGTAACGTCCCTTTTGAAAATCCTGCATCGCTCCGTCGAAATACGGCCATGAAGGGGTAACCGGCGAGGGGGGCATGACGGGCGCCGGCGGCGTCACGGATTCCGTAACCGGCGGCGGGAGCTTGGTTTCTGCCAGGGGAGCGGGCTGACCGTCCGAAGCCGTTATGTCTTTGCCCTCCGCCTTCTGCCCGGGTTTTGTCGTTTTATTCACCGAACCGGCGAAGATCTGTGTCTTGGTCGGCGGGGTGTCCAAAGACGTTTTCTTCTCTGCCTCAACCGTCAGAGCAGACAGAACGGTTTTTGTTTTGTCGGCAGGATTCAAAGGAGATGAAGACCCCTTCTGTTCCGCCTTTGCGAGTTTCGCCGCAGTCGCCGACGATGTAGAAGCCGACTCTGTAAGGACCTTCACTGACTTTTTATTCTGATTCGTAGTGGTCGGGGGCTTCTCCGGTTGCGTTGCCGTTTTATCCGTTGTCGTTAATACCGCACCCGATGTCTTGACATTTTTCCTTCCTGCATCCTGAACGTTTTCTTTCTGAATGGATGCATCCGGCTCCTTCCGCCCCGCAGCGGAATCTTCCCCGGCCGACACAGCGTTGGTCGATGCAATGACCTTGATCTTGTCAATCAGTCCGTCTTGTTTGAGCTTTTGCCCCAGTGCGGTTGCTTTCGCTCTTGAGGGATAAGGTCCGAGCATGACAACATATTTACTTTCCGTTCCCTGTCCCTGGGTCTGGTAGAAAGCGCGGTAGCCCTGCTCTTTTAAACGCACCACCTCGGAAAGGGCCATATTATGATCCTGATAGGAAGAGAAACCGAGATAATATCCCCCCTTCTTGTCCCGTTCGTCTTGGGTTTTCGACCAGGAAAACGGACAGAAGATCGACTGCAGGATGATTAAGGTCAACAGCACCAGCAAGACAGCGCCGCGGCGGTTGACGCAGCAGGGTAAAAATAATGAAAAAAGCGACGGAGTACCTGCTTTAAGTATCACTGGTCTCATAATCGATTGCATGCCTTTCATGTAAATCGCAGCAACAGGATTGAATCCCCTTGCCTCTTGCCAAGTTCATTTCTCCGCTTCTAAGAGCAATTTACGTACCAGAAATATGGACTGATATTTTTCCCCGGATGTCCCATCTTACAGCACCGCTGCACGGGTCCTTTTTTGTCAATGCATCGCAGAAGAGCCAATTATTTGACAATCACCACCCCTCAACAGTGTTCCATTTCAGGAAAATCAGCCTTCCCCGGTCATGCAACGCCTCCGAGGGCTTCCTGTTTTATTAAGATACGGAAGGTTTTCCGCATTTGACACTCCGAAACTGGCCATTTCGGTATCACTCTTGCAAGCATTCGATAAATCATGAATTATCGGATTCCATTTCCCAGTGGACGATAACAGGGGCAAAACATTCATACAAAACATGGGACATCATAAAAACACAGACGGGGCGAAACCCTGGGGGTAGGTTAAAGGATGAAAAAGCAGAGTCAGAAAGAAGCATCGGCAAACAAAAGAGAGTTTTCGCGTGTTCATACCATGCTCCCTTTCAGTTCAAGGGTTCTTTCTCCAAAAGAGCGGCCTGTACCCACAGCGAAATTGTTCGGAGAACCGATTTACAGTGAACTGTCCACTTTACCCGAAATCGGCGACGCCCATTTATCCGTATGGCTGAAGACCATCAACGCCAAACTGGATGCGGTGATGCGGATGATCGCGGTCTATCAGGGCGGTTTTGAAGCACTGCCATCAAAACCCGTCACAATCAGCGCAAACGGCATGGATTTTATGTCCGACGCCGGCATGGCCCTCGGCGCCATCGTGGAAGTTAAAATCATTCTCTTTTCACTTCCTCCGGTAGCCGTCCAACTCTATGGACAGGTACTGTCTGCCGTTAAAAGCGAAAACCAATATCGTGTTGCCCTGAAATTTATGGATATGGATGATCACATTCGGAATGAAATCGTGCGCTTTGTCTTTGAGAAGGAAAGGGAAAGCCTGCGGGCTAAAAGAGGGGGATTGGATTAATCATGAATGCGATCATCGGTGTTGTTGTTGTTCTTTCCTGCGTGATCGGAGGTTACCTCATCGCCCATGGAAACCTGTCGGTTCTCATTCAGCCGGCGGAGATCATCATCATTTTCGGCGCCGCCATCGGCGGGTTTCTCATCTCCTCTCCCCTTAAACTGGTCGGCAGGGTCACCCGCGCCGTTGTGGGTATTTTTGTCGGCAAACATCTTTCCAAGGATGATTATCTGGAGGCGCTGCTGCTTCTGAACGGAATTTTCTATAAAATCCGACAGCAGGGACTGGTCTCTATTGAATCGGATGTGGACCAGCCGGAAGAAAGCCCTGTGTTCAGCAAATATCCCCGGATTCTGAAGAATGAACGGGCCATGAATCTGATTACCGATACCCTGCGCACCGTCATGACCACGACGATTGCCCCCCACGAACTGGACGCCCTCATGGAAAGCGAGCTGGAAACCCATTCGGAGGAATTAACCCATCCCTCCAAGAGCATCAATTTCGTCGCCGACGCTTTGCCGGGATTGGGAATTGTCGCGGCGGTTTTGGGTGTCGTCATCACCATGGGTTATATCGGTGAGCCCCCGGAGGTTTTGGGGCAGCACATCGGCGCTGCTCTGGTCGGTACGTTTCTTGGCGTATTAATGTGTTACGGCTTTGTGGGCCCCATGGGCCGGAACCTGGAACACCAGGCAGCCGAACATCTCCAGTATCTCATGGTACTTAAGGTATCGCTCCTATCCTTTATCGGAGGCGCGGCACCCAAGGTTGCCGTGGAATTCGGCCGGCGGGTTATCCCTCCGGAAGCCAGGCCGACATTTGCCGAAGTGGAAGAAGCGTTCCGTCAGGTGAAAAAATAATGGACGATCGCTCATCCCCCATCATTATTATCAAGAGAAGGAAGAAAATCTATGCTGCGCATCACGGCGGTTCATGGAAAGTCGCCTACGCCGATTTCGTGACGGCCTTGATGGCCTTCTTTCTGCTTCTGTGGCTGATTACCATGGTCTCGCCGGAAAAACGTCTCGCCCTGTCCGAATATTTTAAAAATTTCAACATCTTCAAGGAAATGACCGGATCCGGCCAGTCCTTTATGGCCCAATCCGCCAAGGTCCTGGACAAGCAGGGGATGGGGGCACAGATGTCCGCCAAAGGGCTAAATAAAGACGGAGCAGGCGCCGCCAAGGATTCCCAGGGTCAGGTCAGGGGATCAATGGGCCTCAGTGTGGTTAAATCGGATAAACTGGGCATCTCTTCGGAAGACTTGGTCAAAAAGCTCAAGACGGCCATTGAGGAAAAGTTAAAATTCGTTAAGAATCAAATATTTGTTGATGTGGTCGAAGGGGGCGTCCGGATCCAGATTGTGGATATGGAGGGCAGCCCCATGTTCAAACTGGGAAGCGCTGATCCGACGGTCAAGGCCAAACAGATCCTGGCGATCGTAGCGGAAAATATCCGCGATGTGCCAAATCGCGTCGCCATTGAAGGCCATACGGACTCGGCACCCTTCCGGGGTGGCCAGATTACAAACTGGGAATTGTCCACATCGCGTTCATCCGCCGCCCGTCGTGAATTGGAGGATAACGGTATAGAACCGTCCCGGATTGCGCGGGTAGTCGGGTATGCTGACCAGGAACTTTATGTCAAGGAAGATCCCCGGGACCCCCGCAACCGGAGAATTAGTATTATTTTGATCCAGAACAAGATTGAAACGGCGGCGCCGGCGGCGGCACCCCCGGCGTTGCCTCCGTCGCCTGTTATGCCGCCGCTTTCCGGACGTCCTTAAGTCCCATCGGACAGACAGATATCAACAACAAAGGGCCCCTCATCGATCTCAAAGGGGATGATGATGCTGGGACCGCCCAGCACGTGGACGATGGAATGGCTCGGACCCGAAACCACGGTGGGAATGGCGGCGGTGACATTCAGGCCTTCCGCTTCAAGTTTTTTTCGGGCCACCCCGGAAACCATGTTGGTCAACTCGCCTACGGCGTCTTTGATATCGCCGTTAATCTCGTTAATCTCCTCACCCAGCATGTTGGAAACGATTTTCAGGATGCAACCCTTGCTGAAGCTGAGCGCCAGAGACCCCCGGGCGGCACCGGTCAAACCGATGATGCCGGAAATATCCCCCACGGCCATGCTGTCTTTTTTCAAATAGGGTTTCCCTGCACGGGGCGCGATAAAAGCCATGGTGTTCAGGACACTGGTCGTTCCTTCTAAAAACGGGTTAATAAATTTGACGTTCATCTTCTCTTCCTTTTTTGATTAGTAGGTTACATCTTCTCCATGATTTTCTTGATCTTTTCGTCCAGCGTTTCCGACGTAAAAGGCTTCACGATATAATTGCTGACTCCCGCTTTAACAGCAGCCACAACGTTTTCCTGCAGGGCTTCTGCCGTGACCATCAGAAAAGGCAGGGTCTTCAGATCCTCGTCGGCCCGAACCTCCTTCAGCAGTTCCAAGCCACTCTTGTTCGGCATGTTCCAGTCGGACACGATAAAGTCAATTTTCTGGGACTTCAGAATTTTCAGGGCGTTCACGCCGTCTTCCGCTTCAACAATGTTTTCATAGCCGCTTTGTTTCAGCAGATTCCGGATCACCTTTCTCATCGTCGCGAAATCATCTACGATCAATATTTTAATGCTCTTATCCATACCTCTTCCTTCCTCTCCTTAAAATAATCCCCGTCCCGTCTGTTTTGGGTACTACCGACGCCCCTATTTTTCGCTGAAGTCAAACAACCCTTCCGGATCGATGATCAATCCCACTTGGCCGTCGCCCAAAATCGCACCGCCGGAAATACCTTTGATATTCTTGAATCCCTCACCCAGACTTTTGATGACCACCTCGGCCTTACCGACAATCTTGTCCACCAAAAGACATTTGGAACGATCCTCTCCCTCAACAACGACGCCGATGGCCTCCCAGGGCTCCCTATACTCCGGTTCAATTCCAAAAAGCTGATAGAGACGGACCAACGGCATCAGACGCCCCATAACATTAATCGTCTCCCCTTTCCCCACAACATTGTTGTAGGATTCCCGCATCGGCCGCAAGGCTTGCCGGATGGCCGTGGTCGGCAGGATGTAGCGCTCCGGCCCTACTTTGACAATCATGCCGTCAATGATGGCCATCGTCAACGGGAATCTGGTAATGAAGGTTGTGCCTTCACCGCTTTTACTTTCAATTTCAATTTTCCCCCGCATTTTTTCCACAGCCTGCTTGACCACATCCATGCCGACGCCGCGACCGGATATATCCGTCACCTTCTCCGCAGTCGAGAGGCCCGGGAGGAAAATGAGCCGATAGATCTCGGCATCCGTCAGCCCTTCTCCGCTCTGTACAACCCTGTTCCTGATCGCTTTTTCCAGGATTTTCTCCTTGTTCAGGCCACGACCGTCGTCGGTGATCTCTATGACGATGTTCCCGCCGCGGTGATAAGCGGATAAACGGATGAGACCCCTTTCGGATTTCCCCATCCGCAGTCGGTCGGCAGGCACCTCCAGACCATGATCGATGGAATTGCGGATCATATGGACCAGGGGGTTATAGATTTCGTCCACCATGTTCCGATCGATCTCGGTGTCTTCCCCTTCCATTTCGACGGAAACCGTCTTGCCGGCAGCCTTCGACAGATCCCTGACCAGCCGCGACATGCGCTGGAAGGTCTGCTTGATGGGGATCATGCGCAGCCCCATGGACGCCCGTTGAAGGCCCGAAGTGATGCGGAAGAGCTGCGCAATGTCCCGCGTGAGGTTTCGGTCCGCATGGAGGCTCGTGTTCAGATCCTGCTGAACCATCGACTGGGTAATGACCAGCTCGCCCACCATGTCGATCATATCATCCAGTTTTCTTGTATCCACGCGGATCGTCGACGCATCGGACACCTGATCGACCTGTTTGCGCAGGGCCTGGGAGACCTGTTTGGGAGTGACCTCGCCTTCTTTGATCAGCACCTCGCCAATTTTCGCCCCCGGTTCCTTCTCAACCGCTTTGAGACCTTTTTTCAGGGCCTCCTGACTGATGACACCGTCTTCCACCAGGATTTCGCCCAGCTTTTTCTTGGCCGGAATATCAACACGTCCTTCCTCCACCATCTGAATGCGTTTTTTCAACTCGTCCAGATCCAGTCCTTCCGGTATTTTCTGACTGTTTTCCGGTTCGGTTTTCAACTTGCCGACCAAAACTTTCAGGACATCGGCGCCGTCCAAGACGACATCGATCACCGGCGGGGTCACGTCCAGCTCGCTGTTTCTCGCTTTGTCCAAGAGGTTTTCCAGTTTATGGGCCAGGTCCCGGATGATGGTGAGGTTCAGAAAACTGGCCACACCCTTGATGGAATGGAAAGGCCGGAAGATGGCATTGATGTATTCCTTGTTTTCCGGTTCCTGTTCGAGATTGAGGATGTTGACTTCAATTTCGTCAATATATTCGGATGCTTCAACAATAAAATCCTTCAAGAGCGAATCATCCTGCAGTGGATCGACCGGCGCGGCGGCTTCACTCGGCGGCACCGCTTCGGCTATTTCAGCGGCAGGAACCTCTGTTTTCACATCAGAAGGGGCGGAAACGGCTTCCGGAGAAACCTCCGCGGCAGGAATGTCTTCGCCGAGCAGATTGACGCAATCGGCGACAAAAGGACCGACATCGCCGGCATAAGCGCCGGTATTTTTATAAGATTCGGCCACCTCCTGCATCAGGGAAATGCCCTTCTCAATCATGCCGAATCCCGCTTCCTTATCCTTTACCTGGTCGATGAGCCATTTCCCGAGAATATGGCTCAGAGAACGAGAAATCTTGAGGATCTGTGCCGTACCGACCTTCTCCCCTTCGGATAGAATCTGGTCAAGATAATTCAGGAATTTCCCAGCCGAAGCAATGTCGATGTCCCGGTCGTCAAGGAAAAGAAAATCCGAAGCCATCCCGTCAATCAATGTCGTGAGCGCTTGATGAGTCATTTTAAACCATCCTTATAATCTCTTGAGCAATCTGATCCAGGGGAACGATCTTGTCCGCCGCTCCCAGTTTAATCGCCTCTTTCGGCATGCCGAAGACCACACAGGATCTTTCGTCCTGGGCAATCGTGCTGGCGCCGGCCTGCTTCATTTCCAGCAGTCCTTCCGCACCATCCGCTCCCATCCCCGTGAGGATAACTCCGATCGCATTGGCCCCGGCATATTTGGCCGTGGACTTGAAGAGAATATCCACCGCCGGCCTCTGATGATGCACCATGGGCCCCGTCTTGATTTCGACGTAATACCGGGCGCCGCTTCTCCGGAAGATCATGTGATAATTCCCGGGAGCAATCAACACGGTACCCGGCGTAACGGAGTCGTTATCCTCCGCTTCCTTCACGGACATCTGGCAGATACCGTTGAGCCGCTCGGCAAAGGCCGTCGTAAAATGGGCCGGCATATGCTGAACCACGACAATGCCGGGCGAATTGGAGGGCATTTTGGTCAAAACATTTTTCAACGCTTCCGTTCCCCCGGTAGACGCGCCGATGGCGATGACCTTGTTCGTCGTCTGGGCCAGCGCCCGAATCGGCTCCGACACACCGGCGGGACTTTCCTCATCTTTCCGGACCACACTGACCCGCGAGGCCACACGGATCTTTTCCGCCAGTTGGGCGCTCATGTCACCGACCGAATAGGATCCGCCGGGCTTGGCAATCACATCAACGGCACCGATATCCAAGGCTTCCAGAGTCAACTTGCCGCCCTTCTGCGTCAGGGAACTGACAATAATCGTCGGCAAGGGGTAATATTTCATCAATTTTCTTAGAAAGGTGATACCGTCCATGCGGGGCATCTCGACATCAAGGGTGATCACATCAGGCTTGAGTGTAACGATTTTATCTCTGGCCACAAAGGGATCAGGAGCTGCCCCGATGACTTCAATATCCGGATACTTAGACAGCTCCTCGGAGAAAATTTTTCGCACAATCGCGGAATCATCGACAATGAGAACTCTTATTTTTTTCACCCTATCTGCCCTCTTGAATGTAAGGATACCAGTCGCCTTTTCTCAGATGATTCACTTTATAGACGATAGCTTCATTTTTTAAGGTATTATAAACAATCTTCCTGCCCATCGAGCCCCCCACATCCTCGGAAACAACGGGAATCCTCCTGCGGTTGAGTTGGCGTCTGGCCATACGGACATTTTCCGAACCGATGCGTTCGCATCCTCCCAGAGGGCTGATTGCCCCCCCGAACACCTGTGCTCGCAGATTTTTTATCTTCGATCCGTCCGCAAGAAACAGTTTGACCAGGTACTGAATCGCCACATTGCCGTACCGGGCCGATGCCTGGGAACGTTCATCCGTCGATGGATAGAGGAAATGGGCCATGGCCCCGCGCTCCTTATGACAATCCCACAGCGACACCGCCACACAGGAACCGACCACGGTGGAGATCAAAGAAGGCTCCTCGCTGATGTAAATGTAGCCCGGGGATAGAAAATAATCCCGCAGTGTCACGTCTTTGCCGATCATGACAGTACCCTTTAGGCTTCACCCGCTTCTTTCCAGGCCAAACGTACCTGGAGATGCTCGTCTTCCGATTCGAAATGAACGACAACATCATCGGGGCCGGATAAAATCAGTCCCTTGCCTGCCGCTTGGTCCATCGGCGCGTATTGGGGTAAATTCAGATTAAAAACATCCTGTTCACTGATTTTACGCAGGAAATTTCCGCAAACCATATTCGCCGCCTCCTTTGAACAATCCTCGATCATCTGTTCCGTGATTTCCGACGGCTCGCAGCCAAGCATGTTCTCGGCCATCATCGCCGTAAGCCCCCGGGACATCATAAGACTAAGCCCTCCCGAAGCCCGGCCGACGAAATCGATGTAGGACACCGAATCATACTTGAATGGGGTATCCTCAACGGGTTCCAGGAACACAAAGAACATTTTCTCGAAGACTTCAAAAGTCGCCTTCGTCACTGTCTGCCTGATATTCTCCTTCATCTCCCACTCCAATCACTTCATGCAGAATACGTTTCAGCTCTTCCGGCAGGAAAGGTTTTTTGATAAATCCCTTCGCACCCAGGGTATAGGCCTCGTTCACCCGCTCCATGCTTCCTTCCGTGGAAATCATGATGACGGGGATGTTTTTGAAGACATCATGCTGATGCACTTCCTTCAGTAACGCGAAGCCATCCATTTCCGGCATATGAATATCCGACAGGATAACGTCGACCCATTCGCTGGACAAAACCTCCAGGGCCTGCTTCCCGTTGCCGGCTTCATAGCAGTTATCCATCCGGAAACCCGACAACTGGATAACCTTGCGGACCACGGATCGCATGGCATTGGAGTCATCCACGATCAGTACATTAAACGACATGGTGTGCCCTCAATCCTCATTTATACAATATTGATTACGTCTTCCGCCGCTTCCAGCGCCTCCAGCAGCATAACCATTCCCTGTTCCAAATCCTGTTCCCGCAGATGGAAGCGCGTCAGAGCCTCCTCCAGTCCCTTATAGGCAAGACCGTCGATGCCCCCGCCAACACCGATCATCAGACACAACTGATCGGAAAGATACACCAGCCAGGAAACATAGTCCCCCTCTTTGTCCAGAAGATCCGGACGATGGTGATAAGCGATCGCGTCTTTGATCTCCGGGGGAAAATGCCAATGTTCGGCAATCAATCCGCCCAGACCTGCGTGGTCGATCCCCAGCACTTCTTTTTCCGCATCGAGAAAGGAATAACCCCGGTTGGTAACCAGATCCTCGATCTTATTGAACGATTCCTGAACATATTCACCCAGGAAGACTTTCCCGATATCGTGGAGCAGACCCGCGGTATAGAGAACCGAATCGTCGCAATGAAACACTTTCTGTGACAGAATCTGTGTCATCATGGCTACCGCAACGGAGTGTTTCCAGAGTTCCTGGGCCTTGGTGACGTACCCCCCGCCGACTTTGCGATAGAACCGGGAAACCCCGGCCGTCTGAACCGCCCGCAGCAGATTCTGCTGGCCCAGATACAGCACGGCTTCCTGAATGGTCTTGATCTTATGACGGGATCCAAAATAGGCAGCATTGCTCATCTTCAAAATATTGGCCGTAATCGCCTGATCATATTTGATCAGGTTGACCAGATCGGTCACGGCATAATCTTCGCGGGAAACAAGTTCCGCCACTTTCTGGACGGTCATCGGAAAGGCGGGTATGCTCTGAACTGAACGTATAATCTTCTCTATCATGATTATAATTCCTTCATCATTCCCATCGAACTTTTAATCAGGAATTTCCCGTTCGACAGGTCCAGGCGCACGGTCCGGTTGTAGTTGGAGCCGGTGTCTTCGGCTTCGATCATGACGTTGTTTTTCCAGAATATCTTCCGCAGGGCCGTAATATTCTTCTGCCCGATTCGAAAAAAATTGGTGTCGTCAAGAATACTGGCGCCGCCGGCCACTTTTACGACCATTCTCTTTTTCTCCGCCCCCAGACGATAACAGGACTTGAACAACAGCGGAACACCCGTATCGGCAAACATGCCCGGTTGCGCCTCCGCTTTTTTTAGGTCCAGCGCCGAATCCGGCAGCATATAGTGCAACAATCCTCCCACCTTCACCAGGGGGTCATAAATGGCAACGGCAATGCAAGATCCCAAAGCAAAGGTTACCAGGATGTCGCCGGGGTTGTTGCTGACCTTCAAATCCGAAATTCCAACGATCAAATCAGCCATAAGTTTATTTTCGATAAACACTCGGTTCGATATAATCAAAAGAATGGTTTAAACCTGTCAAACTTTCCGAATGACCGACAAAAAAATAACCGCCCTTATTCAGGATCTGGTGAATGCGGTTGACCAGCATTTCCTGCGTGGATTTGTCAAAATAAATCATCACATTCCGGCAAAAAATAACGTCGGAGACAAAATCCGCAGGCGGCGACTCCATGAGATTGAATCTCAAAAAACGCACCATATCCCGTATTTCTTTCTTTACTTGAAAAAAACCGCTCCATTTACCGGAACCATACTGGAAATACTTCCTGATGATGGCATCGGGCACATTTTTCATCCGCTCCTTCGGGAAAACCCCGCGGATCGCCGTCTGGAGCACACGGGTTGAAATATCCGTGGCTAAAATCGATACAGCCTGATTTTTGTCCCCCAGGATTTCCTTCACAATGATTGCCAGGGAATAGGGCTCTTCACCGGAAGAACATCCGGCGCTCCAGATCTGAAAAGGCACCCCTCTCCGGCTTGCCTGATGCCCATTGACCATCTCGGGCAGAACCGCCCGCAACTTGTCAAAATGCGCCGCTTCACGAAAGAAATAGGTCAGATTCGTGGAGAGGGAATCAATCATCATGACCAGTTCATCTTGACCTTCGTTGGTTGTCACATACTTATAATACTCGGCAAAGGAAGAAAAATTCCCCTCCCGAAGACGTTTTCCCAGGCGGGCCTTGACCAGTTCTTTCTTCCCGTCATGCAGATTGATACCGCATTGCTCGTAGACAAGACGACTGATTTTCTGAAAATCCGTTTCTTTAAGTTCCGCAATCATCGCCATATCCAACGCATCCTTTAATCAGTTAAAACAACCCCTCAAGAATGGACACCTTTCATTAGCAAAATACGAACCATCCGGGAAAAATTCTCCTCTTTGCCCGTTCAAATAATGGACTTGATGAAGCAACAGGCCATCATGAAGGCGGCTAAAGGTCATGTTTGCCGTCTTTCGCCGTTGTCTGGATAATTTCCCGCACACCATGATCCTTCAGAATGCCGTCCAGATCGTTGGACGACAGATCGGCAATACCGAAATCCTGCAGGAGGCGTTTAATTTCAAACAGAGGAATCTTCAGATTTTTCCCCAACCCAAAGGCCTGAATCTTTCCGTCCTTGACCCAGCGATAAACCGTAACACGGCTTATACCAAAAAGATCAGCTACCTCTGATGTCGAAAAAAATGTTTTCTCCATGACTTACCTGCGCTTTGCGATGAGTGATTCCTTGTCCCGCCGCTTTCTGTGGGGGGCGATCCGCCGACTCATTGTTTTACAGGTCCATCCGCGGCCGACGTTATTTCAGCCTGCAGAAATTTAGACGAGGTCCGCCTTCTCCATGACGGCCACATCTTCGTCTGCCAGCACAAGATCGATATCCAACAGAATCTTGACGTTCGATCCCGTTTTGGCCATACCCAAAATGAACTCCGTTTTCAGTTTCGTACCAAAAGAAGGGGTATCCTCGATATCACCGTTTTTGATGTTCAGCACTTCGGAAACGGAATCCACCACAATGCCCATGGAGATCGTCTTATTGGCATGGATGATTTCGACGACAATGATGCAGGTCCTCTCCGTGTAATCAATGGGTTCAATGCCGAATTTGAGACGCAGATCGACAACGGGGATGACCTTGCCGCGCAGGTTCACCACCCCCTTGACATAATCGGGGGTCTGCGGCACATGGGTAATCGGCATCATCCCGATAATTTCCTTAACCTTGAGAATGCCGATGCCGTATTCCTCTCCCGCCAGGGAAAAAGTCAGATATTTGCCTTCTCTGTCCACCCCCGATTTCCTGACTTGACTTACGATCTCTTCCGCTTCATTCATTTTTTACCTCTCATAAATTTGTTGACATGAGTTCGTGTTTTGGCGCTTTTCACCTTTTAAAAACGTCATATTTCTGTTAAGTTGAGATTTCTCAAAGGGGACACGATTGTGTTACCATATAATCCAATGTAACGATATTTTAAGTATCGGCACAGTAAAGAAAAATCTTTACTCTTTTTTGCCAATATTTTAGTAATATGCGCTGCGGCGCAACGTTTCGGCTGTTTCTCATCCTTTGTCACTAAATAAATGCTGCTCCCAGGAAAACTACATGAAAAAAGCCAAAATTCTCATTGTTGACGACAACGAACTCAGCCGCCAAAATCTGTCCGAACTGATGACCGCCTGTGGTTATGATGTCAAAACCGTTGAAGACGGCCGGGAAGCAATGAAAGCCTTCCTTGAAGACCATTACGACATCACCATTACGGATCTGCAGATGCCCCATGTTGACGGCCTGGAGTTGCTGCGCTTCGCCAAGGAAATGGCGCCGGATCATGTGGTCATCATCATTACCGGTTATGGCACCGTCAACAATGCCGTGGAGGCGATGAAACTGGGGGCCTTTGACTTTATCTCCAAACCGTTGAAAGACGATCTGGTCCGTATTACCGTCCAAAGAGCCGTATCCTATGCGCAGCTTCGTGAGGAAAATGTCCATCTCCGGGATCATTTGAAGGAAAAATACGATCTGGGAAAACTTCAAGGCTACAGCGACTGCATGAAAAAAGTGTTCTCGACCATCGAGAAAGTCGCCGACTCCGACAGCACCGTGCTGATCTATGGCGAAAGTGGAACCGGCAAGGAACTGGTGGCCAAGGCGATTCATTTCAACAGTTCGCGCAAAAACAACCCCCTGGTTCCGGTCAACTGCGGCGCCATCCCTGAAGACCTGCTGGAGAGCGAGCTGTTCGGTCATGAAAAAGGCGCCTTTACCGGTGCAATCCGGAGCCGTGCGGGAAGATTCGAGCTGGCCCAAGGAGGCACCCTCTTCCTTGACGAAATCGGCGACATGAGTCCATCGCTTCAGGTCAAGGTACTCCGGGCGATCCAGGAAAAGCAGTACGAAAGAATCGGCGGGGTGAAAACCTTTGAAGCGGATGTGCGGATTATTGCCGCCACCCATCAGAACCTGGAAAAAGCGGTCGAAGAAAAAAAATTTCGGGAAGATCTCTTCTACCGGATCAATGTCATTCCCATCTATCTACCCCCGCTGAGGGAAAGAGGGCCGGATATCGCCATCCTGGCCAATCATTTTCTCCATGAGATCAGTGCGAAAAAGGGAAAAAGACCGGGCGTCGTTTCACAGGAAGTGATGGCCTGCCTGATCCAGTATCCCTGGCCTGGTAATGTCAGAGAGTTACAGAACCTGATGGAAATGCTCGTCGTGATGAAAACCAGCGATGAGATTACGATCGACGATCTTCCCGATAAATTCCGCCATCAATGCCGGACGGAACCGGCGCCCCAGATCCTGGATCTGCCGGAAGAAGGCTTCGATTACAATGCAGCGGTCACACAATTTGAGAAAGGCCTGCTCCTGAAAGCGCTTGAATTAAGCGGTGGGGTCAAGAATAAGGCGGCAAAACTCTTGGCCTTGAATCGCACCACTCTGGTGGAAAAGCTGAAACGTTTCCAGTTGGGCGATTAACCTCTCATAAACGTTTCTTAAGCTTCCTGCAAAACATCCCTGACCTTCTTGGAAATGGTTTCAATGTTGAAAGGCTTCTGGATAAACGCCCGACAGCCCCGGTCCATGATCTCCTTGGCAATGTGGTTGACGCTGTAGCCGCTGCTTAGGATGACCTTTACATCGGTATTCCTGGCTTTGATGGCCTCAAAGGTTTCCATACCGCCCATCCCGGGCATGATGACATCCAGAATCACCAGATCAATCTCTTCTTGCATGGAATCGTAGATTTCGACTGCCTCCTCCCCGCTGTTCGCCGTGAGAACACGGTAACCCAAGGCTTCCAGAATGTCCTGCATGACTTCGATAATCGTCTGTTCGTCATCCACGAAAAGAACGGTTTCTCGTCCTTTCAGGATCGCTTCCTTGACCGATGGTTCCTGCTCTTGATAAACTGTAGTGCTTTTCGGCAGGTAAAAGAGAAAAGTCGAACCCTTGCCTTTCTGACTTTGCACATCAACAAAACCGTGGTGTCCCTTGACGATGGCGTAAACCGACGCCAAACCCAACCCATACCCGCGCCCCATTTTCTTGGTCGTAAAGAACGGATCGAAAATCCGCTCCCTGGTCTTTTCATCCATACCCACCCCCGTATCCACGACGGACACCTTAACGTAAGGCCCCCCCTCCACAAAGAGCAGACGGGCATCCTCCGCTGAAAGGAAGATACTTTCCGTCTTTAAGGTCATTTGGCCGCCGCCGGGCATCGCCTGAGAAGCGTTCACATAAAGATTGAGGAGGACTTGTTCGACCTGTCCCTTATCCGCGTTGACCAAGCCTATATCGTCATCGAAATGCATTTCAATGGCGATTTCCTTGCGCGTTCTGGCGAACATGGCCGCAGTTTTGGAAATGATTTCATTGAGGTCGATGGGAGATAATTCCTGTTCCCGCTGAACGGAAAAATTCAGGAGTTGACGGGTCAGGGAAACGCCGCTTTTCACCTGCTCTTCTATATTCCTGATTTTGTCGTAATGCATATGTGTCGAATCCATTCCCAGAAGCACAAGCGAAATGTTTCCTTGGACACACATCAATAAGTTATTAAAATCATGAGCAATTCCTCCTGCCAGGGTGCCGACGGCCTCCATTTTCTGGGCGTACAGGAGTTTTTTATCCTTTTCCCTTAATTCATGCTGGATGACGCGATTTTTCTCAATTTCTTCCATGAGAGCCTTATTGGAAGCCTCCAGGGAAGCTGTGCGGACTTTAACCCGCTCCTCCAGCTCATTTTTCAATGCCTCGAGAGATTCATTTTTCCGCCGCAGCTCCTCCATGATTTCAATATATTTGAGCGTAGCCGTGCGTGATTCGCTCTTGGACAACCGGTTTTCGTTTTCGATATGGCGAATCTGAATCTCCATATCACGGAGCTTCTTCTCCGGTTCGTGGATGGAGGCCCGCCCTTCCGGTTTTTTTCTCTGTTTAGAACCAGCCATGCTCCACCATCTGGCGAATCTGCTCTTCCACATCGTCCATGATGAAATCCATTGCCCGGTCCTCCATGCCGAATTTCTCAAGACAAAACTGATATAATTCGTCGTCCCGGGGCATTGGTTCTATATAACCCAGTTTTCTTTCCCCGCAGCAAAAGTGTGCTATATGAAGCAGGGCCGTCGCTTCGTGCCGGTCCAACTGATCCTGCGTGGGCCTTTCGGCATCACGGACCGCGC
>Ga0302246_1001244_pt1 | contig 18777 bp, 18 predicted proteins | sample AAG_UR_Trp_MG_FD_193533 | JGI IMG/M metagenome (GOLD analysis project Ga0302246, IMG submission 193533) | Enriched activated sludge microbial communities from anaerobic digester in WTTP, New Holstein, Wisconsin, United States - AAG_UR_Trp | ecosystem: Engineered > Bioreactor > Anaerobic >...
CCATTCCGCGCCGAGCATTTCGGGTATGCCGCCGACCGCGGCGGCCGCGGCCGGGCGGCCGCAGGCCATCCATTCCAGCAGCGCGCGGGAGACCGCTTCGCTGCCCGTGGAGGCGACGACGCCGATATGGCAGGAGTTTATGAAGGCGAAAGGGTCGGGGACCTGGCCGGGGAATTCCACGGACGCGGCTATCCCCAGGTCCTCGGCGAGGGCGAAGAGTTCGCCTCGGGTCAGGTTGGCGTCCTTGCCGGCGCAGACGAAACGGGTCCCCGGGTATTTTTCCAGCAGGCGGGCGGCGGCCTTGAAAAGGACGGCGTGGCCCTTGACGGGGTCGAGGCGGCCCAGCAGGCCGACGCGCAGCGGACCTTCGGCGGGGGGCGGGACGAATTCCGGCGGTTCTATCCCCTGCGGCACGACCGCGATCCTGTCCTCCGGGACGCCGGAGTAGGACCTCTTTACTGCCCCGGAGGCCGCTATGAAGGCGGCCACGGGCCGGGAGGAGAGGCCGGCCGAGGAGGGCGAGGCGTCGGACTTGGAGCGTATTATGGCCGGGCGGCCGCCGCGCCCCAGCGCGCAGAGCGCGGCCAGCGTCTGGGTGCGGCCGGTGTGGGCGCAGAAGACGTCGAAGCCTTCGCGGGCGAGGAAAGAGCGCAGGCGCAGTACCAGCGCCGGGGTCAGCGGTCGCTTGCGGTCGGTTATCGGGAAGAAGGGGAATCCTTCTTCGACGGCGGCGGCGTGGGAGCGGCTGCCCGGCGCGGCGGCCAGGGTGACGGCGTGGCCCCTGTCGCGCAGCGCGCGGGCCTGTTCCAGCGCGTAGGCGGCCAGGGCGCTGTACCAGGGGATGTCAATCGCGGAAAGTATCTTCAAAGGCCCTTTCATAGGCTCGCAGCGTCTTTTCCGCCATCCGGGGCGAGGAGAGGTCCAGCCTGCGCCTCAGCCCGCTTTCCACCAGTCTTTCCCTCAGTCCTTTGTCCTCTATGAGGCGCAGCTGCGCCGCGGCCAGTTCTTCCGGGTCGCCGGGCGGGACCAGCAGGCCGTTGTCGCCGTCGGTCACCGCGTCGGGTATGCCGCCGGCGCGGGTGGCGACTATGGCCGCCCTGGCGTTCATCGCCTCGATGAGGACGCTGCCGAAGCCCTCCTCCCTGGAGGGCAGGACGAAGATGTCCAGCGCGGCGAGCATCTCGTAGGGGCGGGGATAATGGCCGGTAAGGTGGAAATTGGACTCGATGCCGAGCTTCCTGAGCAGGCGGCGCACCTGGCCTTCGAGCGGGCCCTTGCCGGCCAGCAGGTAATGGGCCTCCGGATGCTTCCGGATCACCGTTTCCGCGGCGTGGAGAAGCGTCACGGGGTCCTTGCAGTCCTCGAGGGCGATAAGGGAGCCGAGCCAGACGGTGTCGGAGGGGAGGTCGAACTTGAGGGCGAGTTCGCGCTTGGCGCTGAGGCGGTACTGGTCGTACTCCTCCTCCTTCCAGGGGGTATCCTCGAGGTCGATGGTGCTGTTTATGACCTTGATCCTGGCGGCGGGCACGCCGCTGCCTATGAGGACGTTCTTCACCGCCTCCGAGAGGGCGATGACCAGGTGGGCGCGCCCGTATTTCAGGCGGTGCGAGAGGCCCGTGCCGGGGGGGAAGTAGACGCGCCTGTGCACCACGCGCAGGACCGGCAGGCCGGCCGAGGCCAGCCAGGCGGCGGAAACGGCGTGGCTGGTGTGGGCGTGAACTACGACGCGGCGGCCGGCCTTCAGCTCGCGCTTGACGGCGCGGCGCAGCAGGAAGGCGGAGAGCGGGTAGGGTTCGACGATCAAAGGGAGGGGGAGTACTTCGAAGTTCCTGCGCAGGGCGGCCGTTTCGAGCTGGGAGCCGCGGCGGCAGACGACGCGGCTGGAGACTCCGAGACGGGCAAGCTCCTTCACGAGGTAGAGCATCTGGCGCTGGCCGCCGCGGAGGCCTTTGCCGTCGTCGATGTGGAATACCGTGATGGGCGCGCTCATGGGGTGCAGGGATATTATAACAAAGGAGGGGCCCGCTTCACGTCCGCGATTGAAAAAGCCGCCTTGCGGCCCGCACGCGGCGCTTCGGGCGGCAGGGATCGGTCACGGGTCCCCTCGTCGGACCTGCGTCACGCATAGCCCGCATAGCGGGCTTGCGCGACCGCGCCTCGGCGATTTTCGCTGAAAAATCGCCTCCGGCCTTGCGGCCCGCACGCGGCGCTTCGGGCGGCAGGGATCGGTCACGGGTCCCCTCGTCGCCGCCGCTCCTCGGGGCCCGCGACCCCGCCTCGCCGCTGCCGCCTGCTGGCTCGCGGCTCCGGCTTTCGATCCCTGACGCGGACCGCACCGCGGTCCGCTTCACGTCCACAATTAAAAAAGCCGCCTTGCGGCGGCTTTTGAAATCTGGTGGACGTGACAGGGATCGAACCTGCGACCTCCTCGATGCCATCGAGGCGCTCTCCCAGCTGAGCTACACGCCCGCAACTGACGGGGATATTCTATAAAAAAGCGGGCTCCGTGACAACTGCCGGGCGGGCGTTTAACGCAGGTCAATGGCGGCTATAATCCTATTTTTGTAGAATTGAGGCACTTTACGCCAGCAACGGAGGCAAGCGCCAGATGAAGATACGCTCTTTCAACGTCATTCCCAACCTGCCAGAGAACCTCAGGGCACTGGACGAACTCTCGACCAATATGTGGTTCACCTGGAACTGGGACGCCATCATGATGTTCGTGGGGATGAGCGAGGAACTCTGGCACCGTTCGCACCGCAATCCCAAGTGGATACTGGGCACGATACCTCCCGAACGGCTGGCCGAACTGTCCCGCGATCCCGGTTTCCTCTCCCGCCTGGGCGAGATCAAGAAGAAGTTCGACGACTACGTCTCCTACAAGGACACCTGGTTCAACAAGAACCGGGAGCAGAGCGAGGCCGACATGCTGGTGGCCTATTTCTCGATGGAGTACGGCATCGGCGAGGGCCTGCCGATCTATTCCGGCGGCCTGGGCATGCTCTCGGGCGACCACATGAAGTCCTCCTCCGACCTGGGCATGCCCGTGGTCGGCGTGGGTCTGCTCTACCGCAAGGGCTACGTGCAGCAGGTGCTCAACCGCGACAACTGGCAGGTGGAGCGCTACCCGGAGAACGACTGGTACAACATGCCGGTGCAGATAGTCAACGACGCCAACGGCAGCCCGCTGCGCGTGGAGGTCCCGCTGGACGGCGAGACGATAAAGGTGGGCGTCTGGCGCGTGCCCGTGGGCCGCACCTCCCTTTACCTCCTGGATACGAATCTCCCCGAGAACTCGCCCAGGGTCCGCGCGATAACCGAGCAGCTCTACGGCGGCGACCGCGCCAACCGCATCAGCCAGGAGATAGTGCTGGGCATAGGCGGCGTGCGCGCGCTGGAGGCGATGGGCCTCAACCCCACGGTCTATCACGTCAACGAGGGCCACTCCGCCTTCCTGCTGCTCGAGCGCATACGCCTGATGATGAAGGCCCGCGGTCTCTCCTTCAAGGAGGCGCGCGAGGCGGTCTGGGCCTCGTCGGTCTTCACCACCCACACGCCCGTCATGGCCGGCAACGAGTACTTCGACTTCGAGCTGGTGCGCAAGTACCTGGAGCCCTACGCCAAGGAACTGGGCCTCTCCTTCCCCGAGCTGCTGGAGCTGGGCAAGGAGGAGCCGGAATCGCTGGGCTTCTGCATGACGATACTGGCCATGAAGCTCTGCGCGCACCTCAACGCGGTCAGCCAGCTGCACGGCGAGGTGACGCGCGGCATGTGGGGCAAGGTCTGGCCCGGCCTGCCCAAGTACGAGATCCCGATCTGCGGCATCACCAACGGCGTCCATACCTGCTCCTGGATCAGCCACGAGCATCAGAACCTCTACAAGAAGAACCTTATCCCGGGCGGGGAGAACGGCCTGCCCGACAGCTGCGACTGGAAGAAGCTGGGCGAGATAGACGACGGGGAGTTCTGGGAGACGCACCTGATACGCAAGCGCAAGCTCGTCGCGCTGGTCCGCGACCGACTGCGCCGGCAGCATCAGCGCCTGGGCGCCGACCGCACGGTGCTCGACGAGGTCAAGGGCGTGCTGAACCCCGAGTACCTGACGATAGGGTTCGCGCGCCGCTTCGCCACCTACAAGCGGGCGACGCTGTTCATGCGCAACCTGGAGCGCCTGGCCGAGATCGTCAACAACGAGAAGATGCCGGTACAGTTCGTGGTGGCCGGCAAGGCCCACCAGGCCGACACCCACGGCAAGGAGTACATCAAGGCCGTGGCGAAGATGAGCCTGGACCCGCGGTTCAAGCACCGCATCATCTTCGTAGAGGACTATAACATGAACGTCGCGCGCTACATGGTGCAGGGCGTGGACGTCTGGCTCAACAACCCGATAAGGCCGCTGGAGGCCTCGGGCACCAGCGGCATGAAGGCCGCGATAAACGGCGTGCTCAACCTCTCCGTGCTCGACGGCTGGTGGGCCGAAGGCTATTCGGCCGACGTGGGCTGGGCGATCGGCGGCCGGGAAGGCTACAACGACGAGGCCGAACGCGATTACGTGGAGTCGGAGGCTATCTACAACCTGCTGCAGAAGGTGATAGCGCCGCTCTATTACTACCGCGGGCCCGACGGCGTCCCGCACAACTGGATCAAGATGATGAAGGCGTCGGTCGGTAAGCTGGCCCCGGTCTACAGCACCAACCGCATGCTGCGCGAGTACTACGCCAAGTTCTACGTGCCGGCCCACCGCAGCTCGGTGCGTTTCCGCGAAAGCGAGCCGCTGCTGGCCGTCGCGAACTGGCGGAAGAAGGTGGAGCGCAGCTGGCCGCGCGTGCGCGTGGTGCTGGACCAGTTCAAGCCGGAGATGGAGATCCGTTCGGGCGCGGACGTGCCGGTGAAGGCGATAGCCTGGCTGGGCGAGCTGACGCCGGAGGAGGTCTCGCTGCAGCTGCACGTCGGCGTCGCGGAAGCCGAGACGACGTTCAGGTGCGGCCAGACCTTCCCGATGGAATACGAGTCCCGCATGGGCGAGGCCTACGTCTTCACGGGAACGGTGAAGTTCTCCCGTTCCGGCCGCCACGACCTGGCCGCGCGCGTGGTCCCGCGGCACGCGGACATCCCGCATCCCTACATGCCGCCGTTCATAAAGTGGAACGAGGAGTGAGGGTTAAAAGCGCGGGTTTTTATATATAATGTTTTCAGGCCCCTTGCGGGGCCGGAAAAGCAGGGACGTATAGCGATATAAAGAGAGGTAAGTCACAAATGAAAGGCAAAGTGAAGTGGTTCAACGACAAGAAAGGTTTCGGTTTCATCATCCCGGAGGACGGGTCCAAGGACCTGTTCGTCCATCACACCTCCATCCAGGGCGACGGTTTCAAGACGCTGGCCGAGAACCAGGACGTGGAGTTCGAGACCGAGAACAGCGACAAGGGCCCCAAGGCCGTGAAGGTCACCAAGCTCTGAGCTTACTTCTCTAAGTGAAAAGACCGGCCCCGACGTGAATCGGGGCCGGTTCTTTTTTCGGGGGGCGCGTCTCAGCGGTAGGTTATCTCGCGCACCATCACGGTGGGGGCCTCGCCGGGAGCCGGCAGGCGCCTGCCGCGGAAGTTGACGAACTTGGTCCGGCTCTCGCGCACCCAGTTGCCCTTCCCGTCGGCCTTCACCGCGTACTCGTATTCATGGCCGGGGTTCTGCTCCCCGCCGGTGTAGCGGGCCTCGGAGGCGCGCCAGCCGTTCCCGTCGAAGGAGATCTCGTCGCGCCAGCGCTCCTGCTCGCCTTCGTCGAAGGCGGTCGCTGTGATCTTGCGGAGCTTCCCGGTCTCCCTGAAGACCTTCACCGTGCGCGAGACCAGTTGGTCCCTGTCGTTGAAGACGGAGACGGTCTCGGCGTTCACGGCCTTGTTCTTCTCGTAAACGGTCCTGGAGACCGGCAGTTCGTCGAAATTATAGACGGTCTCCTCCGCCAGGGTCCCGTCCTTGGCGTACTTGCGCTCCACGCGCGACTCGAAGGCGCCCGTCATGTCGAAGCGCCATTCCTCCGCCGGGCGGCCCTGCTTGTCGGGGAGGACGAAGGTCCGCCTTATGAGACGCTCGGAGAGCGGGCGGGAGGGAACTGTGCCGTCGTGCTCGAAGCGGGCGGTGAACTTCTTCTTCGCCTTGTCGGCGCAGAAGAGCTTAAGAGCGCTTTCTTCGGTCTCGGAGGAGGCGGCGGCGGTGGAGAGGCCTTTCCTGAGGGCGGCGCAGAAAGCGGCGGCCTCGGGCGCGGTCAGCCAGGTGCTGAGCTTCCTGAGCGAGAGCTGTTTGCCGGAGAACTGGCTCTCCTCCACCGGGCGGCCGCTGTCGTCGTAGATGTTCACGTAGGACAGCGAGGGAGGGCCGTCGGTCCAGTCCTCGCCGCGCCTGAGCTGGGAGGGGTAGACGACCTTCACCACGGCGACCCCGCCTTTTATCTCCTCGAAACCACGGTTGGCCTCCTGCGCCATGGCCTGCGCGGCCAGGACCAGGATCAGCGGTAAGAGCGGTGTTTTCATGCTTTTTCTCCCTTTCCGCATATATTATAATTTATCCGCACCGTTATAATGGAGGCCTTACATGTCTGACAAGAAAGAAGCCGGTTCGCAGCCGATACAGCTGCAGGTGGAAATGGACGACGCCACGGCGCAGGGGATCTACGCCAACCTGGCCGGCGTGACGCACAGCGAGACGGAGTTCATCTTCGATTTCCTCTTCCTGCAGCCCAACCAGCCCAAGGCCAAGCTGCGGGCCCGGATAGTCTCCAGCCCCGTGCATACCAAGCGGTTCCTGATGGCGCTGACCGAGAATATCAAGCGCTACGAGGAGCGCTTCGGCCAGATCTCGGACAGGGCGGTGGCCACCACGCACGGCCACAGCTGACGCCGTCCGTCCGGCCGTAAAAAAAGAGCCCCGGGTCCGCGCCCGGGGCTCTTCTTTGGGCGGGGGGGACGCCTACCGCCCTTTCAGCAGGAACTGCTGTCCCTCCAGGGGGAGATGGCAGGCCATTTGCGCCCCGCGAGCGGCGATGGCCGCGTTTGCGTCGGCCAGCATCCGGTCCAGCTGCTCGTCGCTGTAATCGGCGTTGAGGTGGAAGAGCAGGAGCTGCTTGGCTTCCGCCTTGGAAAGGGCGAAGTCCACGGTCACCGAGAGGCTGGAGTGGCCCTCTTTCATGGCGGTCTCGTAATCCTTGTCGTTGTAATTGGCGTCGTGGATGAGGAGGTCGGCCCCTTTGGCGAAAATGCCGAACTTCTCGTCGTAGTCCTGGAAGGCGGTGGCGTCGCCCCAGACCTCGCTGTCGGGGGCGTAGACGATCTTGCTGCCGTGCAGCTGGAGCGAGTAGATCAGCGTGCTGGTGGGGTGGTTGGCGTACATCGTGCTCATCTTCACGCCGGGCAGCAGTTCGTAGTTGTCCTCCAGCACCTCGTAGAGGTCCACCTTGGCGGCGGGGGGGCGGCGGGTGAAGGCGAAAGAGCTGTAGAGCGAGGACTGCGCCATCTCCTTGAGGCTCCTCTCGGGGTCGTTGGCGCCGACTATGTGCACGGTGAATTTGGGGTCGTGCATCGGGGCGAAGTTGCCGAGCCCCAGGATGTGGTCCAGGTGGAAGTGGGTGAGGAAGAGCCAGATCCGCTTGTAGTACTTCTTCTTCTCCATTATCTCGCGGCCCAGGGGGATGATGCCGGTGCCGGCGTCGAAGACGAAGAGCTCCTCCTTCGTCTCCACGGAAACGCAGGAGGTCTGCCGGCCGTACTTGGAGACGGAGTTCGGGACCGTCGCGGGAAGGCCGCGCGCTCCCCAGACGGTGACGCGCACCTGCCCGGGATCGAGGTCGCTGGTCTGCTCGAACGAGTCCGACTCCTGCACGATCTCGAGTTCCGGCGCCGCCGTCTGCGCGGCGGGCGCGGCGGAGGCCCCGCCGGCGGATTCGAGGATGTCCTTTACGGTCTTGGAGAAGGTCGCCACGTCGTAGGGTTTCTGGATGAAAAAATCCGCGCCGAACTGTAGCGCGCGCTGCCGCTCGACCTCGTAGGACTTGCCCGAGACCACGATGATCTTGATGTGTTTGAGGGCGGGATCGGATTTGACGGCCTTGCAGATGTCCATGCCGGTTATGCCGGGCATCATGATGTCGGTGACGATGAGGCGGGGGCGGCGTTCCTTGATGGCGGGGATGGCGGCCATCGAGTCCTGTACGAGGTCCACCTGCCAGCCGGCGTCGGTCAGCAGGTCGCGGGAAAGCTCGCCGACCATCGGGTCGTCGTCGATGATCATTATATCGGGGTTAGCCATTTTAAGAATGCCTTTTTATCGCGCGCGAGGGCCGGATTTTCTATAATACATTATAGATTATAAGGCCGGGCCATTAAAAATATATTGCGGGAATTTTACGAAAACCGGCGGAAAAGGGATGCGATGAGGATAATAGCGGGTTCCAGGAAAGGGCGGGCCTTCTTCTCCGTTCCCAGGAAGAAGACGAGCGTGAAGCCCATCTCGTCGAGGATACGGCAGTCCGTGTTCGACATGATACGGCCGTGGCTGACGGGCTCGGTGTTCCTGGACCTCTACGCCGGCACCGGGGCCTCGGGGCTGGAGGCCCTTTCCCGCGGCGCGCAGAAGGCGGTCTTCGTGGAACTGGACCGGGCCTGCGTCAGGGTCATCGAGCGCAACGTGACGCACCTGGGCTTCGGCGAACAGGCCGTGGTCGTGCGCGCCAACGTCCTTTCGGGCCTGGAATGGCTCAAGTACCACAGCCACGAGGGTTTCGACATCGTTTTCATGGGCCCGCCGTACCGCGACGAGGAGAACCTGCCTCTCCATTACACTTCGAAGACGCTGGAACTGGCGGCGGCCGGGAACATACTCTCGCCCGGCGGTCTCATCGTGGCGCAGCATCATATGAAGGAGCCCGTGGCCGCGCCTCCGGGCTACGGGATCTATCGCGAGGTGAAATACGGCGACACGCTGGTGTCGCTGGTGCGCCGCGCCGGGGCCGCCGATGCCTCCTGAGGTCTTCGAGCTCAACTACAGCAAGCTCAGGGCCTACCTGGACTGTCCTTTCCTGTACCGCTATCTTTACGCGCAGGGCCGTTACGCGCCGCATAATCCCTGGTCCTCGCTGGGCCAGACGGTGCACCGCGCGCTGGCGCGCTGGCACGCCAACGGGGGGGACCTCTCGGACCTGCTGCTCTATTACGACGAGTTCTGGCAGGCCAAGGGCTACGCCACGCCGGGGGAGACGCTGGAGTTCTACGAGCGGGGGCGCGAGATCATGGAGCGCTGGTGGACCTATGCGCAGGAGCGCCCGCAGAAGGCTCTCTTTTTCGAGAAGGTGTTCGTCTTCGGGTTCAACGGCTGGCGCATCCGCGGCACGGTGGACCGGATAGACCGGCTGCCCGACGGCACGCACGAGGTCATAGACTACAAGCTCGGCTTCGACGAACGGCCGCCCGGGCCGCTGGAGGAGGACCTGCAACTCTCGCTCTACGCGATAGGGGTCAGGGAAGGGCTCGGTCTCAAGGTGTCGGCGGTGTCCAAGTTCTACCTTTCGCGCCTGGAGAAGGTCACGGTGCCCTGCGACGGCTCGCGCGACGCGGACGTCCTGGCGCTGGTCAGGGAGACCGGCGAAAAGATCCTGGCCGGGACCTGCGACCGGAAAGGCCGGTGCGCCTCCTGCCCGATCAGGGACCTCTGCCCCGAGTCCGAAGTTAAATAGGGGGACACAATACCTATTTCGACCGAAATAGGTATTGTGTCCCCCTATTAATCGCCCGATCGGGGGAGGCTACATCAAAGGGGGCTGGGGCTGCGCGGCGCCGCCGGACATGAGGTTCCGGGCTTCTTGCTTGTATATCTGCATGACGGCGGCCACGCAGGCGACCAGTATCGGCCCCAGGAAAAGCCCCATAGGCCCGTAGACCCGCATCCCGCCGAATATCCCCAGGAACAGCAGGAAGAAAGGCAGTCTGGTCTCGCGGCCTATCAGCATGGGCCGCAGGAAATTATCTATCAGCCCCACTATCAGCAGGCCCCACAGGAGGACGAAGACCCCCCAGGCCGGGTCCTGGAAGAAATACATGTAGAGCCCCATCGGCAGCCAGACCAGGGCCGTGCCGCCCACGGGGATGAGCCCGGCCAGGAAGGTCAGCAGGCCCGCCAGCACCGGCGCCGGGGTGTCCGCTATCGTGAAGCCGACGGCCGCGACGACGCCCTGCACGAAGGCCGTGAAGATTATCCCGCGCACGACGGCGATGATGGTGGTATAGAGCTGGCCGGCCAGGCGGTGCTTATGGTCGTAGTCCATGGGCACCACGTCGATGAGCCATTGCATGAACCTGGCGCCGTCGCGGAAAAAGAAGAACAGGGTGAAGACCATCACGAACAGGTCCAGGACGAAGACGACTATGTTGCGCAGCACCATGCCGCCCGAACGCGCGATGCGCTCCTGGGCGTTCTCGATATTGCGCAGCACCGTGGTCTTGGTGTCGGCGTCTATGAAGCCGCGCAGCCGCCGCGGGAGGCGCGCCTCTATCTGGTCCACCGACAGCGTCTCGACCCAGGCGCGCGTCTTGGGGTAGAGGTCGCGCGATTCCTTGAAGAGCAGCCAGCCGAAGAACAGCATCGGGGCGACCACGGTGACGAGGACCGTGAGAGTGGAGAGGCCGGCGGCCGCGGTGCGGTCGGCGACTATCCTCCTGCGTATCCAGGCGTGCATCGGGAAGAAGACCACGGTCAGCATGGCGGAGATGAAGAGAGCTCCCAGGAAGGGGGAGATAAGTTTCAGGAGCTGCCAGAGCAGGAACAGGGTCAGCGCCGAAAAGAAGACGCCGAAGACCAGGCCTTTGTCCAGCCTGAAGAATTTTTTCCTGGAGTCCCCGTTCTGCGCGTTCATCGGTCCAATTATAGCATTACGGCGCGGTCAGCCCCTGAAGGAGAGGCAGATGAGCCCGGCCAGCAGCGCGCGGTAGACGACGAAAGGAAGGAGCGTGTTCGTCCTGAGATAGCGCATCAGGAAAGAGATGGCGGCCCAGCCGGTCGCGAAGGCGGAGAGGAACCCCGCTATGGTGGCGGGGTCCATGACGCCGAAGCCCAGCTTGAATCCTTCCAGGAGGCCGGCGCCCAGTATGATAGGCGTCGAAAGGAGGAAGGAGACGCGCGCGGACTCGGCGCGCGAGAAGCCAAGCAGCAGCGCGGCCGTGATGGTGACGCCGGAACGCGAGGCCCCCGGCATGATGGCCAGCGCCTGGAAGAGGCCGATCAGGAGGGCGCTTTTCACCGTCAGGTCGGCCAGGCTTTTCACGCCGCCCGCGCGCCTGTCGGCGAACCACATGACGCCGGCGAAGAGCGCCAGGTTGACGGCCATCCAGGTCTCGCCGCGGAAGACGTTCTCGGCCAGGTCCTCGAGCAGTATGCCGGCCAGCCCGGCCGGCACGGTGGCGAGGACCAGCAGCCACAGGCCGCGGCCCTCCGGCGCGGCGGGCCGCGCGAAGCCGTCCTTTACGAGGCGGAGCCAGTCGCGCCAGAACACCGAGACGACCGCGCCCAGCGTGCCCATGTGCAGCATGACGTCGTAGCTCAGGCCCTTGTATTCCCAGCCGAGGAAACGGGGGAAAAGGACCAGATGGGCGGAGCTGGAGACCGGCAGGAATTCGGTGAGGCCCTGTACGGCGCCTAGTATTATGGCCTGGATGATGTCGTTCATTTGTCGTCCTTCTTGAGGTTCTCTATTCTGGCGCCCGGATAATAATGCTCCAGTATTTCCCGGTAGTGGAATCCTTTGCGGGCCATGCCTTCGGCGCCCCACTGGCACATGCCCACGCCGTGGCCGGCGCCTTTTCCGTCCAGTATTATGTGGTCCGCGCCCGAGTGGAGCTCGAAAAGGTTGCCGGGCATGGCCGTCCAGCCCAGCGTCCTGCCGACGGCGTGGTAGAAGTCCGAGGTCGGGACCTCGACGGTCCGGCCGCCGGCGCGCACGGCCAGTTTCAGCGGGCGGCCGGAGCGGCCGTGGCCGCGCACCGAAACGGACGATATCTTCTCGCCGTTCTTCAGCCAGCCGCCCCGGCGCAGCGCGCGCTCCAGGTCCGCGAAGGCCAGCCGTTTCTTCCACCTGAAGCCGGGCGCCTCCGAGCAGTAGGGGCGCGCGGCGGGGCCGTCCTGCACGGTTTTGAGGTACGGCGCGTCCGCGTAGGGCCAGACGGCGGAGATCCCGTCGGTGAAGCCGCCGCAGGCGGAATGGTAGAAGGCCGATATCGGCTTGCCTTTATGGACGAGTATCTCCCCGGCGGTCTGCATGACGGCCCTGGCCGCGGCGGGATTGATGTCGGCGAAGCCGGCGTAGAACTGGCAGTGCTGGGTGTCGCAGAGATTGAAGCCCTCGCGTACGTGGTTCCTGACCTTGGTCAGCGCGTAGGTGCGCGCCGCCACGGCCTGGGCCTTGAAGGCCTCGGGGCTGCCGAGGTCCCTGGCCTCGTAGGAGACCACGCTCTGCAAATAGATCTCGAGCGGGACCGTGGCGGTCACCCTGATGCGGTCGCCGCGGGCGGAGATGACGAGGTCGCCCCTGTGAAGGCGGCGCGGCAGGCCCGGGCCGGAGAGCCAGACCCCGGCGCCGTAGGCCGAGACCTTTATCTCCTTCAGGCCGTCGAGCGACCTGCGGTCGGCGCAGCGCAGCCGGCCGCGGGCGGCGGTCAGCGAGACCTTGCCCTTGAGGAGGGCGCGGCGCACGGTGGCCTGGCCGGACTCGTGGGAAGAGAGCGTTAGTCGGGTTATCTTCCGCCCGTGATACACGCCTATCAGCACTTTCTCCTGCGCGGCGGCGCAGGTGGGGAGCAGGAGGAGCAGGATGAGCGGCAGGTTCTTCAAGCGGTCCCCGTTGTCAGAGGTTTCAGAGCTCTTCGCAGCCGTCGGAATCGAGCAGGTCGGCGCGGCCGTCGCCGGCGAGGGCCAGACGCAGGAACCCGGCCGTGGAAAAGGAGAACGCCTTCCCGATGAAGGGGGCGGCCATGAGGCCGATGGCCGGGTGATGGCCTATGACGAGCATGTGGCCGGTCGCGGACCCGGCCAGCGCGCGCGCCAGCGCGGACGGGTCCGCCGGGGAGGCGAGGCCCGGCTCGACGCGGATCTCGGCGCCCGCGAAGACGGCGGCGGCCTGTTCGGCGGTCTGCATGGCCCGCCTGAGCGGGCTGGCGATTATGAGGGCCGGGACGAAGCCGCGCCCCGCCAGGGTATCGGCCGCCGCGCGGGCCTGCGCCAGCCCCTCGGGGGAGAGCGGCCTTTCTCCGTCGGTAGCGACTCCGGCCGCCGAAGCCGAAAGGGCCCTGGCGTGGCGCATGAAGACTATTTCCATATATCCTTTCATTCCTCGCGTCTCGAGGTCCGGAGGGCCTTGAGATATCCGCGTATAGTATCCAGGTGGGACTTCTCCTGGTCGATCACGCCTTTCAGCATCAGCTTGTGGGCCTGGTCCTCCAGCGCGGCCGAAAGATCGGAGTAGAGCCTGATGCTCTCCGCTTCGCGCTCCTCGTGGAGCCTGAGCGCCAGTTCGAGGGACGGACCGACGCCTATTTCTCGGCGTCCGGGGGGCAGGCCGCCGCCGGCTATGGACGAGAGCACTTTCAGGTGCGAGGCCTCTTCCGCGCTGAAGCGCGAGAAGGTCTCGGCCACGCGCCGGCCGTTCACCGTCCTGCGGCCGAAAAGCTCCGCCTCCCTGGCGTAGAGGGAGACGTCGCCGCTTTCTTCGTTAGCCAGCCGCCGTATGAGCTGCTCGGGGTCCATAGTTCCTTAACGGACCTATATTCTACAAGTTAAGGCGGCGTCAACGATAGTGGGGGAGTGATTTCGCCGCCTGCTATTAGTTTTGCTAATATATTTTCGGTTTTCGCGGGAGCGGCGTCCTCTGCGCGCATGAGAAAAGTTAATGCGGCCGCGCGGGGGGGCGGGAGCCCTCCGCTTTATTTGTATATAATATTCCTGTTGACCGTCAGCAGCCGCAAAATACATCGCGAGGTACCTGAATGAACCAGCACATACTGAAGAAAGAGGAACTCGACGCCTTCATTAAGAAACTTTCCAAGCGCATGAAGGTGGTGGCGCCCGTGGCGAAGGGTTACGATAACTTCGCTTTCGCGGAAGTGACTTCCGCGGACGAGATAGCGCTGAAGTACGTCCCCACGATACTGCCCCCGAAGAAATATTTCATGCCCGTCCGCGAGAAGGTGCTGGAGTTCAGCGCCGACGCCAAGGGCTTTACGCAGAAGCCGGTGGTCGAATACGAGGACACGGCCATCTTCGGCGTGCACACCTGCGACCTGGCCGGCATCTCCTGCCTGAACATGGTCTTCTCCGAGCGGCCCCGCGATTACAACTACCTGACCCGCAAGGACCATCTCTTCATCATCGGCCTGGAGTGCCTGTCCTACTGCGACGAGCACGCCTCCTGCGCGCTGGTCAACGCCCATAACCCCAACGGCGGCTACGACCTGTTCTTCACCGACCTGGGCGACAAGTGGATCATCCACGTCAACACCCAGAAGGGGGAGGACCTGGTGGAAGGCATGGGTCTGCCCAAGGCTTCCGCCGCCGACCTGGCCGCCCTGGAGCAGGCCCGCGCCGCCAAGCGCGAGGTGTTCAGGAACGAGATCGGCGTCGAGGCCAGGAAGCTGCCGGAGATCTTCTCCAAGGCCATGAAGAGCAAGGTCTGGCACGGCGTCGGCGAGCGGTGCGTGAGCTGCGGCAACTGCACCAACGTCTGCCCCACCTGCTACTGCTTCGACATGGCCGACTCCGTCGGGCTGGACCTCAGGACCGGAGCGCGGACCCGCACCTGGGATTCCTGCCAGTTCGAGACCTTCGCCAAGGTCGCGGGCAACGAGAACTTCCGCGAGGAGCGCGCCGAGCGCCAGCGCCACCGCTACTTCCGCAAGTTCAGCTTCCCGCTGGACAAGTTCAACAGGTTCTTCTGCACCGGCTGCGGCCGCTGCACCCGCACGTGCATGGCGAAGATAAACCTCAAGGAAACCTTGAAGGAACTCGCCGCGGAACACAATTAAAGGAGCCACAATGCCCACGCAACTCGTAAAGGAAGAGATAAAGAACTCCAACTGGAAGCTGCGCACCGGCCGCATCATCGCCGCGAAGCAGATGACCCCCGCCGAGAAATGGTTCGACATCGCCCTCGACGACGGCGAGCTGGACCACGAGCCCGGCCAGTTCGTGCAGGTGGAGATATTCGGCGTCGGCGAGGCGCCCATCTCCGTCTGCTCCAGCCCGACCAAGAAAGGCTCCTTCGAGCTTACCGTGCGCGCCGCCGGCCGCCTGACGAAGCACATGCACTCGCTCGGCAAGGGCGACGTCGTCGGGATCCGCGGGCCGTTCGGCAAGCCGTTCCCGGTGAAGCTGATGAGCGGCAACGACCTGCTCTTCGTCGCCGGAGGCCTGGGCATAGCCCCGCTGCGCTCGCTGATCAACTACGTCATGGACAACCGCAAGGAGTTCGGCAAGGTCGACATCCTGCTGGGCTGCCGCACGCCGAAGGACATGCTGTTCGGCGACGAGGTGGAGAAGTGGCAGAAGCGCCTGGACGTGAACTTCAACTGCACCGTGGACCGCACCGACCCCGACTGGAAGGGGAACGTCGGCCTGATCACCACGCTGATCCCCGGCGTCACCATCAACCCGGAGCGGACCTTCTCCGTGGTCGTCGGCCCGCCGATCATGTACAAGTTCGTCATCGCCGAGCTGCTCAAGAAGGGCGTGCCGGAGAAGCAGATCGTCCTCTCGCTCGAGCGCCACATGAAGTGCGGCATGGGCAAGTGCGGCCACTGCCAGATAGACCATCCGAAGAACTACTACTGCTGCAAGGACGGCCCCACCTTCACCTACGACGAGGTGAAGGATTCGCCGAAACTCTGAGGGAGAAGGGAGAACTACGATGAAAACAGCCAATAAACCCGCTAAAGCCCCTGCGAAGGCCCCCAAGGCCGCCGCCAAGCCCAAGGTCGCCTTCTTCGACTTCGCCTCGTGCGAGGGCTGCCAGCTGCAGATCACCAACCTCGGCGAGACCCTGCTGGACATCCTCGGCGCCATCGACGTGGTCGAGTTCCGCGAGGCCATAAGCGAGAAATGGGACAAGGACTACGACGTGGTCTTCATAGAGGGCTCGATCGGCGACCACCACGCCGAGGAGCGGCTCAAGAAGATCCGCGCCCGGGCCAAGGTCCTCATCGCCTACGGCGCCTGCGCCTGCACCGGCGGCGTCAACGGCATGAAGAACTCTTTCGAGCTCGACGAGATCCGCCAGAGCGTCTACGGCAAGGACTACAAGCTCTTCGACAGCACGCCCACCAAGGCCGTGCACCAGGTGGTCAAGGTCGACTACTTCATCAACGGCTGCCCGGTCTACGCCCCCGAGATCCTGGAGGTGGTCAAGCACGCGCTGCGGGGCCTGCCCTACACCGTGCCGGACAACCCGGTCTGTTCCGAGTGCAAGCTCAACGAGAACGTCTGCATGTACGAGCGCGGCGTGGCCTGCCTGGGTCCCTGGACCAGGGCCGGCTGCAACAGCTGGTGCGTCAACAACGGCAATATCTGCTACGGCTGCCGCGGCGAGGTCTCCAACCCGTCCAAGGCCGCGCAGGACGTCATCACCAAGTACAACCTGAAGCCCGAACTTATCAAGAACAAGTTCGACATGTACAATAAGTGCAAAGAGAACGACCAGAAGCCCGGCAAGGGCAAATGAGGCTCAACATGGCGAAAACGACCGAAAAGAACATAGATATAAAGGTAGACTACGTCACCCGCGTCGAAGGTCACGGCAGCATAGTGGCCAACGTGAAGAACGGCAAGATCGAGAAGTGCGAGTTCCACGTCGTCGAGACGCCCCGCCTCTTCGAGGGTATGCTGCGCGGCCGCTCGATCTTCGAGGCCCAGCACATCACCAGCCGCATCTGCGGCATCTGCTCCTGCGGCCACTCGCTGGCCTCGATAGCGGCGGCCGAGGACGCCCTGGGCGTGGTCCCGACCGAACAGACCATAAAGCTGCGCAAGCTGCTGCTGGACTACGAGTTCCTCGACAGCCACGTGCTGCACGCCTTCCTGCTGGTGGCGCCCGACGTGCTGGGCGTGCCGTCCTTCGTGCCGCTCGTCAAGACGCACAACCAGACCGTGCGCCAGATCCTGCGGCTCAAGAAGGCCGTCAACGACTGCTGCGACATCCTGGTCGGCCGCCACATCCACCCGATCACGGCCATCGTGGGCGGCTGGACCAAGCTGCCGCGCCCGAAGGACCTGGACGCGCAGATAAAGATAATGGAGGGGATGACCGCCGAGCTCGAGCCCCTGCTGAAACTCGCCAAGACCCTCAAGCTGCCGGACTTCACCCGCGAGACCGAGTACGTGGCGCTGGTGTCGGACGACGCCGAATACCCGCTGCTGAGCGGCGATATCGGCAGCACCGACGGCAAGCGCGTCAGCCGCAAGGACTACCGCAAGTCGACCAACGAGTTCGTGGACCCGCGCAGTTCGGCCAAGTTCTCCAAGTGGAACCGCGAGAGCGTTTTTGTCGGAGCCCTAGCCCGGTTCAACCTGAACTACGACAAGCTGCACCCCAAGGCCAAGGCCTACGCCAAGGAGATAGGCCTCAAGCCGGTCTGCCATAACCCGTTCATGAACACCATGGCGCAGGTGGTGGAGATCATCCACTGCTACCACCACGCGCTGGGCATCCTGAAGGACTTCAGGAAGAACGGCCTGGACTACGGCCAGGAGATCACCGTCGGCGTCAACGAGAAGGGCGCCGTGCCGGTGCGCGCGGGCGACGGCGTGGGTTCGGTGGAGGTGCCGCGCGGCATCCTGCACCATAACTACGTCACCGACGAGAACGGCATGATAAAGAAAGCCAACTGCATCATCCCGACCAACCAGAACGTCAACAACATCGAGCACGACTTCTCCAAGTTCCTGCCGGAGATCCTGCACATGAAGCAGGACGACATACGGCTGCGGCTGGAGATGCTGGTGCGGGCCTACGACCCGTGCATCTCGTGCTCGGCGCACTACCTCGATGTCACCTTCGTGGAGTGACGAAGTTAAAGCGGCTCTGGCCCCCGCCCGAGGGGGCCGGACGCTGCTGATGACGCTCGGCAGCGAGCTGAGGGCCGACGACGGCGTCGGCCCTTATCTTTCCTCCCTGGTGAAGTTCCGCCGCGACGGCCTGCGGCTGATAGACGCCGGCACGACCCCCGAGAACGTGGCGCAGACCGCCATAGACTGGAAACCCGCCAAGATAATCCTGGTGGACGCCGCTGATTTCGGGGGGGAGCCCGGCGAGCTGCGCGTCATCGCCCTCGAGAACATCAATAAGCATACCCTGGTCTCGACCCATAATTTCCCGCTTTCGGTCACCTTCTCGGTCGTCAAAGAGGACACCGGCGCGGACCTGGCCGTCATAGGCGTGCAGGCCGTCTCGCTGGAGAACCGCGAGGGTCTGTCGCCGCCGGTCAGGTCGGCCGCCGACGAGCTGGCCGCCTATTTCAATTCCCTGTGAAGTCCTTTCCGTGAACTTCCGCTTCACATCCCCGCGCATATTTATTAACATTGCGTGTCCCATGCTATCCCGGAGGCGTTCATAAGATGACTTCAAAGACGACAGGTCGCGTCGGCATATGGGCGGCTCTTTTCCCGGTGGCCGCCGTGGTAGGGATGCTCTCGTTCAATGTCTGGGTCTACGGCGACAACGCTGTGAGCGGCTCCAACCAGTTCATCCTGCTGCTGGGC
>Ga0302246_1001270_pt1 | contig 18478 bp, 19 predicted proteins | sample AAG_UR_Trp_MG_FD_193533 | JGI IMG/M metagenome (GOLD analysis project Ga0302246, IMG submission 193533) | Enriched activated sludge microbial communities from anaerobic digester in WTTP, New Holstein, Wisconsin, United States - AAG_UR_Trp | ecosystem: Engineered > Bioreactor > Anaerobic >...
GAGAATATCCGGTTTCTGCAGCAGAAGACGGCAGAGGGCAACGCGACGGCGTTCTCCACCCGAAAGGACATTGACCGGGGTGTCTCCTACAGGACAGCGCAGGGCGTCCATGGCCATTTCCAGCCGGGAGTCCAGGTCCCAGGCATCAAGGGCATCCAATTTCTCCTGAACCTCTCCCTGCCGGGCGATCAGGCGATCCATCTCCTCGTCGGACATGGGTTCGGCGAACCGCTCGTTGATCCGGTTGTATTCGTCCAGCAGATCAACGGTATCCTGAACCGCCTCCTCGATCGTAGCCCGAACCGTCTTGGCGTCATCCAGCAGGGGTTCCTGCTCCAGAAAACCTACGGTGTATCCCTGGCTGAAAATAAGCTGGCCGTTGAACTCTCGGTCCACACCGGCCATGATGCGCAAAAGCGAACTTTTTCCCGCACCGTTTAGCCCTAAAACGCCAATCTTGGCGCCATAAAAATAGGAAAGAGAGATATCCTGAATAACCGGTTTCTTATCGTAGAACTTGCTGACCTGGATCATCGAACAGATGATCTTATTCGCAGGCTGACTCATCAATTGTATCCTTTCAGTAAAGTAAAAGCTTGATCTCCGACAGGGAAGGCACTCTTCCAAGATTTACCCTGGACTGCCGCCCAACAGGGTCATGGCTTTTTCCGCTGCCTCCTGTTCCGCCTCTTTTTTGGTCCGGCCACTCCCTTCCGTCGTAACATTTCCAATGGTCATGCGGACTTCAAACAGTTTGCAGTGGTCGGGACCCGACTCCCTGATCAAGGTGTAAGTCGGAATCTCCCGAAATTTCTTCTGGGCGACCTGCTGCAGAGCGGTTTTGTAATCCCCGTGGAGAAACTGTTCCGGACGACGCGCCAGCAGGGGGACAAAAAATACCCGGAACCACTCCGTCAACCGGCCGAATCCACCATCCAGATAAACGGCCGCCACGACTGCCTCCAGGGTATCCGAAAGAATAGAGGCCTTGGTTCTGCCACCCGAAATCTCCTCGCCTCTTCCCAGGCGCAGGTAATCGCCCAAACCGATCATCCGGGCAACCGTACTCAGAGAGCGTTCGTTGACCAACGACGCCCGCAGTTTGGACAACTGGCCCTCGGTAAAATCCTCATGGGACTGGACCAGCATGTCACTGATACAGAATCCCAGAACGGCATCACCGAGAAACTCCATCCGCTCGTTGTTTTTCCATTCGACGGATAGATTTTCATGAACAAAGGATCGATGGGTCAGTGCCTGGTTGAGAAGCGCCGAGTCTTGAAAATGATATTGAAGTTTTTCCTGCAGTTCCGTAAGAGCACTTCTCTGATCGTCAGACATGGGTGACTCTCCCGATGAGGCGATCATCCTTCTCTCCCTCAATCACAACGGAGACAATCCTGTTGACAAGAGCCGGATCATTCCGGTCTATCAGGACGGTCAAGTAGTTGTCCGTCAGTCCCTGCATGCTTTTTGTTCCCTTCCCTTCCTTTCCTTCGATGAGAACCGTCGTCTCGGATCCCACGAAAGAACAGGCAAAAGCCTCCTTTTTCCTTGTCCCGAGATGCCGCAACGTCCCGGCCCTTTCTTTCTTTGTTTTCTCCCCGATCTGTCCCGCCATGATTGCGGCCGGTGTCCCGGGTCTTTTCGAGTAGGGGAAAACGTGGAGATACGTCACAGGAATCACCTCGATCAGGTCGCAGGTGTTCCGAAAGGCATTCTCGTCCTCTCCCGGGAATCCCGTCATGACATCGACGCCGATCGCCGCCCGGGGAATTTTTTCACGGATTTTATCGATCAGACTCCGGAAGAAAGCACGGTCATAGGTACGCTTCATGGCTGAAAGGATCCCGTCATCACCACTCTGCAGGGGAATGTGGAAGTGTGGGCAAAGGACCCGCGACCCTGCGGCAAACTCGATCAAGTCATCCGATACTTCGGCCGGCTCCAGGGAACTCAGACGAAGCCGCGAAACCAACGCCTCTTCTTCCACAACCTTCAGAATATCGAGCAAATGACCGGACGGCGTCAGATCCTTTCCATAGGCTCCCAGATGAATCCCCGTCAGGACGACCTCCCGATAACCGGATCGTCCGAGAGATCGGATCGCCTCCAGTACGCACTGCACAGGGAGGCTCCGGCTTTTTCCACGAGCGCGGGGAACAATACAGTAGCTGCAGGAGGCATTGCATCCGTCCTGAACCTTGAGAAAAGCCCTTGTATGTCCCGGAAAAGATGGGGCGGCATGGAAGTCCATTCCCTTCAATTGCCCGATGTCACCGACCTGGACTTCACGGTAGCTGCCGACCAGGGCATCGATCCGTTCCGGCAGGGTCATTTTTTCGGCGCCCCCCGCAATGAGCGTGACTTCCGGCATCGCTTCGATCTCTTCCGGCGCGACCTGGGCATAACAGCCCGTCACCGCAATGATCGCATGGGGATTTGTACGGAAAGCCCGACGGATCAACTGGCGGGACTGATAATCGCTCCTGGCCGTTACGGTGCAGGTATTGATCACGTAGATATCCGCCTCTGCCGTAAAGGGAACAATCTCGTAACCTCGCTTCTCAAATTTTACGGCCAAGGCGGACGATTCATACTGGTTGACCTTGCAACCGAGCGTCGTGATGGCCACTCTTTTACATTCATCGCAAACATTCATTCTGTTTTCATCATAACGTGATTAAGTATTGAATACCTATAATGAAACAATCTCTTTCGGGATAAATAACGGAGATGATTCCGATCTTTGCGGTCAACTTCTGCTTTACGAGATGAATTAAGTTCAATCCCGGGAAATGACGAACCATTCAATTTTCACCCTGTATATGCCGGTAACTATTTCATAGACCCGCATTTTGTCAAGGTGAAAGGAATTCTGGATTTTCACCCTCTTTTTCTGTAAAGTGGCAGCGAAAATGAGTTGTCGCGGCCAGGTTGTTCATTAAATTAACCATCACCCTTTTGAGGAGGTTTATTGCCATGGACGAGATCATCAAATATGTCATGAATCATCAGTTCACCGTATTGATCGCGGTTTTCTGCGCCTTTCTGATCACCTGGTTCATTTTCAAAAAACTATTCAAACTGGCCCTTTTCATGTTCCTTATCTTTCTGGGTATTTGCGGATACTTCTATCTGAAGAACCCGGACACGGCCAGGGAAAATATCAGTAAAACACTGGAAAGCGCCAAGACAAAAACCTTCGAGACTCTGGAAAAAGGAAAAGCCACTTATAACAAGGGGAAAGAGTATGTAGAAAAGGGAGAAAAGATGAGAGAGGGCGTGGATAAAATCCTCAACTCGGACAAGGAAGCAACCCCGAAACCTTAGCGGGGCGCGATCAATTCTTTATTTATCAGAGGAGATTGATCTCCATGGCTCGCGGCGCACAGGCCGTCACGCAGAGTTCACAGCCGTTGCACCGTTCGGGATCGAAGTTGACCTTCCAGCTCACCCGGTCAAAGTACAGGGCCCCTGTCGGGCAGAAGGCGGTACAGGCCCCGCAGTGAACGCATCGGTCCGGATTCTGACTGACGCTTTTTGATAGGGGCTCTACCTTGAGGCCCCTCTCCTTGAGGAAGCGGATTCCCCCATCGAAATTTTCCTTCGTCCCCGCAAGCTCGAGGACGATGACCCCTTCTCGGCGGGGAAAGATGCGGGCCTTCAAGATATTGAACACGAGGTCATACTTTTTGACCAGTTCATAGATTATCGGCTGTTCAACGATGTCTGCGCTATAGCGGATGACGATCTTTCTCGAATACATGATCTGAACCTGTTTTCTACCCCCTATTGCCGCTTAGTGTCTCACCGTCTCTCTGAAGCGCCGGCCGAAGAAACCTGATCTTTCCACACAGGGTAACGATGATATTCTTCGCGTCACTCGTCGGAAGAATAACAAAGCTGTATATCTATTGCATGATGACACAGTCTCGTTACTCAGGGAGGCTACGTTACGGAAAGCCTCCATTCTTGTCAAGATATTTATCAGGTTACAGGGCACGACAGGGGTTGTCGGCTTGACAGGTGAACGTTAACCGGGCTCATACAAGAAAATTGGTCGAACCGTTATTAGTTACTTTCCGGACAGGAAAATGAACCCTTGCCGGGTTTGCGGAAAGAGTATGTATGCCATGGCAAAGGTCATCGGCAGTGAATCAGACTACAAAAATGTCCACGAATGCTGTTGACATCTTCCCGGGATGGAGTTATGTATCGTTTCCACAGATACTACGGGGGGGGCAGTTCCAGTCTGATAACTAATACCAAAGACAATATTCACTAATCCCTTCCTTTTTTGGATATTGAAATAATATCTACGGGAAATATAACGGGGCGCGCATTTAAGTATTGCTCAAGTTTGACGAATTTTAGCGGATCGAGAAACGGGATCATAAGTGGATCTTTCAATTATCATTATTAACCACAACACGAAAGCGCTGACGCAAGCCGCTGTTGACTCGCTGTTCCGGCACACGAAGGGAATCGACTGGGAAATCATCCTTGTCGATAATTCCGCGGAAGAACGGGAACGTTTTCGGCCTTCACCGGAGATGCCGGTCAAAGTGATCCGTGTCGAAAACAGGGGGTTTTCCCACGGGTGTAATACAGGAGCCCGTCTTGCCACCGGTAGAAATCTGCTGTTTCTTAACCCGGATACATTGATCTCCACCAACCTGCTTCCGGAATGTGTCCGCTACCTGGACGAGCATCGGGAAACCGGCACGCTGGGTGTAAAGATCCTGCTTCCGGATGGACGTTTGGATCACGGATGCAAAAGAGGATTCCCTTCCCCAATCAGTGCGTTTTATTATCTTGCCGGTTTTGACCACCGTCATCCTCAAGATCCAAAATATTGCAGCTACCGCCTGCTTCATCTGGATCCTGACAAGATCCACAGCATCGATGCCGTCTCCGGCGCTTTTCTCATGACCCCGAAGGCTGTTTATGAAGAAGTGCAGGGTTTTGATGAAACCTTTTTCATGTACGGTGAGGATCTCGATTACTGTTTTCGCATCAAAAAAACAGGCAGGCAGGTGATTTACTATCCGAAGTTCAGTATCCTGCACTTGAAAGGACAAAGCGGCCTGCATCACAAAAAAAACGAAATCCTCTACCATTTTTATAACGCCATGAAGCAATTCTACAGAAAGCATTATCAGAAAAAATATGGTATAGGAGTGCGCTTCATGGTTTACACGGCGATTACAGGACTATATTTTTTTGAAAGGGGTAAAAATGAAGGGTATCGTATTGGCAGGGGGCTCCGGTAGCCGGCTGTATCCGCTGACGATGGTAACAAGCAAGCAGCTGCTGCCGGTCTATGACAAACCCATGATTTACTATTCCTTGTCGATCCTCATGCTGGCGGGAATCCGTGAGATCCTGCTGATTTCGACGCCACAGGATCTGCCGAACTTCAAATCCCTGCTCGGTGACGGCAGCCGGTTCGGTATCGCCCTTTCGTATGCGGAACAGCCGTCACCCGATGGCCTGGCCCAGGCCTTTCTCATCGGTGAAGCGTTTGTCGGAGGAGAACCATGCGCCATGATCCTGGGTGATAACATTTTTAGCGGGAACGGACTGCGCAACCTGTTGCACAAAGCGAAAGAGAATACCGGACGGGCAACCGTTTTTGGTTACTACGTCGATGATCCACAGCGTTTCGGTGTCGTCGAATTCGATCAGGACGGCAAAGCCGTTTCCATCGAAGAAAAACCCAAGTTCCCCAAATCCAACTATGCCGTAACGGGGCTTTATTTTTACGATGAAAAGGTCTGCGCATATGCCAAATCCTTGAAACCCAGCGCACGAGGCGAACTCGAAATCACCGATTTGAATCGGATTTACCTTGAAAATGGAACGCTTGACGTCATCACGCTGGGAAGGGGTTTTGCCTGGCTGGATACCGGAACGGTCGACTCCATGACGGAAGCGGCGGAATATGTCCGCGTGGTTCAAAAGCGGCAGGGACTCATCATCGCGGCGCTGGAGGAGATCGCCTTCCACCAGAACTGGATCGACCGGGAATCGCTTCTTGCGGCAGCCAAAGCATATGGTAAATCGCCCTACGGGCACTACCTGAAGCAGATCGCAGCCCGGAAAGGACATTAAGCCGGTGCGAGTGTTGGTGACCGGAGCGGCCGGTCAACTGGGGCTTGACGTCGTAAAAAAACTGCGACAAACCCATTTGGAGGCCATCGGCGCGGACCTGAAAGAATTTAACATCCTTGACGGCAGTGCCACCCGCAAATTTGTGAAGGATTGCAAACCGGATATGGTCGTGCACTGCGCCGCTTACACCAAGGTAGACCAGGCTGAAGAGGAGCCGGAGCTTTGCGAACGCGTCAATGGCTGTGGCACGGAAAACATCGCCCTCGCCTGCAGGGAATCCGGAAGCGGACTATGCTACCTGAGCACGGACTACGTCTTCGATGGAACAGCAGAAAAACCTTATGAACCAGGGGATGCTCCGAATCCGATCTCCGTTTACGGCAGGTCGAAATACAAGGGGGAACAGTTGGCGGCATCTCTGGTACCCAAACATTATATCTTGCGCACTTCCTGGGTATTCGGGGAAAACGGGAATAATTTCGTCAAGACCATGCTGAACCTGGGACGGCACCACCAAAACCTGAGGGTCGTCTCCGATCAGATCGGCTCACCAACCTATACGGTGGACTTGGCCGATTTGATTTCAAGTTTGATCCGGACGGAAAAATTCGGCATTTACCACGGCACGAATTCCGGCTATTGCAGTTGGGCGGATTTCGCCGAAGAAATCTTCAGGCAGATGAATTGGAATGTCACCGTCGAAAGAATCCCTTCCTCCGCCTATCCGGCCAAAGCCGCAAGGCCGAAAAATTCACGACTATCGAAGCAGTGCCTCATCCATGCAGGGCTTTCTCCGCTGCCGCAGTGGCAGGACGGGCTGGCGCGCTTTTTAAAGGAGATAAAAGCTATATGAAAACTTACCTGGTTACGGGAGGCGCCGGATTCATCGGGTCGAACTACATCCTGCAATTGCTTTCCTCTCAGGAACCTATGCACATCATCAACCTCGATGCCCTGACCTATGCGGGCAATCTGGAAAATCTTCAATCCGTGGAAAACGATCCGCGGTATGAGTTCATCCACGGAAACATCTGCAACGAACCGTTGCTCAAGCGCATTTTTTCCGATCATGCCATCGATTACGTCGTCAATTTTGCGGCGGAAAGCCACGTGGACCGGAGCATCGAAGATCCGGAAGTATTCCTGAACACCAATGTATACGGGACATTTCAACTTCTGAATACGGCCAGGAAATCCTGGGAAACGCCTGGCAGCGGTTTTCGTCCGGGAGTGAAATTTCTCCAGATTTCCACGGATGAAGTTTACGGCTCCCTGGGCGAGACCGGCCTTTTTACGGAAACGACGCCCCTTGACCCTCACAGCCCTTATTCCGCGGCCAAGACCGCCGCGGATCTTTTCGTGAAGGCGTACCGGGACACCTACGGCCTACCCGTCAACATTACCCGCTGCTCCAATAATTACGGTCCCTATCAATTTCCTGAAAAGCTGATCCCGCTGATAATCAACAACGCGACGCAGGGTAAGGAAATTCCCGTATACGGGGACGGCCGGAACATCCGGGACTGGCTTTACGTATCCGACCACTGCCATGCGATACAAAGCGTTCTGCTGAACGGAAACCCCGGAGAGGTTTACAATGTCGGAGGAAACAACGAACGACAGAATATAGAAATCGTGAATCTGATCCTGCAAACGGTACGGGAAAGCGGGTACGACCAATCCGGATCACAGCTCATCCGCTACGTGACCGACCGGAAGGGCCACGACCGGAGATACGCCATCGATTCGGGCAAAATTCGCGCGCAACTGGGATGGGAACCCCGAGTTTCCTTCGAAGAGGGCATCAAAAAAACAGTAACCTGGTACCTAGGACATGCCGAATGGATGAGAAAAGTAACGGACGGTTCATACCAGGCGTATTACCAGCATATGTACGAGGGACGGTAGAGATGGCGGCATTTCAATTTATCGAAACACCGATCAAGAACTTGCTGCTGATCGAAACGGAAGTGTTTGCGGACAGCCGCGGGAGCTTTCAGGAAACCTTTCGCCAGGATGCGTTCTCCCAGGCGGGGATTCCGATGGATCTCGTTCAGGACAATCAATCCTGTTCGATCCGTAATGTCCTGCGGGGGCTCCATTTTCAGAGGAAGAAACCCCAGGGCAAGCTGGTGCGGGTTGTTTTCGGTGAGATCTACGATGTGGCTGTCGATTTGCGTAAAGATTCAGACACCTATGGGCAGTGGCACGGCGTCCGCCTGAGCCAGGAAAACCACCGACAGCTTTACCTGCCGTCCCAATTCGCCCACGGATTCCTCACCCTGTCTCAGGAAGCGATCGTTTTGTACAGTTGCACGGATTACTATGACGGACAGGATCAGGGCGGGATCTGCTGGAACGATCCGACATTGAATATACAATGGCCCCTTGCGGGAGAGATGCCGATTCTGTCCGATAAGGATCTGCAGAATCAGACTTTTGTGGAATACCAAAAAAATACCAAATGAAACACGCATCGGTTTTTTGAAATATAAACGGTTGCTATGGATTAATAGTCCGTTTTTGTCATTCTTCTGAGGGCGCAGTGTTCCCCTGTATGTCATTATGTCTGAGGAGCAAAAGCGACGAAGAATCTCTGTTTCTTGTTAAAGAGTATCTACTACGAATGATGCCGGTGCATTCCGCCGTAAGAAGTGAACGTCTCCACCGGTAACAGATGGTAAATCCGTCGAGGGAAACACATGATCGACATTTTAATGGCTTGTTACAACAATGAATCCTACATCCATGAACAGATGGATTCCATTTTAAGCCAGACAGAGACAAACTGGACTCTTTACATCCGGGATGACGATTCAAAAGATCGGACCTGGGAAATCCTGACAGAATATCAGCGCCGCTATCCGCATAAAATTTATATTCTCCGGAATACGGAAAACTCCGGCAGCGCCAGGGAAAACTTTTTCCTATTGATGGCACAATCCAGATCCCCCTATTTCATGCTCGCCGATGGGGACGATGTCTGGCATCCCGACAAGATCCGGCTGAGCATGATCGTCATGAAATCTCTGGAAGCAAAAAAGCGACCGGGCACACCTTTATTGATTCATACCGATCTGGCCGTCGTAGACCGTAACTTGAAGATTATTTCACCGTCCTTCATGAAATATTCCCGATTAAATCCTGAAAGAAATCGGCTGAACCATCTTCTTGTACAAAACATCGTGTCGGGAAACACCTGCCTGGGCAATCAGTACTTGCGAGACATTGTTTTACAGGGTCTTGAGAAACTGCAACCCAAACAACGCGATCCTATCATGATGCACGACTGGTGGATTGCGCTAGCGGCGGCAGCTTTCGGAGCTCTCGGTTACCTGGACTTCGCCTCAGTGTATTACAGGCAGCACGGGGAAAATACCGTGGGCGCAGTCAATGCAAAATCAATTTGGTATCCTTTTATCCAGTGGCAAAACAGGGAACGGTTTAAAAGAGCTTTGAGGACCAGAAATGATCAGGCATGTTTATTTTTTAGTACCTATCAATATTGCCTGTCCCTGGAGAAAAAAAACTTGCTGGGGCATTATCTCCGCTTGTCGCAAACGAGGGGTAAATGTTCCAAGATAGCGACGATGATCCGATACGACTTTCTGATGGGAGACCCGGTTCGACAGCTTGGGCAATTCCTCTTCATCTAAATCGGAAGGAAAGAAATATACAAAAGGCTTGGGAACAAAACCTGATGAACCCGTAAAAAGTCGAATGTGCAACTGATACATCGTTTACAATTTCCTCCCCCTTGACGGGGGAGGGCCAGGGGGGGTGATAAGTGCTTTTATTGCTGATGTTATTTTCCCCCTCCCCTTCATCCCCTGACCACCAGGGAAGGGGAAAACGGACTTTTTGTAATTCTGAGGAGCACCAATCCTGTTACCGGGTGGTCATTATGTCTGAGGAGCGAAAGCGACGAAGAATCTCATGTAACACTTGTGATACGCAAAGGCTTAATAATCAAGGTGTATTAATGAACACAATATATTTAAACAGAGGCTTCTTTTTCGAGAGTTTCAATCAAGTTCAATCTGAAACAAACATCGGCATAAAAGTCATTGTCGCCCAGGAGATCTCTATCTGATGCAAGACTTCTCCATCTCACCGAAAGAAATGGTCGTCAGCCTTTGGCGGAACCGTGACCTGGTCAAACAAATGGTAAAGCGTGAAGTCGTCGGCCGCTACCGGGGCTCCTTCATGGGCATTCTCTGGTCGTTTTTCACCCCTTTGCTCATGCTTGTTATTTACACATTTGTGTTTTCCGTTGTATTTAAGGCACGTTGGGGTATTGCCGGGCAGGAAAGTAAAATTGATTTTGGCATTATTCTTTTTGTCGGTATGATTATCCACGGGTTATTTGCCGAATGCATCAATCGCGCGCCTGGACTCATTCTTTCGAATGTCAATTACGTTAAGAAAGTGGTCTTTCCGTTGGAAATACTGCCCTGGGTCGCACTTGGTTCATCACTGTTTCACTTTGGTGTCAGCTTGTCGGTTCTGATTGCCGCTCTGCTCATCTTTATGGGGTATATTCCTTTTACAGCGCTGCTTTTCCCCCTGGTTCTGCTTCCACTTATCTTTGTAACAATCGGGTTTGCCTGGTTTTTAGCGTCACTGGGTGTCTTTATACGTGATATCGGACAAATAACCGGTATCTTAACAACCGTGCTGTTATTTATTTCCGGTGTCTTTTTCCCGATAAGCGCACTGCCGGAGCCCTATCGAACATGGCTGATACTAAATCCGCTTGCCGTGATCATCGAAGAGGGGAGAAATGCTTTGATCCTCGGGAAATTGCCTGACTTGATGCGTTGGTGCGTCATGATGGTTTTGAGTCTGTTCACAGCCTGGGCTGGTTTTGCCTGGTTTCAGAAGACACGAAAGGGATTTGCCGATGTCCTTTGATAGCGCTTCTCCTGAAGTTTTTCCCATCCCCCATATCAATCTAAGTTGTTTTAAAGCCTACGACATCCGCGGACGGGTACCGGAAGAATTAAACCCGCACATTGCCTATCGCATCGGCCGGGCTTATGGAGAGTACCTCGCTCCCGGGCAGGTCGTTATCGGCTACGATGCACGTCTGCAAAGCCCCATCCTGGCAGCAGCCGTATCCGAAGGCCTTCTGGACAGCGGCGTGTCCGTAATCGACATCGGATTGTGCGGTACGGAAGAGGTTTATTTCCAGACCTTCCATCGCAACACCGGCGGCGGAATCATGGTGACGGCAAGCCACAATCCTATGGATTACAACGGCATGAAATTGGTTCGTGAAGGCAGCCGCCCGATCAGCGGCGACACGGGTCTTGACAACATTCGTACACTGGCCGAACAAAGCATCATCGAAAAGCAATCTTCGTTGGGATCATTGGTCAAAGATGGCAGCAAGAAACCATACATCCGCCATCTGTTGAGTTATATTGACCTTAATGCTCTGAAGCACCTCAAGATCGTCGTGAATGCGGGAAACGGCTGTGCCGGCCCCATTATAGACCTCCTTGCGGAACACCTTCCGATCGAATTTATCCGCATGAATCATGAACCGGACGGTTCCTTTCCGAATGGCATTCCCAATCCCATCCTGCCTGAAAACCGGTCCGCCACAGCCAATGCAGTTATCCAACATGGAGCGGATATGGGTATCGCTTGGGATGGTGATTTTGACCGCTGCTTTTTCTTTGATGAAAAGGGGCGTTTCATCGAAGGCTACTATTTGGTTGGGCTGCTGGCCCAAATCCTGCTGAAGAAAACACCCAAAGCCGGTATTATCCACGACCCACGTTTGACTTGGAACACCATCGATCTGGTCGCTCAGAGTGGCGGAACTCCGATTCAGAGCAAGACCGGCCACGCGTTTATCAAGGAGCGCATGCGCAAGGAAAACGCTCTCTATGGGGGTGAGATGAGCGCCCATCACTACTTCCGGGATTTCGCCTATTGCGACTCGGGGATGATCCCCTGGCTCCTGATCGCGGAGTGGCTGTGCAAGACCGGCCTTTCTCTCTCGGCTCTCGTTGATGAACGGATGCTTGCTTATCCCTGCAGCGGGGAGATTAACTTTGTCGTCGACAATGCAAAAGAAACACTGCAGCGCATCCGAGATCATTTTACACCCGTGAATCCGGGTATAGACGAAACGGACGGACTGAGCTTCGCCTTCCCGTATTGGCGCTTTAACGTCAGATCCTCCAATACGGAGCCCCTTTTGCGCCTCAACGTGGAAACCCGGGCCAATGTGGCCCTGTTGCATACTAAGGTCGATGAAATTACAAAGCTTATTGAAAAATGAAATGGATTGGCAATTGACCGTACAAACACAAAGCCTGATACCCACCATACTCTGCGGTGGCGAGGGAACACGTCTCTGTCCGCTTTCCCGGGATGAATACCCCGAGCAGCTTCTGCCTTTAGCCGGACAAGAGACCATGCTTCAAGAAACAATCCGACGCATGACCGGCTTTATCCATGCCAATGCAGCGCTTGCACCGGCTCCGATGATTGTCTGCAATAAAGACCATCGATTTCTCGTTGCCGAGCAGATCAAGAACATGGCTTTCGAAGGTGCCTCTGTTATTCTTGAACCATGTGGTCGCAACACCGCGCCGGCACTAACCGTCGCGGCAATCCACGCAACAAAAAACAGTCGGGATCCGCTGTTGATCGTCATGCCCGCCGATCATATCATTACGGATCTTGTCGCCTTCCATCATGCCTTGAGCACCGGTATTGAACCTGCTCTCGAGGGAGCTATTGTCACCTTCGGAATCGTACCCGACAGGCCGGAGACCGGCTATGGCTATATCCAGGCCAACCGACAACCCCCTGTCTCCGGCCAGGTTTATCCGATTATCCGGTTTGTCGAGAAGCCTGATCGTGAAACGGCAGAGACCTATCTCACGCAGGGCGACTACTACTGGAACAGCGGCATGTTTCTCTTGCGGACCGGGACATGGCTTGCTGCAATGGAGCAGTTTCAACCCGTTATGCTGACTTCCTGCGTGAGCGCTTTTGAACGCGGAAACCATGACCTTGATTTTCTGCGACTGGATCGGAATGCTTTTTCTACCTGCCCAGCCGATTCCATAGATTACGCCGTCATGGAAAAACTCACTACCCTGCCCGATAAATCAAATCGAGGAGTCATCGTGCCTATGAATGGGGGCTGGTCCGATGTGGGTTCCTGGAATGCCGTATGGAACATTGCTGGAAAAGATGAACATGGCAACAGTTTCAGGGGTGACGTTATCATGGAAGACACGCGCCAGTCCCTGGTCCTGGCCACATCGCGCCTGGTTACCTGTGTGGGCATCGAGGGGCTTGTCGTCGTGGAAACCCCGGATGCTGTTCTGGTCGCTGAAACGAACAAAGTTCAGAATGTCAAGAAAATCGTTACGACCCTCAAGGCCAAGGCACGAAGGGAAGGGTTCACCCATCGGAAAGTTTACCGTCCCTGGGGATGGTATGATTTGCTGGAGCAGGCAGAGGGCTTCCAGGTCAAACGTATCCAGGTGAAACCCGGTGCAATCCTCAGCCTGCAGGTGCACCGCCATCGCTCAGAACACTGGATTGTCGTTCACGGTACAGCCAAGGTTACCCGTGGCGATGGAATAATTATTCTCAATGAAAATCAAACCGCCTTCATCCCCGCGGGGGAAAAGCATCGGGTGGAAAATCCCGGACAAGTCGCCTTGGAGATCATAGAAATCCAATCAGGAACCTATCTCGGAGAAGACGACATCGTGCGTTTGGAAGATCGATATGGCCGGGCACTTAAAGACATAAGGAGTATGGCATGAACAAAGTGGCATTGATCACGGGCATTACCGGACAGGACGGATCCTACCTTGCTGAATTCCTCTTAGATAAAGGTTATGAGGTCCATGGCATCAAACGCCGCACTTCCCTTTTCAACACGGATCGGATCGATCACCTTTACCAGGATCCCCACGAGGGGGATCGCCGGTTCATTCTTCATCATGGGGATATGACGGATTCGTCGAGCTTGATTCGGATCATTCAACAGGTAAGGCCGGCAGAGATATATAATCTAGCTGCACAGTCCCATGTTGCCGTATCATTCGAGGAACCTGAATACACGGCCAACTCGGATGCGCTGGGAACATTACGAATTCTCGAAGCCATCCGCATTCTGGGTCTGGAAAAGAAGACACGCTTCTACCAAGCCTCAACTTCGGAACTCTTTGGAAAGGTCCAGGAAGTACCGCAAAAGGAGACAACACCTTTCTATCCCCGAAGCCCCTACGCTGTAGCCAAGCTCTACGCATATTGGATTGCGGTAAATTATCGGGAGGCCTATGGAATTTACGCATGCAACGGTATCCTCTTCAATCACGAATCCCCTGTCCGCGGCGAAACCTTCGTCACCCGCAAGATTACACGTGCTCTTGCCCGCATCAAACTCGGTCTTCAAGATGCTTTCTATCTGGGCAACCTTGATGCCAAGCGGGACTGGGGTCATGCCCGGGATTACGTGGAAATGCAATGGCTCATGCTGCAACAGGAAGAACCGGATGACTTTGTCATCGCCACGGGGATACAATACAGTGTCCGCGATTTCATTAATGCGGCAGCGGATGAACTGAGAATGACGATACGATGGGAGGGTCAAGGGCTGAAAGAAGTCGGCTACTGGCAGACCTCCGCATCAAAGCAGGAAAAGCCCATTGTTCGCGTCGATCCGCGCTATTTCCGGCCTACAGAGGTGGAGACCCTTTTGGGCGATCCCGCCAAGGCCCATCAAAAGCTTGGGTGGAAACCGAAGATTTCCTTCAAGGAGCTTGTCGCAGAAATGGTTAGGGAAGATTTCAAAACAGCCGAGAGGGACGAATTGATCAAGAAAAATGGATATAAAGTTTATTGTTATAACGAATAAAAAAGGTGGTCTTGTAAAAAGTCGGAAACTGTCCGATCCGTCATCCTGATCGAATGCGAAGGATCTAATATTACAAGAGATTCTTCGTCGCTAGCGCTCCTCAGGATGACAAAAACAGCCTTTTTACGACTTAAATGCGAAAGAGGAAACTTTTATGACCTCAAAACTGGCTGAAAAGCGAATCACCATCACGGGAGGGAAAGGCTTTCTTGGGAAACACCTTATCTGTGCCTTCCAAGATAAAGGATGCCATAATATCACTGTCACTGATCTTCCGGAATACAATCTCATCCGCCTTGAAGATGTCCGGAGGCTCTACGAAGAGACAAAACCGGATATCGTTGTTCATCTGGCGGCAAAAGTGGGGGGCATCGGCTTCAACAGGGAAAATCCCGGCGCCCTTTTTTATGAAAACATCATGATGGGGGTTCAACTGATTCACGAGGGTTATCTCCATGGCATCGAGAAATTCGTCGCCCTCGGAACGATCTGCGCCTACCCGAAGTTTACCCCTGTCCCCTTTAAGGAAGACGACCTATGGAATGGTTACCCGGAGGAAACCAACGCCCCTTACGGCCTTGCCAAGAAGATGATGCTCGTTCAATCCCAGGCCTACAGGCAACAGTACGGCTTCAATTCCATTTTTTTGCTTCCCGTGAATCTCTACGGACCGGGAGATAATTTTGATCCCTATTCTTCCCATGTTATCCCGGCACTGATCAAGAAATGCGTGGACGCCCGGGTGAAGGGTGAATCGACCATCGAAGTCTGGGGAACCGGAAAGGCCACCCGAGAATTCTTTTACGTGGAGGATGCGGCGCGGGCGATTGTGGAGGCAACGGAGAAATACAACAAATCGGAACCCGTGAACATCGGTGCCGGCTTTGAAATATCCATCCATGACCTGACTATGTTGATTGTAGAATTGACGGGCTACCAGGGAAGTATCCTCTGGGATCCGACAAAGCCGGATGGACAACCCCGGCGTATGCTGGATACCACCAGAGCTTTTTGGGAATTTGGCTTCCGGTCAAAGACGGATTTTCGTGAAGGTCTGAAGAAGACGATTGACTGGTACGAACAGAATTTAGGGGTTTGGTCACCATGACAGACGATATTGCCATAAGAGTCCGTAACCTTTCCAAGTGTTACCGGGTTTACGATAAACCGACTGACCGGCTCAAGCAATCCATCTACCCACGTCTGCAGAGGCTTTCCAGGAAACAGACGAAACAATATTTTCGCGAATTTTGGGCGCTTAAAGATGTTTCAATCGAGATCGGAAAAGGCGAAAGTGTCGGCATTATCGGAAGGAATGGTTCAGGTAAATCCACGCTGCTGCAACTCATTTGTAGTACGCTTAACGCTACTACAGGCAATATTCAGACCAATGGACGCATTGCAGCATTATTAGAGCTGGGATCGGGTTTTAACATGGAATTCACCGGACGTGAAAATGTTAACATGAATGCTATGATTCTTGGACTCAGCCGGGAAGAAATTGATGCACGGTTTGATGACATTGCTGCATTTGCTGATATTGGGGACTTCATGGAACAACCGGTAAAAAGCTATTCTAGTGGTATGATGTTACGTCTTGCCTTCGCTGTGCAATCACAGATTAGCCCGGATATCCTGATCGTAGATGAGGCACTTGCTGTGGGCGACACCTTATTCCAGAAAAAATGTTACATGTCGCTAAACAAACTGAAGTCTAAGGGCACCACCATACTATTTGTCAGTCATGATATTGGGGCGGTTAAGTCTTTAACTGAAAGGGCACTATTGTTAAATCTGGGGAACGTGGTAGAAGATGGTCCTTCTCCCGAAGTCTGTCTGAAATACAATCAAATGTTATTCGGAAATGTCAACATTGTACATGATACAGAGACCAAAACATCTGTAAATATTTTATCAATAAGCCCAAAACAGATTACTCAGGGATATGGCAGAGGTTGTGCAGAAATTCAGAAAATTGAAGTTTTGGGATTGACGTCGCAAAACACTATCAGAGGGGGAGAAGCGATAACAATCAATGTTTATTGTGCATGGGATGTCAATGAGGTATCAAGAATCATAAGAGAAAAGATGCTATTTGAAAATATCAATATTGGTTTATTATTTCAGAATGTTAAGCATATTAATATTTTTGGGTTCAACTCAATTCAAAAAAACATGGTTATAAACCCCCAACTACAAAATGAAGTTTGTGTTTCATTCAATCTTACCATTCCAGATTTGTCCACTGACGATTATTTCATTACATCAGCCATAGTCGTCGGGAACCAGGAAAACCATGAAATCCTGGCATGGTATGATGATGTTATCCACCTTAAATGCGAATCAACGAAAAAGTACATTTTTGGTATTTTTGACGTAGAGGTAGCGATATATGTTAAGTAAGCTGTGCAACAGGGTCATAACTACGATGAATAAAACTCTGGAGGGTTGACGATGTGTCCAATGATCTCATATTCCCAAAATGGAGAGGATGTCATATTGAGAAGAATTTTCCCTGACAAGGCAACCGGTTTCTATATTGACATTGGGGCTTCCCATCCGGAAAAGTTTTCTGTAACAAAACATTTCTATGACCGGGGATGGCGTGGAATAAACATTGAGCCCGTGAAAAAAAACTTTGAACTCTTTCTTAAGCATAGACCACTTGACCTGAATTTGAACGTAGCCATCGATATCAAAAATGGATCCCGTGATTTTTTCGAAATATCTGATTATACAGAATTATCCACATTTTCTAAGGAATATGCTGCAAAGCTTGAAAGAGATGGCCATCAAGTAATATCCTACCCCGTTAAAGTAATTACTGGGAACGATCTATTTTCTGAGTATGTGCATGTTCCTGTTGATTTTATGAAGGTGGATGTCGAGGGGAATGAACACGCGGTAATAAGTTCTATTGATTTTCTTAAATATCGTCCGAAAGTCTTGCTGATCGAAGCAACGACTCCTAATTCGAATTTTCCAGGATGGGGTAAATTGGAAGCCATTTATAACTTTAAAGAATGGGATTCGATTCTGCTGAAGAGTGGGTATTTGTTTGCATATTTTGATGGTTTAAATAGATTTTATGTAAGTAAAGAAAATGAAAAGTTTGGGGCCTGTTTTCAGGTGGGGTTATGTGTCTGGGATGATTTTGTTGACAACCAACATTTGAAAGAAGTTGAAGTATTGGAAGCTGATCGATCTGCACGGTTGGAACTGATCAATAAACTGACGGCACAATTAGCTGATTGTGCCGCCCTTGAGAGGACCTTCGTAGTGCGTCTGGCAAGACGGATTGGCCTTATCAAATCCTGAAAATTTGCAATTATGAACACTAGTGTCCGGAATAATCTGTAAATAAATTCAACTGGTTGCTATTTTTACCGTTATCGGTTTTGTAGGGAGCAATCGTAAATAGCTGATTAATCATGGTTCTTTCAAATATTGTCACGCTCAACA
>Ga0302246_1001281_pt1 | contig 18360 bp, 18 predicted proteins | sample AAG_UR_Trp_MG_FD_193533 | JGI IMG/M metagenome (GOLD analysis project Ga0302246, IMG submission 193533) | Enriched activated sludge microbial communities from anaerobic digester in WTTP, New Holstein, Wisconsin, United States - AAG_UR_Trp | ecosystem: Engineered > Bioreactor > Anaerobic >...
CGACGGCGCCCCCCGAGAATCCGGAGAGGACGATGCCGTATATGACCAGGAGTGCGGCGAGTATGGCCGGAGCGCTCTCCATCACCTCGATCTGCAGGCCGGGGCCGGGCGGCAGGGTGTAGCCTTCCTTGATCCGGTAGATCTCGGAGAGGGCGATCAGCTCCGAGACCCCCACCACGAGGCCCGGGAGGATGAGCGCCTCGGCAAGGTCGGTCCCGATGAGCGCGATGAAGGCCAGGGTGACGACCTCGATGAGGTCCGTGAGGAGGAGGCGGTGGAGGCCGTCGGTCTCCCGCATAAGGGCGTAGAAGGCCAATCCTGCCGCCGCGAACGCCACGAAAAGGCCGATCGAGTAGTCGGGGATCATTCCTGCTTCCTCCGGTAGAGATATGATGCGATCGCAAACGCCGTAAAGAGGATGCTCGTCTCGATGACGGTGTCAAGCCCCCGCGTGTTGTAGAGGATCTCGTCGATGATCCCGCCGGGGTGGGCGACGATCGTCGTGCCGATGTAGAGTGTGTGGTCCGCGAGATACTGCGAGAGCGGTGTCAGGTAGGTGGTGACGTAGCCCGCGTAGGGCGAGTTCTCGGGATACTGGCAGACGATCTCCGTCGGGCCGAACGGCACCCCTCCCCGGTTGTAGGGGTAGAGCCCGCTTGTGGGGTCGAGATCCGACTTCGGGTAGAGCTGGTTCTCCTCGAAGGCGAGCGGGAGGGAGAGGATGCCGAGGATCGATATGATGATGCATGCCCCGGCAAAGAGCGCCACGAGATTCTGGAAGTTTGAGATGAACCGCGATATCCGGGTGATGATCAGCACGACGCATCCCTCCAGGAGAGGAGGCGCACGATGACGAACGTGCTGATGGCGGTGACGGCGACGAACGTCAGTATGGCGAGGGCTTCGTCGTACGTGAGCATGATGAGGAGGAGGCCCCATGCCGGTATCTCGAGGTTGATCAGCCGGGCGACGTAGGTCTTTGGCCGCACGAAGGCGACGGAGAGGACGCCGATGACGAGGATGGCGAGGCCGAGGGCGAATATGGCGTTCACGCTTCCTCCCTCCTTGCGACCATGAGGACGAAGATCGTGGCGATGGGGGCGATCAGGGCGACCGTGATGGCGACGTCGATGTAGCCGCGGTCCACGATGAACGGCAGTATGCCGGCGACGAGGACACCGAGCGATATGAGTTTTCCATAGGAGTCCCTGATGAGGGCGGCGGAGATGGCGCCCACGAGTGCTATGAACCCGAACGCGGCCTCAAGGATGAGGATCATCGCTTCACCCCTCCGGCGTAGGTGCTTGCGATGGCGTTTGACTCAAGCGTGGAGCCGACGAAGTAGGCCGCCGCCGCGACGAGGGCGAGGGGATGATCGATCAGGAGGACGACCGCCCCGGAGACGGCGAAACCGAGGACGTTTGCGTAAGGCAGTTTCCGGCCGGTGTTCTTCTCGACGATGACCCGTATGGCGGCAAAGACGGCTATCGCGGCGACAACATAGAGCGCGATCACTGCCGGACCCTCCAGAGCCGTGCAAGCAGCCGGCTCGCGTGGACGTGGGAGAGCCCCTGGATGGTGAGGATGGCGATCACCATCCCTGCGATGAAGTCGGTGGCGGCAAACCCGGCGAGAGTGAAGGCGTAGACGACGAACGTGGCGAGGACCGCGCCGGTGGTCCCTGCGTAGCCGGGATCATGGCATATGCGGTTGCCGACATAAACCATAACGGCCGCGGCAAGCCCGCCGGGGATGCCGGCGACGTAGACGCCGCAGGCGGCAAGGAGGGTACCTGCCGAGGCGTCGGGGGAGCAGACGATGTTCCCCATCATGGTGCCGCCGGAAAGGGCGCCCCCGCCGGCCTCGATATCCCGCGCGATGGCCGACGCCCCGCTGACGCCCCCGGTCTCCGGCAGTTTGAAGAAGATATCGACGGTTACGAAGAGGATCCAGCTGATGATCGCCGCCGCCATGATGTGGAGGATCTCGTCCAGCATTCTCGTTCAACTAATGAAAAATACGGTCGATCAATTGAATAAATGTTGTGTTGTTAACATCCGGGCATGATTTGGCCGGAATCTACTCCCGGCACACCCCGGACAAGGTGGTCCAGGGTTAATTTTCTATACTATTCAATGAGTTTCATGTACAATATAACTTCCCGTGCATGACATCCGGGCTGCTATCGGCGATCTGCCGGGGTGCGTGGATGCCGTGTACCGCCCGGGATAACTCTGCAGGCGCGGTGCGCGCCGCGGCCGGGGGACAGTTATAATTCTCCCGGCGTCGATATCTATACGCGCGGGGGTTGCCGAGCCAGGTCAAAGGCGCTGGATTTAGGGTCTTATACTAAAAAAGGTTCCTATATCTGACTTCCATCCCACCCACGCGCGAGGGTTGCCGAGCCAGGTCAAAGGCGACGGATTTAGGGTCCGTTCTCGAAGGAGTTCAAGGGTTCGAATCCCTTCCCTCGCATACTTACCAATGGATCAGCGATTCCGGCTCCAGAGGCTCTTGAAGATCCGGGCCGGTTCGCCACCATCAAGGGATCCGACGCCATCGATGACGGAAGGCCGGAACCTGGCGGTGTTAAATAGGAATATGATAAAAATCCAGTCTGAGAGCGTAATCCATGAGCCTATCGCCCGAGGAGAGCCGCCGGGTGGCCCGGGTTCTCGATCACTCCCTCCTGCATGAGCGCAAGCGGGAGATCTACCGGGTGGTCTGGGCGCTGGATTGCCGGCAGGACGCGCGTCTGGCCGACGCTCCTCGGTGGATCCTGGACCTCATCGAAGCAGCGGAACGGGATATCCAGACCTGGCATACTCACCAGTTTTCCCATGAAACTCCTCCTGGTTAGAGCAATGGAGGATACCCTGGCACCCTGCTCCACCGCACGGTGGGCACGGCTGTCATCGGGGCCCCCTTCACCCTATTAGGTACACACTCTCACTTAGCGCGCTCAAGGTATTTTGTCCCGCATAATCCGATGCTGATCGCATGAAACAAGACCAGCCACACGGTGCATCACCACTCTTCCTGGATGCAAGCGCCTTTACCACCGACTATATTCCCGATCCCGATCCTTACCGTAGGGTACAGGCAGAGGAACTCGCCTTCGAACTGCTCGATGGCATGGCCGGCTCAACACCAAGAACCGTCATCTGCAGAGGTTCGCCAGGGACCGGGAAGACCACATGCGTGCGGACGATCTTCTCCGAGATCGAGGCTCTGAACTCGCGTTTCATCCCGATCTATGTCGACTGCCGGATTGACCGGACCAGATATTCTATCCTCTCGCGGATCTCCTCGAACCTGACCGGCCGGCCGCCGGCAGAAGACATGGCTGAGTCGGAGGTCATTGAAACGATAGCGGATCACGTACTCGAGCACAGGGCCGTGCTCGCCGTCTGCCTCGACGACATCGACCATATCAGCGCCGGTGTGACCAATTATGTGCTGCACGTACTGCTACGCATGCACGAAACCTGGCCAGGGGTCAAGGTCGGCGCAGTCGCTATCATCAACAGCCCCTATTTCAATCTCTGCAGCACTCCGGAGGCTTCCGGTTCTTCGGTCTTCCACCCGGCCGAGATCATCTTCACGCCATTCTCTAACGACGAGATCCGCGGGATCCTCCGGGACCGGGTGCAACAGGGGCTCTCCCCCTGGCGTGCTATCAGACGAGATATTTGCCCTGGTGGTAGAGGGGACGATGGAATGTGGCAATATCCGTATGGGTCTCTCCCTGCTTCGGCAGGCAGTGACGATCGCTGAACAGGATGGCCGGAGATCAGTGACCCGGTAGGATGTCTGCACGGCGTACAAGAGTTGGTGTGACGGCTTCCTGCAGGCGATCTAAGCCGCCCACCAGCCCGTGACACCTCGTTCATGACGGCTCGCGGGGACCCTCCACCGGCAGACCTCACTCCCTCCGGTCAGCGAGGGTCGCGCCTCCGGCGCTGCACTTCATGCTCCCTCGCCGCCCTCCGCTCGTGGCGTCTGCCTGGTCTTCTCTTCCGGTATGGGACCTCTGACGACCATGACCGGCTCGGAACTCGCCGGTCATCGTCTGCTAGGAAGTGCTCGTCACGTCGTGCTGCGCACCACGCTCCTCGCACGGAAGGGTGGCGCAAGGCCATCCCTCAAACAGACCCCACCGCCCGGCGCTCCGCGCCTCCTCCCGCCCCTCAGGGGCGGGCAGTGCAGGGCGATAGGCCGTGGATGGGGAGAACCAACTGACCGGACCGGATCGAACCATCTGAAACATTCGTAATAGAGGGGGTGGCCCCACAGGGCCACCGCCTCCCACGCGGAGCACGGTGCGGAGCGCGCACCCTGCAAGCGGCGGCCGGCGAGTTCCGAGCCGGTCGCGGCCGTCAGAGTGCCCGGACAGGAAAAAGAGATCAGGCAGACGCCACGACCGCGAGGGAGTGTGGTCTGCCGGTCAAGATCCCCGCCGGCAGCCTCCATACCCCAAAAAAGATGGATCTTTAGCATCGTGAACAGATGCTGTCCTCTCACTCCTCAGCGACACCCCGCTTCCCGCAGATCTGCACCACCTTCTCCGGCTCATAGCGTAACGCAACCTCGCTCGTCCTCCCGCCGGCCTGCACCCGGATCAGGTCGACCAATCGCAGCGAGTCAAGCTTTCGGAGTTGCCGGGAGAAGACCGTGTAGCCGACCTTCGGCGTCTCCTCTACCCGGCCGTAGATCGCGCCGGAGACCAGCGGGCCTGATTGTTCCTGTGACAGCTCCGCGATCCTCCGGAGCAGCAGCCGCTCGTCCGTCGAGAGCGCCCGGACCGTGCAGGCGAGGTGGATGTGCTTTGCCTGCTCGTAGGCCTTTGTGATATCCTCCTCGATGACCTCGGTGCGGGCGGCGCACTCCGCGTTCAGCACCGCCCGCTTCACCAGGTCAAGCCCCACCCGGACGTCTCCCGACTCCATCGTCTGCTCGACGATGCGGTCCAGCATCTGTACTGAGAACACGCCGGGATAGAGCCCAATCCGGATCCGGTCCTGGAGGATGCCCCGGATCTCGTCGGCGTCGTAGAGCGGGAAGTAGATGTCGGAGGGGCGAAACGGCGAGATGACCCACTTGCTCAGAACGCTCGCGAGATCGAGGTCCATGTCGCTCACCGTCGCAAAGACCGCGGCCCGGACGCCGGGGTAGTCCTGGTGCAGCCGGAGCAGGGAGTTGACAACATCCCCAAGCGTGTTGTTGTAGTGGAGCAGGTTCGCGTCGTCCAGGCAGACGATCAGGCTCTTCTCCTGCCGCTGCAGGGCGCCGCCGATCGCATCCAGCACCGACCTGATCGAGATCCCGGTCCGCGCCGGAGCGTGGCCAAAGACCGCGGCATAAACCCGGGAGAAGACCATGTACTTCGTCCGGTCGTTCTGGCAGTTCACGTAGACCGGCACGATCTTCTTCGTGGTGTGCTCGAGCTCGGTAAAGATCCTGAGCACGCTGGTCGTCTTCCCGGTCCCGGGAAGACCCCTGCAGATGGCGTTCAGCGCCCGCCCGCCTCCGAGTGCGGGGCGGATCTGGTAGGCAAGGTCCTTGAGCTGGCTTTCGCGGTAGTTGAAGAACTCTGGAGCGTAATCGATCTCGAAGACATCGATGCTCCGGAAGAGTGTCTGGTCGGACATGAGGAGTCGCGTTCTCATATAAGGATCGTCGGGAGGCGGTTATTTAAACGGGGACCGCGCGCATGGTGAAAGTGAAAAAGGAGTTGCACCGGGAGGATTTTACGCTCTTATCACCGTTGCTTTGTCCACTAGAGGGCACTACGGCCGAAAATCAGGGATGGCGGATCATCCGCCGAGCACCTTCACCAGCACTGCCACCACCTCGCTGGCCCCCGCCCATCGCACCTTCATGAGGAGGGTCGAGGTTCGTGATACTCCCCGATGAACGTCACCCGACGGTGGTCGAGGAGGAGTTCGATTTTTCTCGCCGCCCGGTGGCGAGGTTGTCGCTGATGACGACATCGTGGTTTTGTGCTAGGTGCGACCGGCCGCAGGATGGGATATCGAGCACCAGAGATGCCAGGGTGTCTGCAAGGTTGGAGCCGATGAACCCGGTCCAGTCTGGAGTCATCCTGGCGGAAATCTGCAGATTCTCTCACTCAAGCAGGATCTCAACCGACTGCAGCCCCCCTTTTCCTTCCCAGAATACCCAGTAGCGATCCTGAATATGGTAAAGATCAGGAAATTCTTCCCGGGCGCAGGGAGAGGGTTCCCGCAACAGGTTGACGGTCCAAAATATCTTGAGGTTCTGACTATTCAGAGCTTTATGAAGATCCTCGCTCCTGACGAAGACGAGTTCCTGTGGATTCCTCCAGGGTTCTCCAACTTTTGATCCGAAGCCCTGAAGCCGCCCGGATTTGGTGAAATACCGTCTTTCATCTCCCCCGGCAATCGCTAGCAGATTGCGCACCTTCTTCGAGGGAAGCCTGTAGTAAATCTCTTTGGAGCCTGCCGATTCGTAGATCCCCTGCAGGGTTGCCGGGTAAATGTGGTATGACACCGAGCGGTCATGACCTGTAGATAACGCACGTATATCCTCCCGTTCAGAAAGCCAGTCCATCCAGAGCACATCTACCGGAGTGAAGTGGGATGCCGATGCCCGGATAGATGTTGTGATATTGTAACTGGATCGGACGAAGGATGTCGCGTCTGTCTCCCCTGGCTTTTTGCAGTCCGAGAGGAAGGCTTCAAAGTCGCTCTCTGCAGTCAAGAATGCGTTGATGGTGAGAACCGATCGCACATCGAGCCGGAGTTCGGTGGCGGAGGTCATGCAGTAGAGGCAGACCCATGGATCGGAATTTTCATCGCAGATCCCACGGAGGCTCTCGGCGGACGGGAAGATCCAGGGTTCAAAGGGTAGGACCGGGGTCGTATCTATCCAGGTGCGGATAGCTTGCTGCCGCTCACCGTTGAGGGGTGAATGCTCCGGGAAGAGATCGATCGGGTAGAACCAGGCCTCTCTTTTGTTCTTCTCACGGACTTCCTGGGCAGTAGACGGCGGCATATTGTATATGCATCCGTAATCTTCGACCTGACGGAAAATCTTGTCCTCCCGGTCCCGGTACGGCAACCGGTCTGCAAGATATCCACGGATCTCGTGGACCGAGCACCAGACGTACTTTTCTGCGAAGGTGGCGACAGGACTGCGGGCATAGTACCGTGACCGTGGGTGCACGCGGCTGACTGCAACGTCTGCCCCAAGTCTCTCACCCTCTTCACCACCCCTTGGTTCCCCATAAAACTCTTCCTCATTCCAGCCGAGGCTCTTCAGGTAGGCGATACTTGCCCCGAGAGCAAACTGATGGGGAGAGAGATCGGGCACTCCGGTCGCGGCAGCATGCCTGCGCAGCAGCTCTCTTGCGTCAGGACTGAGGTTGTCTACACTCTGTGGGAGCCTGTCCCCATAGCCGCCGAGAAGCCCCTCGTAACCGGTCTTCAGGACATACCACCCGAGGTCCATAAATATGGGGCCAAAGGTCTCACCCGTGGCCGATGCCGCCTCACGATCAAGTTCCAGCAGAACGTCTGTTTTCGGGTACGGTGGGCGGGCTCTCTTCACATCGGCTTCCTCAAGCAGGCCGCGGTAGGATGCCCGCTCTATGATGATCCTTCCCATATGCCGGATGACAATATTCTGAACCTTCTGGATCTTCCCATCATCGAATATCTCAGTCAGTGCCCAGTGAGCCAGGGCAGCGAGCGGGGCGCCCTCCTCTGGCTCAAGCAGGCAGGCAACCCCAGCTGTGACTATCACCAGTTCCTCTTTCACCTGGGGATCGTCGGTGGGATAGGTCAGTTCGAGGAGCTTCAGGAATTCTCCCGGATTCTCTTTCCCCCAGGTGGTAAGTTCCCGGCGGCAGTGGTAGCGAAGGCTCTCATCAACGGTCGTTAGCGACCAGGCAAAGAGGAGCGGGAGGCCTTCATGGGTATCTGTTCTCACCAGGGTCTCGTGAGCAACCGGGTTCTCTCCGTACCCCTCCCAGGGTGCGCCGTGGTTATGCGGGATGTATTCAGGTCCTGAAAAGATGGGGTCGCGTGGTGCAACAGAGGGGAAATCGAGAAGTGTCTCATGGACCAGCCGTGGCCCCAGAGGATGCCCTTCCATCCTGCTTACCGGAATGGCGAGGTATGCCAGAACTTTCCTACACGAGGGCATTGACTCCTTCAGCCTAGACTTAACCCATGGTTGGTAGCGCGCGGTCTTCCAGACTGGAGCCCTTGCGAGGGTGCGGAGCCGCAGTTCCTCGATCTTGGTTGCGGGGAGATCTTCTGTCCAGAGTCCGTTATCCCCTACAAAGAGCTCGTGGTCAGACATGAGGATCAGGGCGGCCATCTCCTGTGCTGCAGGTTTAGTCCGCAGGACCTGTGGCAGGGTGCAAGATCCCGTCCGGACGGTCTCGTCCACGGCACCGACTGCGATCAGGTAGTCCGCAAGCGGCGCCATCGAGAGCTGGTAGTAGCGTTCCGAGGGTCTCAGGGGATCTGTTGTAGGGGGGACATATTCGTTTATGACCCCGTAGTCGACAAAGGAATCCAGGATCTTCAGGCAGATAGGTGTATCAAGCAGAGAGTCTGGAGCCTGGGCTGTTCGGATGAGATCGCCGGCAACGTTGCGCGTGAGGGCGCGCTCTGAACGCGCGATGGCGTTTAGACTCCTCAGCACTACCTGATCGCTGCTCCCCCACCGGTTGTCTAGCCGTTCTCTCAGTTCCGCATCGATCCGGTCGATCTTTACCCTGAGTAGCGCAGCGACAGTAGTGCGAACTTCATCGTTCCGATGAAACGATTTTCCTCTGTACTGCTCACAGAAGAGTCGCAGTGTCAGGGGTGTCGTGAGAGCCCAGCGGACCCATGGAACCTGCGAGCAATCTATCTCATAGTGGGAGATATAGTCATCAAACAGCGTGTTAACTGGTGTATCGCCGTCGCGGGGGAGCATGATGGTCGGGATACCAACATCTTCAGCTTTATCCCAGAAGTAAGGGCGGCTGCTCAGGCAGAAGCGCAGCCGTTGGTGTTTCTCTATAATGGGTTTGAGTTCACCAATCCTCTCCAACCAGGAATTTCGGTCACTTGCCTCGTCAAGGCCATCGACACATATGAGAACCCTGGTGAGTTCATTCAGAATAAATCCGTCCTGCCTTGTTGATAACGCCCGCGCTCGATCGCTCCGCGCCGCGCAGGCCTCTAGTGCCGACCAGATCTCGTCTTCAGCCCAATTTCCCGATAGCCCGAGCGTTTGCCTGATCATCGCTCCCCACCCAGAAGATACGGGGGCGCTTTTTGCCTGGATGAGTACCGCGGGGCAACCTTCATCCAGTCTTTTCTCCACCTCATATCCTAGGCCGTGGGTCTTCCCTGTTCCGGGATCCCCAAAAATGAGGATGTTACGCGGCTTCAGGAGAGCATGTGCCTTGCTGAGGGTAGGGAGGATATTGGCTGTCTGGAGGGATTGAAGAGCCTCTTCAAGGTCCGACCGGCTCTGGGGACCGCCAGGAAGTTTTCGGCTTTCCTTCAACATAACGAGTGCAGGTGTGACCAGATCATCAAAAGTGGCCGCCACATCCAGGGGCAATGGAGGGGTGCCGTGTCTTGAACAATGTAGAAGCATCTGTGTATAACATCCGACTATTTCAAGACGCTCTGGCAGTCTTGTAAGGATATCCAGGAATGTAGTGAGTTCCTTGTCATCCCAGATGCACAGTCTCTCAGCATACCGATCAAGATATGTCTCGATCTGAAAAACTGTGTATGCAAGGACCCCGTCTGCTTCAAGCAATTGTCTCATGACACGATCTCTGGCTGCCGGGTGGCCGAGAAGGTGGAGTACAGAGGTGTGGATCTTACCCGTTCCATGCAACGAGGGAAGGTACCGTTTATTTAGCCAGGCATCTCTCGCGAGATTGAACCGATGCACAAGATCCTCAAGCGCCATATCCTGATTCTCAAACCAGAACTTGACGATACCTTCTGCGCCGGGGGACTGAAGCTCTGTCTGCAACCAACTTTCGTCCCAGAGAATGAGCTCGAGCCCGGGGTAATTTTTCTGGATCTCTTTGAGGAAATCATTCCAGCGGTCTCTTTCAGGTTTTTTACTTTTACCGGTCTTATTCGCAAGGTTTCTGGGAATACATACGATATATCTAGCAATTTCCGGGCGAACCTGTTTTGCTGTGGTTATTGAGTTGCGGATCTTCTGGATTTCGTCAGATTCAATCGGATTCAGGAACCACTTTGCCTGCACTCCAACGTATGTCCCGTCTACCAGCATTGCGTATGCTTCGACACCCCCATCTCCCCCTGCTCCATTGATAACATGAATATGCTGGACCTTATCACGGTACTCGCGCATGCACCAGCGTTCAAACAGCTGGTTGCATAATGCTTCGAATGCCTCCCGCGGATCCCGATTTCGAGTCTGAAATTTTTCCCAAAGCGTCAATAACGTCCCTCGTTAGGATCGGGTACCCCTGAGGAGTATTTAATGGTATGTCGCCGGAACAGTATGCTATTGAACAACTTCACACGATATATACTGCTATTTTAGAGTTTGACACCCGATAACTGACTTTCAAAATTATATCCAATAAAGGTTGATTTTACTACTCTATTCTGCAGAAGTGACGATGAGGATAAATCCTCGTCAACACTATCGCCAGAATCGGAGATTCAAAGAATATCTCTAAGGCCTGCAGGAAGAGTATGGTGGATCGTCATTGATGGGGATAGTTACTCACCTAATTCAATCGCTGTCAATACTTGCTTGTGGGATGTCATCTTTGTCCTCTGCTTGTATTGGAGCCTTTAAATGGACTTTCAAGATTTTCGTTATAGGTTTTTTAAGATTTTTCCCGAATATCTCGCATTTTATCTCGATAGACTCACCACTTAAGGAATTGTTAAAGAATATTCTGACTGGCTCCTCAAAGGCTAAAATCGGGATGTGGTGCTTAATATCCCCAACAGACTCCATTATGACTGCGTAATTCTCGGATTCGATGATTTCGGGGTATTTCGGGCGGGATTGTGGGCTAATAAGAGTATTCAATCTGTATGGACTACGATCGGGTTTCTCTGTGACTTTAGGTGCGACGAGCAACCCATCTACTTTCGGAATGTAGACATGAATTTCCCCATCTTCAACATACTGCTCTCCCTTATTGTGGAGAATTATGTTGAGCCTGTACCCGTTCTCTTCGAAAAGAAAATATGCGTCATCGACAGCAAAGTCTTTGGTAACATTCTTTAGGTTCTCTTCAAGTTCTTCTAATGTCCTTTCATGGTATGGCTTAATTCCCGTAAGTGCAGACAAATCCGGAACGGAAATTCCATAGAGATCAAGTATCGTTGACTTCTTTAAACCCGGGTTTTTCTTCTCTTCAATAGTGCGGCGAATTCCTCTAGCCTTCCTCTCTGAAGGAAGCGTGAACTCCCCCGCTGTAGGTACGGTGATACTATCGGATCTATTTTCTTCAAAAAATATCTCTACATATCCATTAAAGCTGATCGAAGCCATTTTTCGTTCGTATATAGCGTCAAAGTCCCTTCTGATCATGCGAGGCTGATGAGAACCCTTTCGAATCCAAGAATCTCCCTTTTTTAATTTATTGTAGTCCTTTTTCATCATGTAGGGCTTATCATCGCAGTTTCCAATTTTGAAAACTCCAAAACATTTTCCTTCGTATTCATGTAAACTATATTCAAACTTTATATCTGGCTCCACGTTTTCTTGGATTATTTGCTGATAATTGGCATCATCTATGAAATCTTTCCTGTCTATACCTCGAAGTTCTTTTTGTCCCTCACTGTTACGAATTACCCCGATAATGATGTAACACTCATCATTTGTATCCGCATTCGCCATTGCTATTATATCTTTTATGAGGTCTGCGTGGTTTTCCTTCGTATATTGAGCTCCTTTGAAGTCTAAATTGAGATTCTCGTCGTGGTATTCGATTAGATCGTCGATATTCGCCATTCCCTCCACCTCACCTAACTCGCAACGGTACCATTCTTGTAGTGTTCATGCAATTTTAGCCAATTATTCCCAGTTAGTATGTAAAATTGACATTCGACCGTTTAAACTTAGTTATTTCTGCCTTTTTGGGTGGCGACTAGATGATACATAGCCTTTGTTTGATCTTCAAAGTTTGAGAGATCCCTAAAGTCCCCATCGGGAAGTTGCCCTTCGCGATTACAGGCCTGCAAAATTAGAGTTCATCAGCGTGCTGGAAGCCGGAAAGCATATTCAATCTCCCTCTACACATCTGATCATGGCGCATTCTCCCAACCAGACCGTATTAAAAAGTCTTCGCGCTTACCGGAAATTTATCGAGGAGACAGCATTTCACCCGCAGTTCCTCAAGTGCCTCTTCGTGAATGCTTACAATCACTTCCTGTCGGGCAAGATCCTTGCAGAAAAAGGCCTGATTACCCAGTCCTACAACTGCATGAGGATGGGGCTGGAGAGCGAGTGGCTCGGGCTCATCCTCATGAAAGACCCCGGGCTCGGGATGGAGTGGGCCTTCGGCCTCGGTGACGAAGCCATCCTGAAACGCTTGAAAGAACTGGAGAAGCCGTATATGATCCGGAAGACGCTCGGGGATACTCCCAGGATCACCGTCAAGGACCGTGATGAGGTATACGCGGCACTCTCGGACAAAAGCCATACAAAACTTTCGAGCGTGGCCCGCCCATTCATCCCGCCGAACGCCTCTCCTGCCGATGAATTCATCGAATGCATCCCAATGGGCGGCATGCGGGGGAAGAACAACATCCCGCGCATCCTCCGGGGTACCGCGACCGTGCTCAGATTTGCCTTGGCAGAGATCGAGGATGGCCTCGGTCAGCGCCTCCTAGAGGAGGAATGGATCTGGAAACGGGCAGACCTTGTGCAGATCACGGAAGCAGGGGTTAAAACTCAGGATGGTACATTTGAACCCCATATCTCCTCCAAAGGTCGCCCAGGAGCCGACCCGATGCAGGCCGCGGCTTTACTCTCTGCGATACGGCATGGCAAGATCTGAAGTTTACCTCATCTTACCAGTTGTCGAGAGTATTCCGATCGCTCGATACCGGTGGGAACTTCTGCCCTGGTGTCAAAATAGCGAGTCCAAGTGCTGTCTTCCCTCACCCCCCACCGAGCACCTTCACCAGCACCGCCACCACCCCACCGACGACCCCACCGGCCCCGGCGCTGATCGTCGAGATCCTCTTCTCTTCTCCCACTTTCTCAGCCCGCCAGCCCTCCAGCGTCCGAATCCGGCTCTCGAACTCCTCGTCCTGCGCCTCCATTCTCTGCAGCGCCCGGCAGATCCACTTTACATCCCGGTTCGTCTCGTAAACGAGCTCCCTGGTAGTCTTTTCCCCGGTCATCCAGGTAACCCTCCCGGAGGACTATGTGCCACCGGACCCCAAAAGGCTGACCGTAAAGGATATACATAGGAATTCCGGCCAAATCTGCGGTCTAAGATAAAGTCAGGCTAATATTACTGGAAGGCATATCCTATGCTTGTCTGTCATATTCCCGGGAGCATGCAGGCAGGAAGTACCAACCATGGCAGACTTCGTGCAGAAGACCGTCAACAAGACGGCGGTCCGGGACCTCGCCGTCCCGATCGCCGACGTAACGTCGTTTAACAACCTCATCGAGACCGTCATCGATGACAACCCCTTCGGGTGCGTCGGGTATACCGGCTCCGACGGCCAGCCTGTCGCCGCCGTCGTCCGGAACCGCGAGCACTATACCGCGAAGGTGGACTTCATCGATGGCGAGGGGAAGAGGGTCGGGAACGTCTCGCTCCAGTCCCCCTCGATCACCGCGTTCAACGCGAACGCGGCGGAGGCTCTCGCCAACGCGACCCTCGCGGCCGCGATGGGCGGGGACGCCGAGCGCAACTTTGCCGGCGAAACCTACTACTGCCAGCTCAAGTGCCACGACCCGTCCGGTGACGACTACTACGTCACCTTCACCAGGAAGACCGTCCGGATCTCGTCCTACCAGGACGACGCCATCCGGACTGCGGTCGAGACCTGGGCGGACGCCGTGCCCGCCCTGGCGTGAGAGGGGGAGAATCCCCCTTCCCTTCTGGAAGTGTCAATTTTGCTTACAATTCTAGAATATGTTACGGATCGCGAATTAACTCCTAGTTTATCTCGATTTTTGAAACAATTGAATATTGTTTAAAATGTAGTGGCCCTATAGGCCATTGAAATGCTATGATGATGGGATCACTCTATCCCGATCGAGATTTGCCACCTCTGGATCTCTATTTGAAATTCCTTTTAGGGCGGCAGTTTCCGCGCAGGGATATATGCTCTTAGACGGGCAGATTTACCCACAAGGCCCAGCAACCGTCACGAAGCGAGTACTCGGCGAGCGAGTGAGGGCATCCGAGGTGTTAACGAGCGGAAAAGATGGGGGCAAGAGTATTGAAACGAGTGAGATTGCTCGGCCAATGGCACATACGCGAAAGGAGATAGGAATCCAATTTCGACTGATAGATGTTCACCGAGTTTGAGTACGAGTGACTGAACGACCGATGGTGCTCGGCTTATTGGTTTATGAACTGCTCATGGTGATACACGAAACTTACGCTTCAAACTGCCAGCAACAAGACTAAATGTAAAATTTAGTGAGATTGACACTAAATAAGATTATAGCAACGCATAAGTAGCGAGTAACTGTATTCATACAGTAAGAGGTATCAAGATGGGACTAATTCATCCTGAAGTGAGAGAAAAACATCTTGATTTTTTTGAGGATGAAGAAGAAGTAATTACACCATTCTTAAGTGGTTTCGACATAACATGGGCACGTAGTCGAAAGGCATATAATACCGATTTATCTGTCTATTTTCTTAAGCCTGAAAAACATATTTCTGAGGCCTACGGCTTTTCTCGTGAGGTGATGCTCGTTTATTCTCCGTACCCTCAAATGGAGTCGCGAACCATTCAGGCAGCGGAATTGTTCATTACAGATTCCCCTGCCAAAGGAAGAGTAGAAAATTTGAATTATATTCTAGTTTCCGGAGATGAGGATGTTGAAGGGTGGATTAGCACATACACTGCAGAAAACCCCGAATCTCGAATTATTATCCCTTTTTCAGTAAAAAAATTAAGAGAGAATAAATCAAATGGCCATTTTATCCGCAGGACAATTAGTCGATTTTTCTATGAAAGAGATTTATTTGATTACCGGTTGCCATTAAAGAATGACTACTATTTCTTCGGAAGAAAAGACGTCGTTGCGTCACTTTATGATTCGATTAAAAAGGGAGAGAACAGTGGGCTATTTGGATTGAGGAAAACCGGCAAAACGTCAATATTATACAAATTAGAGCGCCAGATTCACGAAAGTGACTTAGCTAGTGTTCTATATTTTGATTGTAAGGTTCCCTCAATCAGAAAACTAAGATGGTATCAGTTGCTGGAAAAAATTTCAAATAAAATATCTTCCGAACTAGATCTCCCAATTGAAGGTGAATTTAACGAAATTGATGCATCAGAAAGTTTTACTAAACTCATTGAAAGAACCAAGGGTGTAAAAAAAATCGTTTTGGTTTTCGATGAGATCGAATATATATCTCCAATAGCCATTGAGGACACCCATTGGAAGAGAGATTTCATTAGCTTTTGGCAAACACTATGGGGAACACAAAGTATAAACAGAATTATCACTGCCATAATCGTAGGTGTCAATCCACATCCATTAGAAATAGATACTGTCGAAAGGGTGCAAAACCCCCTCTTTGGGATTGTACCTTACAGTTATTTGAGGGGCTTAGACTTTGACGATATGAAATCGATGATAAAAATACTAGGGAAAAGAATGGGTTTGCATTTTGAGCCAGATGCTATTGAGTATCTTCATGAGCGCTATGGAGGCCACCCGTACCTAACAAGGATCGCGTGTAGCCTTATTAATAACATCGTCAATTCTTTAAATTATCCAAAACCTGCAAAAGTATCATCTGATAACTTAAAAGAATATGAGGAATCCCTTGATTCGAACCTCATGCACTATTACCGTCACGTCGTATCTGAATTGAGAGAATTTTACCCTCAAGAATATGAACTCTTAGAATGGCTTGCAAGTGGGCAAAAAGCCAAATTTAATGAAGAGGCTAAATACCGAGAACATATCAGACATCTCACGGGTTATGGGTTACTTTCTTTCGATGAGGGTGGGACACCCCATATTTCAATACCCGCAGTTGGTCGATATATAGGTTTAGAATATATGTCGAAGGAAGGTCGGAAAACCATATTTAAAACAGTGGATGCAAAGGATCGTCCACTTTGGTTAATAAACTCTAAAAAATCAATTGTCACGGATTTAAGGCAACTCGAAGCACTTATACAAAAAAAGAAACTACCACCATTATTCGGCCCTAATTCTTTTCCAGAGGCGGATGAATTCATAGGCGTTGAAGTGGTAACTGATAAAGTTACTTACGGTCATTTCATCAATACGTGCAACCGCTGCTTCGTCGAATCGATCGACAGGTATGGTAAATCAATCGGAAAGAAAGACTATTTTTGGGAAGATATTAAAGAGAGTTACCCTGCACTATGGGATGCTTTATATCGTATCAGACTTTATAGACATGCTTATGCCCATCGTGAATTAAATGAAAAACCTCATGAAGATTTTAACAAGTATATCAAAAGAGATCTCGAGGGGCAAAAACCAAGCCAAGTACGGGAATTAAATTTTGTGATCCAGCAATGTGTACTTGAAAGTTTACTCAACAGTATCCAAGTTGAGACATACTCTTTATCAAAATAATTTAGAATTCACTAATTATCGCATATTTTTGATCACTTGTGCAAAATGGTTTTAACGAACGTATCCGAGGAGAAGGGGGATTTTCTCCACCACCCCCAGTGAGGAAGTCCGCCGCCCGCTGCGCATCCGCGGCCGCCCGGATCACATCGGCCGCCGAACCGTCACGGATATGCCGGAGCCAGCCGGCGATGTAAGCCGCCTGATTTTCAGCCATTGGCACGTCGGTGCCGGTCATGGCGCAGAGGAACGCGGCGCCCATCTCCGCGGTCAACTCCTCCCGGCTGTACCGCTCGCTGCCGAACCGGATCGGCTCGGTGATCCCCGGCCGGGCGAGGCGGGAGGCGTGCCCGGTCCAGTGGGTCAACTCGTGGAAGAAGGCCGCGTAGTAGGCCTCCGGAGAGGCGAACCGGTCCGGTGCCGGCATGGCGATCCGGTCGCCGGCCGGGTAGTAGGCCGGCTCGCCCGGACCGACCCGGGGCCGGTTGCGGGCGATGAGGTCCTCGCAGGTGGCGACCGGCCGGACCTCGCCCGCCTGCTCGACCTCGATGCCCTCGCACTGTGAGAGGTTGAAGACCTTGTAGTAGCGGACCAGCGGCCGCTCGCGCTGGAGCGCCACCGTCACCTGCTCGCCGTTCTCGCTGACGACCTTCTCCGTATCGTAACAGGACCAGAAGACCACCATCCCGCTCGCCTTCTCCCCGCGCCGGACGTGACCGCCGGCACGCCGGATCTGGTTGTAGGTGCCCCACCAGGTGTGGCCGGAGAGGAGAAGCCGGTTGATCCCCCGGTAGGGTTTGCGGGTGGCGATGTTCATCGGGGAGAGGCTCTGCCAAGTCTGCCGCCAGGGGACGGTGCCGGCCTCAAGGGAGGAGAGGATCCGGTCCCGGACCACCTCATAGACCGATACCATGCCTCAGGCCTCCCACTCGTAGCCGCACTCGGGGCAGACGTAGGCGGCGATCACCGTGTAGGAGCAGGGTGCTCCCCAGAAGGTCTCGCGCTCCCGGTGCACCCGGCAGTGCTCTTCCCCGACGACGGCGCCGCATCGGTCGCAGGTGGTCGTTATCATTCGTCTCCCCTCCGGCGGGGGACCAGCACGGCCCGCGCGCCGGTCTCGTAGGGCGACACGAGGACGACGAGGTCCGGGGCGCCCTGTTCTTCCTGCTCATCATCGCCGTGCCCAAAAACGGGGAGGGTAAAGGACGGCATCAGAAGAACCTCCCGTTGCCGTAGCGCTCGTCCTCTTCCGTTGCCTGCCGGACGCAGGATGCAAGGCCGTGCTCCGCGACCAGGCTCCGGTAGTGCTCCCGGATCTGCTCGGCTTTCTGCCGGCACTCCTCGGCCGCCAGCCTTGCGAGCCGGTCCCGGAACCCGTCGAGTTCTGCAGCCTGCTCGTCGTACTCTGCCATCTTCAGCAGGTCGCGGTAGGGGATCGCATCGGTAAAAGAGAGGGGGCGCCCGGAAGGGTTAAGGGGCTGCCCGCCGATCATGTCTGTGCAGGGGCTCGTGGTGGTCGCGTCTGACCAGGACATTTACGCC
>Ga0302246_1001295_pt1 | contig 18154 bp, 16 predicted proteins | sample AAG_UR_Trp_MG_FD_193533 | JGI IMG/M metagenome (GOLD analysis project Ga0302246, IMG submission 193533) | Enriched activated sludge microbial communities from anaerobic digester in WTTP, New Holstein, Wisconsin, United States - AAG_UR_Trp | ecosystem: Engineered > Bioreactor > Anaerobic >...
GGTAAAATGCCCATACCGGCAGAGCTCCCTCAGGCCGTCTGGATCAACAAACCGGCACCCCAAAAAAGTGATCCGAGTATACACTAAATATTGATGGGAACTGTCTCAAAGTCATTGACAAGTTCCGATTCCGACGACAACGAGTTTCAATCCACGCTCCCGTGTAGGGAGCGACCCATCGCGGAAGGCCGGGAGTGGTTCGGTTATAAGTTTCAATCCACGCTCCCGTGTAGGGAGCGACCAAGCATTATTGCCTTATCGATCATTTTCATCGTGTTTCAATCCACGCTCCCGTGTAGGGAGCGACTACCGGCTGACGGTCGGGTGGAGGGCTCCGGTAGAGAGTTTCAATCCACGCTCCCGTGTAGGGAGCGACTGAACATATCAGAAATTCTTTCTTCTGCGATCTGTTTCAATCCACGCTCCCGTGTAGGGAGCGACGTCTAGGATCAAAAAAACGGAATCGCCTTATCTTGTTTCAATCCACGCTCCCGTGTAGGGAGCGACCCCGGACGTTGTGGAAGTCAGGGTGTACGTAAATGTTTCAATCCACGCTCCCGTGTAGGGAGCGACGGCGATATATTGTTGATGGTGACCGGTATTCGTTGGTTTCAATCCACGCTCCCGTGTAGGGAGCGACCTGGACCTGGAGTGGAAGGATATTGACTTTGAGTCGTTTCAATCCACGCTCCCGTGTAGGGAGCGACAAATGAGAGGGGAGTCAACATGAGGACACAGGAAGTTTCAATCCACGCTCCCGTGTAGGGAGCGACGCCTTCCCAGGACGAGTTTATTACCCGAATCGAGTTTCAATCCACGCTCCCGTGTAGGGAGCGACCGGGATCTCCTGTCTCAAAAGATGTCTGATCTGGTTTCAATCCACGCTCCCGTGTAGGGAGCGACTTCCCGTTACCGGTGCGGTCGGCCTCGAGGGAAGCGTTTCAATCCACGCTCCCGTGTAGGGAGCGACTGTAGGCCCTCGCCCAGTTGGCGCAGTCGTGGATGTTTCAATCCACGCTCCCGTGTAGGGAGCGACCACAACAGGTGATAGCTTCTTCTAAATTATCAAAAGTTTCAATCCACGCTCCCGTGTAGGGAGCGACGCCGAGGTGGACCGGGTAAAAGATAACCGTATAAAGTTTCAATCCACGCTCCCGTGTAGGGAGCGACATACACTTTACAAGCTCCTAATTTATCTAAGATAATTACATAAAATCCGCGAACGCATGACTTTTTCCCGTTTTAATATTCAATTGTCAAAGATCCTTAATCACAACATTCCTGAATCCGGCACATTATCACCGCCGCGAAGAGCCCGGGATTTTTATGAGATCTTGATGTTCGCGCCGACCACATTTCGAGTTCCGGTAAGTTCCGGGAACAATATACGGAACTCTGCAGGCCTCCTAATAACACGCATCAGGACACCGGCTTCGTAAATACCGGCTCATGATCAAACGCCTACATCGATCCAGCCTCAATTGTCAAGATTAAAGATTTGACCCCTACTGCTTCCCGAACAGATCGAAGAAGCTCTGGAACGGATTGGCCCCCGGCATGGAACGGACGGTCTGTTCGGAAAAATCCGCACTCATCTTCAGCCACTCGGCAAACTGGGCGTCGGCGGCGGATTTGTACTGCAGGAAGTTCTTCAGCGTCTGCTCGAGGTATTTGTCGAAAAATTCGCCCAGCAGAGGGTTCCCGTGGCGGATCATCAGGTGCAGAAGAGGAGCGGGAAGGAGAATGTTGTTCTTCCTCGCCTCTTCCAGCACGATCTGGGTCAGGATGAAAGCCGTCACGTCCTCGCCGGTCTTCGCATCCGTCACCGTAACTTCCCGCCCTTTACGGATCATGTCCGAAATGTCCTCGAGAGTGACGTACACGCTCCTTTCCAGGTCGTACAGGCGACGGTTCGCATATTTTTTCAATCTAACCTTATCCGACATCTTACCCTCCTCTGAGTTCCGGGAGAGTTATGTATACTGTCCCCAGAACTCCCAGAACTCCTGGTGCTACGCAAAAAAATATGGGGCGGATTTATTATTTTGCTGATTTATATAGAACTTATTTCATGTTGCTTTGCAACATATTTCTTGACTTTTTCTTTCGATCCCCTTAAGGTAAAGACAAATCAATCCCAAAGGAGACCCCGACATGGATCAGAACAAGATGTTGAAGCAGGCCCTCGGTGTTTACAAAACCACCTTCGACAGCACTTTCGCCACCATTTCCACCCTCCAGGACCAGACGGAAAAGATGATGAGCCTTTTCCTCGAAAACGCGACCTGGCTGCCCGAAGAAGGGAAAAAAGCCATCGTCGAATGGGGCAACGCCTACAAGAAAGGCCGGGACGATTTCAAGACCACCGTCGATGAAAGCTACAAAAAAGTGGAAGCGTTCTTCGCCGACATGGACAAACCCAAGGGAAAGTAATCCTCTTTCTAAAAGTGATGGGGAAAAGCGCCGTTACCTTTTGGGACCGGCGCTTTTCCTGCTTTTGGCCTTTTCCTTTCCGTCCCTCTCCGACAACCAGCGGGTGATCCGGGGAGCGAATTCCTTCTGCGCCCGTGAACTGACGTAGATGCCGATGTGACCCGTATCAAGGCAGACGTTTTCCCCGTCCCTGCTCCCGATCTTTTCGATGAGGGGCGCGCAGGCTTCGGGAGGCACCAGGTGATCGTAGCGCCCGTAGAAATTGAGAACGGGCATGGTGATCCGCCGCAAGTCGATCCGCTTGCCGTTTAACTTCATCCGGTTCTGAATGAGCAGATTCTCCTGGTAGCAGTCCTTGACGTATTGGCGGAAGGTCTCGGCGGGCACATCGGGGCTGTCGAAAATCCACTTCTCCATCCGGAGAAAGTTCTCCACGAAAGGGATATCTTCAATATTGTCAACGAAATTCTTGTACTTTTCGATGACCAGCCGGGCGGGATTCAAAAGGAGAAAACCGAAGTTCAGAAAATCCCCGGGAATGTTGCCGCAGGCGTCGATGAGACCGTCCACATTGAAATTCTTCATCCACAAGTGCAAAAGCCCCTTGTCCGTATCGAACTGGACGGGACTGACGGAGGTGATCAGGTTCCGCACCTTCGCCGGGTGAAGGGCCGCATACATGACGGAGAAAGTTCCGCCGATACAGACCCCCATCAGGTTCACCTTCGGGATATCGTGGCGCCTGCGGATGAATTCGACAACCCGGTCCATGTAGCCGTTTACATGATCGTCGATGGTCAGGAAGCGGTCTTTCCGGGCCGGCGTGCCCCAGTCGATCATGTAGACTTCCGCGCCGCCTTCGAGAAGGCCCCGGATCACGCTCCGGTCGGGCTGGAGGTCGAGCATCGTTTCCCGGTTGATGAGGGCGTAAACGAGAAGGAGCGGCGTCGCGATTCTACGCTTTCCGAGGGGGGTGTAATGCTTGAGGCGGATCCGGTCCTCTTCGTAGACGATTTCAAAGGGGGTTTCTCCGATCTCCGCACGGAGGTCCCGGCCCAGCGCTGCGGGGACAGTCATCAGACGTTCCAGGTCTTTTCCGGACCGGCGCATAAAATCGGCCATCAAACGGAAAGGGGATTCATCGAGTCCGGCCATGGCTCCCCTTCCGCTGAGCTTCCAGTGTCTCGACCCTCTTTCTCAGGAGATGGATCTCCCGGTAGAGTTCATCCATATCGCGCGGCGTCGGCATGTGCAACGACTTGAGGACGTCCTCCATCAGGCCCTCCCGGGCCTTCGTGACCGAGGTGCCGGCGTTCAGCGTTTTGCCCAGGGCCGTCATGAATTCTTCCGACCGGTAGAGGTCCATGTAACGGCGTTCGAGGGCATCGATCCACAGGGAAAAGAGGTCTTTCCCGGGAATCTTGCTGCCGCCGGTACGGCTCTCTCGCCGGATTTTCTCCTCCACGTCCAGAAAAGACGCCTCCATGGGCCGGTTCATGAGGATGCAGAATTCCGTGCAGGCCGCCTCCCACTCGGCAAAGGCCCGGACAAAATGGATGGTTTTCTCCTGGTACTGGCGCAGGGGGCCGATGGGGTTCACCTGGAAACAGCGCGCCATCTCCTCCCGGATAAAATTCTGCCAGCGGTTCCGGAATTCCGACTTCCCCGCTTCGGTAAAGAAGGAGCGGGCCGCACCGGAAGAAACCGTTTGTCCGAAAGACGCCATCTGCTCCTGGAAAAAACGGCTCCAGAGATCTCCCACTTCCCTCATCATCTGCTGAGCCGCATCGTCCGTCACGGTCTCTTTTTTCTTTCCTGCCCTGGTCTGTTTCTCCCCCATCGGTTCATTCGCTCCTCATGGTTCCAGCAGCCGGTCCCAGGGCATCCCCTCGAAGGTCGCATGCAGGGAATGGTCGTCGTCCACGGCATGGCAGGTGAGATTCGCGTAGACGCCTTCGGCGATTTCACGGGTCAGGCCGGGGGGGACAATGTCGTCCCGGCGGCCGTGATAGAGCACGACGGGCAGCGCCAGGCGGGTCGAACGGTACGGATTGAACTCCGGGAGCAGGAGGGCGGGGGCGAGGAGGATGAGCTTTTTCACCCGCTGAGGATTTTGGCCGGTATAGACCGCCGCCATGAGTCCGCCATAGCTGGAACCCACCAGGATCAGATCGTCTTTCCCGTCCAGAAGGCGGTTCAGCTTCGCCATCCTGGCATCGAAAGGTCCCTCGTAATCTTCGATCAGCATATCCGGATAATGCTCGCGGAAAAACTGTCCCTTCGCACCCTGTCCGCTGCTTTCCAGACCGTGGATAAATACCTTGACAGCCATGCGTTTATCCCTCCTTCCAGGCGCCACCATGCCTGTTTTCCTGTTTCTGAACCCCCCGCTTTCCGGTTGATTTCGGCGTGCCAGTATGTCAGTATGTCGCCAATTTCGCAAGAGGAGAGTACACCATGTCCAACGTTATGCCGTTTCGAGCCGTAAGACCCAGGAAAGATATCGCCAAGGACGTCGCGTCCTACCCTTACGACGTGCTGAACGTCGAGGAGGGGCAGAAGCTCGCCGCAGGAAACCCGTTCACTTTTCTCCACGTGGAAAAGTCGGAAATCGACCTGCCGCCGGGAAGCAGGTCAGAAGGGGATCACGTCCACGAAATGGCGAAGTCGTACCTGAAGGACATGATCGGCAGGAACATCCTCATTCAGGACGATCGACCCTGCTATTACATCTACCGCCAGCGGATGGGAAATCATGAACAGTACGGCATCGTCGCCGGTTTCAGCGTCGAGGAATATGAAAAGGGCCTGATCAAGAAGCACGAGTTGACCCGGACGGACAAGGAAATGGACCGGACCCGCCATATCGATATCGTCGGCGCCCATACGGGGCCTGTTTTCCTGACCTTCAAGGCCAGGAAATCATTGGACCGGATCGTCGCGTCGATCGTCGCGGAAACTCCCGAGTACGACTTCACCGCCGACGACGGCATCGGCCATACGGCCTGGGTGGTCAGGGACGGCAGCCTCATCGATGCCATCCGGAATGAATTCGCCCGGATCGACGCCCTCTATATCGCCGACGGCCACCACCGGGCCGCCGCGGGCACGTCCGTCGGGAAATTGCGCCGGGCAAACAACCCGGCTCACCGGGGCGACGAAGAATATAATTTCTTCCTCGCCGTCGCCTTTCCCCACGACCAGCTCCGGATCATGGATTACAACCGGGTCGTCAAGGATCTGAACGGCCTGGATGAAGCGGCCTTTCTGAAACGGATCGGGGGAAAATTTCTCATCGCCGAGAATTTCACAGAGAAGAGCCCGGCGGCTCACCATGAATTCGGCATGTACCTAGGCGGCCGCTGGTACAGGCTGACGGCCAAATCCGACATCTACCGGGAGGACGATCCCATCGGCAGCCTGGATGTGTCCATCCTGCAGAACAACCTGCTGGAACCCGTTTTAGGCATCCAGGATCCCCGGACGGACAAGCGGATCGACTTCGTCGGCGGCATCCGGGGCATGGGAGAACTGGAAAGGCTGGTCGACCAGGCCGGGTTCAAGGTGGCGTTTTCCTTGTACCCGACGACCCTGGACGAGCTGATCCGTGTCGCCGATGCGGGCCTCATCATGCCGCCCAAGTCGACCTGGTTCGAACCGAAGCTCCGAAGCGGCATGTTTGTTCATCTGCTGGATTGAACGGCGGACCGGATTCCGTCTTTCGACGGAATGACGGGAATGGAGTCATTCAATTGCCGAAGCAATAAAAGGATCGGCCATGGCGGAAAAAAACCTGTCCGCATACCGGAAAGACGGGGAAAGTATGGAGCGGCTTCTCGACGGCAGGCTGAAGATCCTCCAGCCGTTGAAGGGTTACCGTTTTTCCGTCGACGCCATCCTGCTGGCCTCTTTTTTCCGGGAACGGCCGGGAGAACACATCCTGGAGGTCGGGCCAGGGAGCGGAATCATCAGCCTGGTCCTGGCCGTCCGCAGTCCGGACGTCCGCATCACGGGAATCGAAATCCAGGAAGATCTCGCCGACCTTGCCCGGCGCAATGCCGCCATGAACGGCCTCGACGACCGGGTCGACATGCAGTGGGGAGACATCCGGCAGATCGGCAGGCGCTTTCCCCCGTCCTCATTCGATGCGGTCCTGTTCAATCCACCCTATCGCCGCCTGCAGTCGGGAAAGATCAATCCGGACCGGCAGAAAGCCGTCGCCCGGCATGAGGTGGAGGGAAGTTTCTCGGATTTTCTTCGCGGGGCGCGCCAGGTTCTCAAACCGGCGGGCCGGGTGGCCTTCATCTATCCGGCCCCGCGCAGCATCGAAGCCCTCTCGCGGATGCGCCGCGAAAAAATCGAGCCCAAACGGATGCGGGTCGTCCATTCCTACCCGGACTCCGAGGCCCAGTTCATTCTCGTCGAAGGGCTCCGCGAAGGGGGAGAGGAACTCCATATTCTGCCGCCGCTTTATGTCTACCGGACCGGGAAGGAATATTCGGAGGAAATGAACCGGATCTTTCAGGACTTGGGAACGGTTTCCTGAAGGGGCGCCCCCTTCTCTGCGGTTGACCGGTCACGGAGGATCGGCGTCTCAATCGCACGGAATAAATCGTTCATATCCAGCACCAATGCCGGGCTGCCGTCCTCGAGGATGGCCCCCGCCCGGATGAAATCCACCTTCCCCAGGCGCCTGTCCAGCGGCATAGGGACCAGGTCCTCCTCTCCCCGGAAGGCGTCCACGACAAGGCCGCAGCGCCTCGAACGATCTCTCATGATCACGACGGGCCAATCCCCGCCGGAGGCCGGCAAGCCCGGCATCCGCAGAAGCTCCCCCGCATCGATGAGGCCGATATCTTCACCGTCGATGGAAACGAACGGCCGGCCCCGGATGGATGGGATATCGGACGGAGAAACCCTGACGACCCGGTCGATCCGCGAAATGGGCAGGGCATAGGATTCACCGTGAATTTCAACGAGAAGGCACCTGAGAACAGGGGATAAGGCGGATGCAGTTCTCCGGATCTCCAGGATTTCGTCGTATAACCGTTCGGCCAGTTGCTCAAGCTGTTTAGACGAGGACTCGAACTGGAGGACGGGATCCGCGACCGGTATTTCTTCCCGGTCGCGCTCCGCCGGTAAGACAGGCGACGGGGTTCCTTTGCCGGGCACGGGCGGAAAATGATCCGATGCCCGCAAAACCGGGCAAAGTGCCCGGAGCCTCCGGGCCTGATCGAGACATTCACCGGCCAACTCGATCAGGCGGTCCCCGTCCCCGAAGCGATCCCGGGAAACTTCCGCTTCCCGATACCCGGCTGAGGGCTCCCCATCGGAAACGTCCGCCGTCGTCGGCGCCGCCGGTGTCACACCGCCTCGTTCCTCGATTTCACCCGGCGCCTCCGCACACCCCGTGGGGTCCTCCTTCGGGACCGCCGATTCGCAATGTTCCGATATCGGGGGCGCTTCCGCTTCGCGAACGGATCGCTGAAGGGCCTGCGAAATCACGAGGATGTCGGATTCCCGTTCTGCGAGCCAGCGGGAAATATCCCGATCTTCCTGCGCCGCGATTGCACAGAAGAGATCACAGGCTTGACGAAACGGAGCAGCCGGGTACGCCGCAAGGCGATGTTTCTCCGCCCCGGCTTCGGACAGGAATCCCTCCATGGCGTAAGCCAGGTTTGCAGCGACGGGCAGACCGACAAGCCGGGAAGCCCCCCTGATGGCATGGACGGTGCGGATAAGTCCATCAATCCGCTCCGGCGTCACCTCCCGCTCGATTTCCTCCAGGCCCGCATCCAGCATCCGCGTCCACCCGGCCAGTTCCTCCCGGAAAAGGCTGAGCATGACCGTGTTACCGCTATTTTCCCGTTCCGTTCCCATCCGTTTCCAGGCTCCCCGCCAGGGCGTTGAGGAGTTTGTCCCCATCCAGAAGGCCCACCCGTTTCCCCTCGATGGACAAGATCCGGCTGCAAAGCCTCGCACCGTACCCGGCCGGCGTTGCCAACACCGTTTCCAGCTCCGCGGCAAAAATCGATTGAACCCCCATGATTTCATCGACGGGGAAAGCGAAACGGTTCCCCTCGTCGCCGGCAACAATCAGGCGGGCCCTGTTCTCTTCCGCCGGAATCCCCCCGGCCGGTTCCGCAATCTCCAGGATGTCCGCCAGGGAAAAACATAGGTGCAGATCTCCTCCGACGTTGACCATCCCCCGGAAACGGCGGTCCGTCTTCCCGGGAATCGTATGGAGCAATTCCCGGTCCGCCACCTGGTAAAACAGACCCGTCCGGAGGGCGAACCATTCCCTTTTTATCCGGAAGACAACCACCGAAACGGCATCCCCCGCGGATGAAGTGTCCGGCGAAAAAGGCGCGGATTCCTCGGAACGTACGCCTCCAGGCGCTTCCCGCTCCGGAAGACACCGCACCAACGGCTCATCGCCGTTTTTCTGATCCATATTCTCATCCATGATTTCAACGCATGACGGCGCTGTTTATGCGCTCTGCCGTCGATTTGAACGCATCGAGAGATTTCCGGACCTGCAGGGACAGAGAGGACAGGTCGGTTACGGCCTCGCCGAGGCGTTTCGCCGCAGCACAGTTTTTGTCATCCCCCTCTTCCAGGCCGTCCGGACGGCAATCGCATGCCAGGAGCTGGTCAATAACCCCGTTCAGCTGTCCGCATAAGGTCACCGCCCTTTCCACATTTTTCCTGATTTCATCTCCGAATCCGCCGCTTTCCGGCGAACCGGCCGAAACAGCCGCCTGCATGGCGTTCACCGCCGCATCGACATCCCGGGCCGCATTGACCGCCTGCTCCGCCATATGCCGGATCTCACGGGCGATAACAGGAAATCCTTTGCCGGACACCTCGGCCTGGAGCCCTTCGATGTGCTGATCCAACCGTTCCATCGCCTGCTGGAACTCCCGGAGGGATTCCCGGCTCCGGCTGGAAACTCCGGCCAGGCGGCTCACGGTCCCGCCGGCACGGTCCGCTTCACCGGGGCGGGCACCAAGATCTTTCCTCACCCCGTCCAATTGCAGATCACATGACTGCAGATGACCGACAACCACGTCCAGCCGCTCCCTGGCCGAGGTTACACCGGTCACCGCCTCCTGGACGGTTTTACTCAAGGCACCGCTGTCCTGCAGGCCTTCCGATGCCGCGGTCCGGATTTCCCCGGCTATCCCGCCGATGCGCTGGGCTACGGCTTCCGTCCGGTTGGACAAACGCCCCGCCTCCCGGGCGACCAGGGTAAAGCCTCTGCCGAGCTTGCCCGCTTTCTCGGCGGTGATGGACGCGTTGAGCGCCAGGAGGTTCGCCTGGTCGGCAATCGCGGTCATGACCGTAACGCCTTCCGATATCTGATCCGCCCGGCCGTCGATGGCCGCAAGGCTGGAAGAAATCCTGTCCGTCACCCCGGACAACCCTCGCAGGTCGCTTTCCACCTCCGCCAGGCCGCCCCGACCCGATTCCGCTTCACCGATGGTCCGACCGAGTTGAGACGCAACCCGGCCGATCTTTCCAGCCGCCTCTTCCGGAATCGGTGCCGTTTCAGGCTTCCTTTCAGGAATATCCGCCGCTTCCGGAACCGCTCGTGCGGGCGGGTCTTTCTCCGCCATCGGATTCCTGGCGGCCTCACCGGCCTGGCGGAGCCGGCGGAAGGACGAGTCGAGGCGGTTCGTCATGACGCTGAAAGCGCCGAGGAGCTCCTCGATTTCATTCCGGTCTCTCTTCTCTTTGCCTGGGGTTGTTTTTCCCCGCTTCCGGAATTCGGCCGCCAGATCCTGCCTGACCTTTTTCAGGTCTCCCATGGCGACATTCTTCGCCATATTGGTCATGAACTGGAGAACCCTCGTCATCTCCTTTCCCAGGAGCAAAGCGATGACAATCGCTAAAACGAGAAAGCATGATACGACAACGACAATTTCCAGAAGAAGCCTCCGGATCGAATCGCCGACCCGGTGCACGGACGAATAATAATCGTCTTCGTCGGCGGTTGCGAAAATCAGCCATTCGTAGGGCTGAAAGTACATGACGGCCGCGATTTTCTTCTGCACCCGGTTGTCTTTCGGGTTTCGGAGAAAGTAGGTTTCATAAGCGATTTTCCCCGCCGCCTGATCCAGGCCACTGCGAATCATGGACTGCACGTAGGGCCGGTCCGAGGCATCCCTCGCGTTCCAGATATCCCGGCCGTCCTTGGCATTGTCCCTGGAGATGATGTAGCGCCCCTGATTCTTCCCTTTCGCACCGATGATACCGACCTCACCGCTTTTCCCGGACTGCATCTTCGCAATGGTCTTCCGCAGAGACGCAACCGCTTCCAGTTTCTCCCCGACACAGAGCATGCCGATGATCTTCTCTTTTTTGTCGCGGATCGGTTCGTAGGCGGTCAGATACCAGGAATTCATGAGGTAGGACAGGCACCGGTAAGCCCGGCCTTTCAGGACATGGTCGACAACCGGATTCGGCGCTCCATCGGGATTCAGGGCCGGGATGTAAGTGCCGATCCCTCTTTTCCGATCGGCGTCCAGCGCATTGGAAGCCACGCGGAGCATGTCCCCCGCCTCGTTCATGCGCTGGAAAATCGTGCAGGTCCCGCCGGTAAGCCTCGACACCTCGTCGACAACCGGGGTGGCCGACTGGGGGCTTTCATTTTTCGGCAGCCGGGTCTTGCCGACCGCCAGTCCGGGAAGGACGACGGTCCGGGTCTGCCCGAGGAACTGGTTGGCTGCGTCCCAGCGGACCATCCGGGAGGTGTTTCCGATTCCGCCTTTCTTTTCCAGCATCTCCCGGGCGATGATCAGGTCATGATCGATCTTCTGCTGGATCAAGTCATGGGAAACTTCGCATATCCCATACACATCCCGGGCTGTCTGGCCGACATTGATCTTCGCCAGCCGATCCAACTCCGTTGTCGCGTTGCTGGAAACCGTCCCCTCGAATTTGACCATCAGGGCCAGAATAGCGATCACCGGCAACACGACGGACAGGGCGGCCAAAGCCATGACCTTTCTTTTGTGTGTCAGCGCCGGTATCATCCTTCACCCTTTCCGGGATGTTTCCCAAGACATCGCCGCTGTCATCCCGGGTCCCTCGCTGCGCCCGAGGATAAACCCCCGCGAAGGATCCGATATCGCAAGAGATTCTTCGCCGCCGGCACTCCTCGGAATGACCAAAACCGACTTTCTACGGGTTCATTGAACCTGTTTCCGTCCAAACCCGAGGTCATGGATAAACGTGCGGAAATAAAAACCGTTTCAATCACTCGGCGACGGGTTCGGAACTGCCCTTGTAAATATAACGCTCGAACAGCCGGTGAAACGGCGTCCAGTCGGATTCGGTCTGGTTGCTGCCACCGATGAACTCCTGGAAAGCGTTCACCTTGGCATCCATGTCGTCGATCTGATGAACAATCATGGCTTCCACGGTTTTCGGCCGCTTCGGGGAGCCGTACTCGAGCATCCCGTGATGGCTCAGTACCAGGTGCCGCAGTTCCATGGCCAGTTTTGCGGGAAAGCCGGGAATCGTCGCGATCTTGGCGTTCAGCATTTCCAGGCCGATGACGATATGGCCGATCAGGCGCCCTTCGTCGCTGTAATCGATGTTGCCCTGGTAGGAGAATTCGTGGATCTTCCCGATGTCGTGAAGGATTCCCCCCACGAGCAGCAGGTCCCGGTTGCTTTTGGGGTAGTGATCCGCAACCATGGCCAGCAGCTTCGTCACCGACAGGGTGTGTTCGAGAAGCCCTCCGATGTGGACATGATGAAATCCCTTGGCCGCCGGGGCCCTCCGGAACAGCGAAACGATCTCCTCATCGCCGAAAAAGGCCCGCAAGAGAGCCTGAAGAGGAGGCGACGTCACCTGATCGGCAAGCGACATCAACTCCCGGTACATGTCGTCGATGTTGCCTTTCACCATGGGAAGATAGTCCGCCCAGTCGATTTCCTCCTCCGACGCCGCCCGCACATCGATAATGGACAACTGGATAATGCCTTTGTAGCTCACCGCCCGGGACTGGACAAAAACGATATCCCCTTTCTTGAAGGCTTTCTCAAACTTCATCGCGTTTTCCCAAACCCGTCCGTCCAGTTGACCTGATTTATCCTTGAGGCGCAGGCTCAAGTAGGGCGCGCCTTTCTGAGAGAAGGCCAGGTTCTTCTCCTCCACGAGGAAAAATTCGTTCACCTTGTCTCCCGCCTTGATCTGTTCGATAAAAATATTTTTCATAGTCCCGTATCGACCCTGTTCTGATGCGTGTAGATGTTCATTTTTCCTTCCCTGACATAACCGATGAGGGTCATGCCCGCCCCCTCCAGAATCCGGACGGCCTCCGCCGTGGGCGCGGAACGCGTGATGATCACCGGAATGCCCAGGTTCCAGACCTTCTGGACCATCTCCGAAGAGATCCGCCCCGTCGTCAGCAGGATCTTGTCGGAGCAGTCCACGTTATGCAGCAGGGTATATCCGCCGATCATGTCGATCGTGTTGTGACGCCCGATATCCTCCCGGCAGATCAGGATGCCCTCTTGATCCCCCAGGGCCGAACAGTGGGTACCGTGACTCGTGTTATGAAGCACGGAACGGTCCACCAGTTCCTCCATCCACCGGAGCACCTTTTTCGGATCGATGATCATGGAGAGATTACCCAGGTTCTTTTTATCCGCTCTTTTTGCCGCAATGCCCCGGGCGCCGCTTGAAAAAAGCGCCCCGCCGCCCTGCCCCGCCGCGGCCTTCACCCGGCGGTGATCGACCGTCAGGATCTCGACGACGCGCTCCTCCCGCCTCATTTCCAGCTTCTCGATGTCCGAGGCGGTTCCGAGGAGCCCTTCGGACCGCAGGAATCCCACAGCGAGTTCATCGAGATAGTTCCCCGCACAGGCGATGGTCATCACCTGGTCGTGATTGTAGACGATCCGCAGGGAAACTTCCCGGATCAGGGGCGCTTCCGCCTCCCCGAACCGGACCCCGTCGAAACGGATGACGCGGCAGTTTTCCAAACCGGTCAAATCGTGGTTCAAATCAATCACATTTACCCTTTCTCTCTTAAAATACGCACATCCCCGGAGCGGATGGTCAGCTTGCTCATGTCGAAATACTCCATCAGGGGAATGATAAATTTTCTCGACAGGCCCGTCAAACCCTTGAAGCTGGCCGGGTTTGCCTGGCCGTCGGCAATCAGGAGCTTCTTGTAATCCTCGCGGAGTTTCGCAATCGCCCCCCTGTAAAAGTGAAGATCCTCCGACACCCGGACCAGGGTCCCCTCCCGCAGGAGAACGGACAGGACCTCGTCCACCCTGGTCTTTTCGCCGGGATACCTCTCCAGAACCTCCCGCACGGTGGGCGGCGTCAATCCAGCCCGGAGATAAAGCGCTTCGATTTCGTTCCGCATTTCCTCGCGCCCCACTCCCAGGTCGACACGATGTTCCGTAAGACGGACATTTTCCCGGTCAACGACAATTTTTTCCTGTTTTTCCAGGTCCCGCAGCGCCATGGCGAAGACCTTCTGGTTCCCCCCAAGCGCCAGGCTCATCCTCAGTTCTTCCCGGGGAAGGCCCTCCCGCAGGGGATTCTTCCGGTGATACTGTCCCAACTCGCGCAGGAAACGTTCCAGCAGGACTCCGTAAGGCACATGGGAAACGGCCCGCACTTCGTCCTTGTCCAGCAGGACGGCCTGCCGGTCGGAGAACATGCGGTCCAGGATCTTCCGCAGCTGATTCCGGGTCATCCCCGTCCGCACGATCAGCTCGTGGAGGGTGATCCCGCTCAGTCCCGTGCGGTTCATGATCACGGCCGCTTTCGATATCTCGTCTCCTTCGAGAAGAACCGAAAATTCCTCCAGGATTTCGGCCTTGAACCGCTTGTGCTTCGGGGGGTGGGGATCGATGATCACGCCGCCGCCGATGGTCGTCACGGGGGAGTAGCTCCGGATGACAAAACGGTCTCCGGCCATCATCGTGGCCGGCTCGTCGAGGATCAACTGGGCGAAGACCGTTTCGCCCGATACGACTTCCTCCCGGTCCATGGGGATCAGGCGGGCCATGATTTCACTCGTTCCGTAATGGAAACGCACCTGGGCGCGGTTTTTCAGCTTTCGCTCAAAACCGCTCAGATATTCGAAACAGACATCCAGGCTCTGCGAAGGGGTCAAGGTCCCCGGCCGGACCACCACGTCGCCCCGGTTGATGGCCTCCCTTTCCAGCCCCTGGAAGTTGATGGCCGTCCGCTGACCCGCCTCGGCGTGATCCACCGCCTGGTTGTGCACCTGGATCCCCCGGATTTTCGACGATGCTCCCGAGGGCAGGATTTCCACCGTTTCACCCAGGTCGATCGTTCCCGACATGAGGGTTCCCGTGATGACCGTGCCGAACCCCTTCATCGTAAAGACCCGGTCGACGGGGAGACGGAAAACACCCGCATCGGTTTCTTCCTCGATCTCCAGGGACAGCTTGTCGAGAATCCGCATCAGATCGGCCAGCCCGTCCCCCCTCACGGCGGAAACAGGAACAATGGGAACCCCCTCCAGAAATGACCCGACCAGAAAATTCCCGACGTCCTCCTTCACCAGGCCGAGCCATTCTTCATCGACCATATCGATCTTCGAGATGACCACCAGGCCCCTTTTGATCCCCAACAGAGAGCAGATCTGGAGATGTTCCTTTGTCTGGGGCATGACCCCTTCATCGGCGGCAATGACCAGCATCACCAGGTCGATCCCCGATGCCCCGGAAACCATGTTCTTGATGAACCGTTCATGACCCGGCACATCGACGATTCCCAGCTGCAATCCGCAGGGAAGGGAAAGGGACGCGAAACCGAGTTCGATCGTAATGCCCCGTTCCTTCTCCTCTTTCAGCCGGTCCGTATCGGTCCCCGTCAATGCCTTGATCAGAGAGGTCTTTCCATGATCCACATGGCCCGCCGTCCCCAGGATGATATGCTTCATGAAGATTTCTCGTGGAAGATTATTCAATACGCGCGCTACGATAGCAGAATTGGCTTTTCACCACAACCAAAAGGTAGAAAACTCCGCATCGTGAAAAGCCGGATTCGACGGTATCGGGGTGCAGGCGGGACCGTCGTTTAAAAATGGCAGCCCTGTTTTCTCATTGACGGATGAGAACATTTTCCCTATATTCAACCAAATTTCAAAGATTCATCATCATTGCCGGATAATAGAAAGCGGCCCTGTTTGAACCGAGCCGCGAAATCACGCATATCAAGGGGGGTCAACGATGATCAAACGAATCATTCTCTTCGCATGTCTGTCGATGTTCATTGCAGCCTGCGCTCCCGTTATTTCCCAGACGTCCATGAGTACCGTCGATAAAAGCATCTCCTTTGCGGCGCTCCAGCGGCAGCCGGATGCTTACAAAGGAAAGGTCGTTCTGCTCGGGGGACAGATTCTGGCGACGACGGTCAAGGCCAATGAAACCTGGCTGGAAGTTCTGGAAAAGAAACTTGATTCCCGGCAGAAACCCGAAGATACCGATCAGTCGGGCGGCCGTTTTCTCGTCCGGTTCCAGGGCTTCCTGGACCCCGCCATTTACGCGAAAGGCAGGAAACTGACCGTGGTCGGGCAGGTGGAGGGAAAGGTGGTCCGTCCACTCAATGAAATCAATTATACCTACCCATGGCTGACCGCAAAAGAACACTACCTCTGGAAGCCGGAAGAAACCAACGGCGGGCCGCGATTCGGTATCGGCGTCGGGGGAGGAATCGGAAGTCATGGCAGCGGCGGCGGCGTGGGGGTCGGCGTGGGATTTTAAGCGAAGGCTCACATCGGAAAAGAGGGAAGCGGGCGCTTCTCCGTAACCGGAGAAGATGCCCGCTTCCCTTACAGGAACAATCAGGCGGTCAGGTTATCCGTTCGTTCGGCCATCCGTCCGGTGAAATGATTCTTTCCACCGCAGGAATGTCCACGGACGGTCAATCCGGACCCCACACCGGAACTAGAAATCCTTGAATTCACTCTCTTCCAGGGGAATGATCTGGCGGGGATTCACCACCTTGCCGCGCCCGTCCTTACCTTCCGCGACAAGGGCCGGTTCTTTCCCTCTGCCGCCCGTTGTCGGAAGAAGCGGCCGGTTAACAGCTCCGGATATCTGCCCGGACGAGCGATGCTTCCTCTTCGGTGAACCCCCGTAGGCATAGGCCGCCCCGGCATCGCTGTTTCCGCCGACGACCCTGACCAGTTCTTCGACGAAAACCTTCATCTGTTCCGCCTGGGCGCTCAATTCCTCGGATGCGCTGGCCGATTCCTCGGCGTTCGCAGCCGTCGACTGGGTCACCTTATCCATTTCGGAGACAGCGATATTGATCTGGGCGATGCCATGGGCCTGTTCATTCGATGCTGTGGCAATTTCATCAACCAATTGACCGATTTTCATGGCGATGATCCTGTTTTCCTCAAAGGCCTCCTTGGTTTTATGAGTCAATTCATTCCCGTTCTTGACCGCCTTAATTGTACCCTCGATGAGGTTATTCGTGTTTTTTGCCGCCTCTGCCGATCGCATTGCCAGATTCCTCACCTCATCGGCGACAACCGCAAAGCCGGCACCGGCTTCCCCCGCTCTTGCCGCTTCCACCGCTGCATTCAGGGCCAATAAATTGGTCTGGAAGGCGATTTCATCGATCGTCTTGAGGATTTTGCCTGTTTCATCACTGGATTTCTTAATCTCTTCCATGGCATCGATCATCTCCGTCATGTGTTGATCGACCTTCCCAACGATCTGCCCCGCCTGTTCCATCATGGCTTTTGCCTGGCCGGCATTATCGGCATTCTGCTTGGTCATGGACGATAGTTCCTCAATAGAAGAAGAGGTTTCTTCCAGAGAAGCCGCCTGCTCGGAGGTTCCTTCGGCCAGTTGCTGGCTGGACGATGACACCTGATTGGAGGCGGATGCAACCTGATCGGCCCCGTCGGAAAGCCCCTCGACGACGTGGTTGATGGGCCTGGTAGTGGAAAGGGTCAGCAGGCTGCCGATACCCATGGCCAGGAGAATTCCCAAACCGGTGACGATACCGGCGATCCAGTTCGCCCGGCCGGCAATGGCCTGGTTGTTTTCCGCTCTCTGCTTGGCCAGTTCATCGGTCCTGCTGATCATACCCGCTAATGTGCCGGTCATTTTTTTCCCGATTTCGGCTGTTTGAGCTAAGCCGGCCATGGCTTCATCCTGTTTCCCAGCTATTGTCGCCTGGATAGTCTTATCCCGGGCTGCATTGTAAGGGGCAGAATCCGCTTTGAAGGCGTCAAGAAGCTTCCGTGACTCCGGATCGTTAACCGTACGGTCAAATTTTTCCAACAGTGCCATGCCCTTTTGATCGATCGCTTTGAAGCTGTCGGATGCATTCGAAACGTCGTTTCCCCTGGCGAACTTATCGACCAGGACATAAAGTATCGCGACCCGCATGGACAGGTAAGTATCGTTCAGATCGCCGAGTATGGCCATACCCGTCACATTTTCCTCGTACATCGCGGCATCCGCCTTTTCGATTTTATTGATCTGCGTGATACCCAGCACCCCGACGATCAAGGTGATGACCGCAATCACCATAAACCCGCCAATGAGTTTGACTCCCAATTTCATGTTCTTCATCACTGCTGTCCAAAATAGCTTAGATTTAAGGTATCGCCCTTTGAAATCATTGGTAATTTGGATACGTTTTTATTGTTTTGAAAACCAGGTTTCATTTTCACGTTTCTCCTGCTGTCCCAATTACA
>Ga0302246_1001306_pt1 | contig 18065 bp, 16 predicted proteins | sample AAG_UR_Trp_MG_FD_193533 | JGI IMG/M metagenome (GOLD analysis project Ga0302246, IMG submission 193533) | Enriched activated sludge microbial communities from anaerobic digester in WTTP, New Holstein, Wisconsin, United States - AAG_UR_Trp | ecosystem: Engineered > Bioreactor > Anaerobic >...
CGTGTTTCGGGATGAGTAAAAATCTGAAAAATTTTTTAAGAGATCTAGTTCAACCTCTTTTTTACCCACCATTTGTTCTAATTTAGATACCTTGCTTTTTAATTCATTGATAGCCTGGTCTGGAGAAGTTTCAAAGGCTGCGATTCCTCTCTCTAGTAATTGATTCCTCCAGAGATAGAGGAGATTAGGAGTCAATCCATATTTCCTCGCTATTTCTGAAACATTGCTATTACTCTTTAGAGTATCCAAAGCTCGATCAAATTTGAACTGAGCTGTGTAGCTCTTTTTCTTATTTACCCTGCCCTTTGTTTCTTTAGACATATGGTTTTTAGTAGTTAATGCTTTTATTAAGCTTACAATAGCACGACTATTGTATTATTTGAATATTTACCTACCTATTTCACATATACCTACTGGTTCAGTATATTCAGGACTAATCATACTTCTTTTTTAGTCAAACAAAAATTTCCATGGTTTATATCCCTGCTCGTATATTCAAAAATAGTAAGAGTTGAATTATTCATTATAGACTTTTTAAAGCTTTTATTAGCTCCAATCTCTCATATTTATGAATCCTCTTTATCTCAAATTCTCCGTATACATCGACATCTTCTTCGAAATCTTTTTCAATTGACTCAGTCTCAATAAATCCTGTATCGTTACTGCTATTATATTTATTAAATAGCCGCTCTAAATTCTCCCAATCATTATAAAAATATTCTTGTACAAGTGGAATTATTTCTTGATACCAAACACTCCATAGTTTATCGATTTTTTCATCCTTACTTGTTAAGTTTTTTACTTTTAAGAAGAAACTATGTCCAATCTGGTGATCTCGATCAATCAAAAACCCTATTTTCTTGTTAATTTTTTGCAATAATCTTGCTAAATCTATTTCGTCCATTGCACTATCTAATAAGTCGTAATCAGGCATCATTTCTTCAAAAACGAACCTTCTACGCAAGGCAATATCAAGTAAGGCAATACTCCTATCTGCGGTATTCATTGTTCCAACGATATATAAATTACTCGGAATGCCAAAAGAGTGCCCAGAATAAGGTAAGGTAATCAGCATCTCGTTCTTGGCGCCCATTCTTTTATCTTCCTCAATCAGGGTAATCAGTTCACCGAATATCTTAGACATGTTTCCTCGATTAATCTCATCGATGACTAAAACGTATTTATTGTCTTGGTCTTGAGCTGCTTTATTGCAAATCTTTTTAAATATCCCATCCTTTAACTCATATCTTAAGGTGTCACTATCAAGTACTGGCCTTATTCCTTCTATAAATTCCTCATAAGAATATGACTGATGAAAGGTTATAAAATCACAATAATCCTTCCAACTCTTCTGTTCTAGTTTCAAATCCTTTAACCTAACAATAACATCTTCAAAATTTGAAAAGTATTCCCTCCCATTTTCAGTTAAAAACCAGTTCGAATCTGAATCCTTATCAAATAGGTCCTGGCCACTTCTTTTGTTGGTGTTAACAGTCAAAATGTCTCTGCTTGTGTAAAATTGCAAGTAGTGCCAGAAATTTTGCATCGGGTGCTTATTATTTGCACTCACTATCTTGCCGATTTCATGACTAACTAGATCAGAAACTCTATATTTTTCCTTGCCCCCTATTAACATGATGATACCGACAATATCTTGCTTATTCAGGCCATCAATAATTTTTTGAATGGCAGACTCTCTTGTTTCTATTTTTGATTGATTGTTTTCAGAAATAAAATCTTTGACTCTTTGAATAGTAGAATATGTTTTTCCTGTTCCTGGAGGTCCATATAATATTATATTTTTAGAAATCATATTTATTTTTGTAGTATCTTGATTAGCATTATTAAAACTATCAATTATTTTCCATTTTCTGTTAATGCACCTTTTCCTCATTGTCTTTTTATCCACCATTATCATTTTATGATTCTGAAGATCGCCATTATTAAATTCATCTATATCGGTAAAGTGTCGAAAAATAATTTTATCATCTTTCTCATCATTCTTTTGCAAATATAAAAATGATTTTTTATCTAATTCATCAATACGAACTATTTGGCCGGCAGATAATCTCTTAAAAACCTCATTTGTAATTTTAGAGTCTAATTCTCCTATTGTACGATTTAGAGCACAATCAAGCTCGTATAATGTAAAATTATTCTCGCTTGCAATTCTCAATAATGTATCATTAAAAACCTCGTAACTATCGCCCTTGGTAAATAATCCTAAATGACTTAGCTCATCCTCAACATCACGACTATATATTCCATACTTATGTGGATTAATAATCATCAGAAGCATTGATATGTTAGTTAGTGCGAACCCAGCATACTTCTCTGCCTCAGTTATTCGATAATCTAATTTAGTACCATCTTCTAAAAGGATAGACATAACTCTCCGAAGAGCATCCTTATCTTTTACTATCTCTTCTGCTTTTACTTGAGTATTAAATATACCGATAAATTCTTCTTTATCGAAATTCTCTAAATCGTCTATAAGTATTCTTCTGTACTTTTCTAACAAAAGCTCTTTCCCCCTAACATCTTTCCCTATGATGGATTTCCAGTATTTCTTAAGCTCTGATATGTTTTCTCTTTCGTTAATCAGGGATAGTTCATTTACAAATCCATAATCTTCAAAGCACCAATAAGTTCTTTTCCTATTCTGTATTTTTCCAAATTTACTACAGTACCTTAAATACTCTTTTTCTATTTCTTCATTATAATAATCATTCCCAAGAATCTTTCTTATCGCCTTAGTTGTCTCACTTCCGGCCCCCCTCTCTTCGTTTTCTTTTAAGAATATATCATAATCGATATTCTTATATCCAATTGCTCTACTTGGATAAAACCTGTATTCATTATTAACTTTTTTTACGACAAAGTTATGTCCCCTAATTATTAGCTTTCTTGCTTCAATAGAATTACTATTTTGGTCGTCCATAATCAACTCGTCGAAACGATCGATATTTAGTTTTAATTCATCTTTATTAACTATTTCTTCTAACATATTCTAAAAATAGACACCTCAAAAAATGAGGTGTTTTAAGCACTTTTAATTATTTTTCTTTTTATGTCTTGGACTTTAACTCTAGTCATATGAACTATAAATTATTTTACCATTATGCTTGAAAGAATGAACCCAAGAGAAACCAAAAATAGAATAACTCCCAAAATAGCAATCCCATTTATTATATTTACTTTCCATTTATTCTTTGTTCTATCTAATAAGTCCGCCTTTTCTTCTTCTATTTTTTGATCATTAGCCGTTATATTTGCCCAAAATTTTCCAAAAATAGCATTGATCTTATCAATTTCCGAATTACCTAATTCTTCTTCAGTTAATATTTTTCTTATAAAGTCTTTAGTAATGGCAATGCTTTCATCGCTTATAATCTCCTTTATGGCATTATTCTTAGCCTCGTCTTTTAACTTCCTAATATTATTTGATAGTTTCTTGACTTTCTTAATTATTTCATTATCTTGCCATAAAGACAGAAAAATTATTAGGACAGATATGATTATTGTAATAAATAACCCTACGACTCCATTTTTTGCATAGTCGTCAATATGCTGGTTACTATTAAAAGCAAAGATACTAATAATAGCCGAAGAGAGTATCGCTATATGCTTAAACAGCTCTCTATTCTGCCTAATATTATCTACTTGTAAGTCTAGTATAATCTTTAATAATTCTTCGTCCTTCATAGTTATACTTAATTACCCCAATCTCTGCACAGTATTTCTGCCTGCTCTAGAACAGTCTTCGTAGCCTGCTCTTGCTTATCTGGTGGATACTTGTACTTATTAAGAAGTTTCTTAACTAATACCCTAAGCCTTGCTTGAACTGTCTGCTTCAAAGTCCAATCAATCGTTGTGTTTTTTCTGAGCATAACGACTAGTTCTTGAGCAATCTGCTTCAAAGTTTCGTCACCAAGCTCCATTACTGCACTATCATTCTCGCAGAGTGCGTCGTAAAAAGCAACCTCGTCTTCCGTAAGATTTAATTCTCCGCCTCTTTCTTTTTCTTCTCTAATCTTCTTAGCTAATTCGACTAACTCAGCTATGACTTGAGCAGCTTCAATGGTCTGATTCTGATATCGTTTAATTGTTTCTTCTAGCATCCTAGAAAAGGATCTTGATTTAACTAGGAATTTCTTCTCCATCGTCCTTATTTCATCATTCAACAGTTTCTTTAATACTTCTAAGGCTACGTTCTTTCTTTCAAGTCCTTTTACTTCTGCCAAGAACTCATCAGATAGTACGGCAATATTCGGACTCTTTAGCCCTGCTGCATCAAAAATATTAATGACCTTATCTGAAGTGACAGCATCGGAAACGATTTGCTTGATTGCCTGATCATAGTCTTCAATAGTGGGACCGCCTAATCCACCAGATTGTTCAAACTTAACAATAAAGGCCTTTACTGTTTGAAAAAACGCGACTTCATCTCTAATTTTTAAGGCCTCACTACTTGGTACAGACAAAGCAAAAGCTTGAGATAGCTCAGAAACGATTTGTAGATATCTTTTCTTGCCATTTTCTATTCCTAAAATATGATCCATGGCCCTCCCAGCAACTTCTGCTCTTTCCTTAGCACTATCATTAAAGTATCCTGAATAGTCAAAACTATGATACATAGCTTTAGTTAATTCATACTTTTCAAGCATGATTCCTATAGCCTTATCTTGTTCGATGATGGGATATTGTCTTCCTTCTTGGGTATAATAAGATAAAGCTTCCTTAAGAGAAGGAGCGATTCCAAGATAATCAACGATAAGTCCCCCTGGCTTATCCTTATAGACACGGTTAACTCTAGCGATAGCCTGCATCAATCCATGGCCCTTCATTGGCTTATCAATATACATCGTATGCAAAGATGGAGCATCAAAACCAGTAAGCCACATATCCCTCACAATAACAAATTTAAGTTCATCTTTTGGATTTCTCATTCTTTCAGCTAACAGATCTCTTTCTTCTTTCGTGTGGATATGTTTCTGATAATTAGCTGGATCACTAGCAGAGCCAGTCATGACTAGTTTAATAAATCCCTTATTAATATCATCATTATGCCATTGTGGTTTTAATTTAATGATTTCTTCATAAAGCTCAACGGCAATCCTCCTACTCATAGAAACAAACATACCTTTCCCATCCATAGCGTTTAAACGGGATTCAAAATGCTTCACCACATCTTGAGCTATTAATTTAATCCTTTTTTCGGAACCAATCATAGCCTCTAGTCTTGCCCACTTACTTTTGAGCTTTTCTTTCTTTTCTATTTCTTCTCCCTCAGTTAACTCATCAAACTCTTTATCAATTACTGGCGTTGCTTCTTTTAGTAATTCTATCTTTGCAAGTCTTGCTTCGTAATAGATAGGAACTGTAGCCTTATCTTCAACGGCTCTCGTAATATCATAAATATCGATGTACTCACCAAATACTGCTCTTGTATTCTTGTCTGATAGTTCTATTGGAGTACCAGTAAAACCAATAAAAGTAGCATTAGGTAAAGCGTCATGCATATGACGAGCGAATCCATCAATGAAATCATATTGACTACGATGAGCTTCGTCAGCAATAACTATTATATTGCTCCTATCAGAAAGGCGTGGATACTGCTCTCCCCTACTATCAGGTAAAAACTTTTGAATAGTAGTGAAAATAACTCCACCAGAGGCAACTGAAAGAAGCTCTTTCAGATTATTCCTATCTTGTGCTTGCCTTGGAATCTGTCTAAATAAATCACTACAGTTAGAAAACACTCCAAAAAGCTGTCCGTCTAAATCATTTCGATCTGTTAATAAAACTATAGTCGGATTATTTAAAGACTGTATGATTTTTCCTGCATAAAAAACCATTGATAAGGATTTTCCTGATCCTTGAGTATGCCAAATAACCCCACCTCGATGATCGCTCGAAGATGCTTCTATTGTTCTTTTTACTGCTTCATTAACTGCAAAATACTGATGATAAGCTGATATCTTCTTGATAAGCTTATTGGTATTGTTTTTTAGGTCTTTTGCCTTTTCAAAAACAATGAAATTCTTAATGATATCAAATATCTTTTCCTTATTAAAAACTCCTTTTATCAAAGTTTCTAAATCATTGCTTCTGTTAATCTCTTTACCGTCTATGCTTTTCCACCCCATAAAACGATCCATATCAGAAGATATGGTTCCTACTGTTGCATTCTTTATATGATCCACTAAAATACATAATTCGTTATATGCGAATAAAGAAGGTATATCATTCTTATACGTTTCAATCTGATTGAAGGCACTTCTTAATGTCGCATTAGGGTCGGCAGGATTCTTTAACTCAAATACTGCAATCGGTAAGCCGTTTATAAAAACAATGATGTCTGGGCGACGATTGTGATTGTTTTCGATAATAGTATACTGATTAACTGCTAACCAATCATTTTTATTTAAGTTATTTGAATCAAATAAATAAACTTTGTCTCCAGCTATTGTTCCGTCCTCTCTCTTGTATTCAATATCCACTCCTTCAGAAATCATTCTGTGAAATTCCTGATTATTGATCAATAGACTTGGGCTTGAGTAAGGAATATTAATGATTCGCTTAATCACCTCTTCTCTTGATTCTTCTGGAATATTTGGATTGATTCTTCGAAGCGATGATCTCAATCTTTGAATAGGAATAATATCCTGATATGATTCTCTTTCTGGAGATTCCCCATCGTTGGCAATATTAGGACCGAAAACAACAGAATAACCTAAATCGTCCTTAAGCCATTCTAAGATTGCTTCTTCTAGGTTTGATTCTGTATAATTATTTTTGCTCATCCTCTTTTAATATTTTTATAATGAAATTTACAGCGGCTTCATTGTAAATACTTGTAATATTTTTAGGTAATTTACTATTTTTTTTATAATCTTCTTCTTGAGTTTTAGTTCTAAAATTATAGTCCGAGTATTGTTTTTTATTCTTAAGATCGTTATCTTTAATAACACCACTAATTCTATTACCACCAATACAAGGCATGACTTGCTTTACTTTTTCTACAACTTGACTCCATGACAAAGGATATTGATCTGTTAACTTTTTTTGAATAGTACGAGTAACTTCTAATGCGTCTATTGGCTTAACATCTCCAACTAACCTCAATGTAGTTAAACCACTATTTTCCTTAAACTGACCTTCTTTAATAAATTCAATCTTTTTTATCAAATCTTCGTCAATAACTAAAATATTATTTTCGCTTTTCTCAATAACCCCCTTTTCAGTGTCAAGGATAGCTGCATTTGCTGGTCCTGCCTTGGCAATTTTACTCATTAAATTAATCCACTGAGAGTTTGTTTCTGTTATGCGCTCCTCAATCATATAATTAAGTTCAGAGAATCCAATCTTTTGAGTTCTACCAGCATAGCGAAAATATATATCTCCATTTTTAATTAACTGTTCTCTGCCTTCATCTTTTTTAGCTATAATTGGCTTATGTCTTGACTCTTTTACATAAAAAATACCAAAATAATTTTTGTCAATTTTTAGCATTCTTTGCTCCCATTGTATGTCAGGAGAAAAAATATCTAATAAATAACCAGAAATTTTTTCGGGGTCTATTTTTTCAAACTGAGCTATCGAGTTGTTACTTAACCCAATTAATTTCCTCGGACTGTTTTGCACTCCAAAGACTAAATACCCTCCAATATTATTAGCAAAAGCTGCAAAGTCTTTAAAGTATTCCCCCAGTCCACTAAAATTAAACTGTTCCTTGAACTCTAAGTCACGACTCTCTCTGTGATAGAGTAATCCATTTGGCCTTGTTCTTAAAATTTCTTTTATTTGAGATTCATTAATACTCATAACCTTATTTTTCCACACATTATTTTTGGAAGGAGCAGATTTCTAACCATTACTAAATGTTGTGTCTCGTTTTTATAAAAACTAATAGTCTGATTAATTTTATTGAATATTTTAGCTTTTTCCGTTAATAACTGATTATCAGGTATACGGATTTGGAAATTTTCAACCATCCCCTTGGTTAGAAATTTAATTACAGATCCCCGGTGCCCGGCGGTAATTTCATTGAGAAAATATTTTATTAAATAGTAAAAAAAACCTAGTAGCTCTTTTTTATGAGGGATTAAAACATAAGTTCTTTGATATGCTTCAAACTTTCCTTCATACCACTTTATATTGAAATCGCCATTTCCCGCAAGTAGCAATGCTGATACATCAAATGAATAACAATCAGCATGTTGCCTATCTTTTGAGCAAGTAAAAAATGGGTATTGCCCTTCTTGAGTTGAAATATTTACATCTTTCTTCCCAGTTTTTATGGAAAGATAATCACTAAGTTTTGCTAGCATCCATCCTTCTGGTAATCCGTCCCCAATATCAATAAACCACTTTTTAAATATAGCACTAGCGATCTCTTCAAGGTTTTTATTTATCTTACGGTTCAGCTCTATTTTATCGTCAAGAGATGAGAGAATTTCAGTAATTTTTTTCTGTTCTTTAATTTCTGGAAAAGCAAATTTAAGTGATCTTAGTGTTTTGCTATTTAATTCTCGAAAGGTACTACCAGAAGCATTGTCAATAAGAGTTTGGACATTATTTTTCAATAAATAAAATAAAAATAAACTATCTGTTTTTTCATTAGGAATAAGGCTATGAAATCCTTGATTTGTAGTTAATTCATTACTGGCAATTGCAAGATACCCAACAGGAGCTCTTGTTGTTAGTAAAACAGAATTAGCAGAAATTAATTTAGCGTTACTTGAATTTAATCCTTCCTCTGAGATATTTCTTTCTCCACGAGAAATGTAGCGATCTAAATAGCTAGATAAATCTCTAGGCGTAATCCAGGGGATTGGCCCGTTAAAATTATTAGTATTTGAGGTGGACGGTGTTCCTCCTCCAATAACAGCAGAAACCATTTCGATACTAAAAACATTCCATTCTTCTGGAATAAATCCTATTTCTGTTTCTTTGAATTTTCCTCTAGTTGATGACATCGACATTTATTGGGATCCAATTATTTTTTTCTTTTTTAAATATAATCTTAGCTTTCATTTCACTATCCCACACCCTATCTAAATTAATAGAGACAATTATAGGATAATAAACTTCACACAACTCTTCATTTATTTCGTTAATTAAATATTGATTAAATTTAATATCATGCAAAGAATATTGACTATTAATTGTTTTAATTTTTTCCTTAACTCTTTTAACTAATCGCTCTTTTAAGTCTAAAAAACTAATATTTTCTAAGTATTCCATTAATTCAATTCTAACTCTAAAAAGATTAACTATAAAATTTTGAGTACCCGTATTTTTTTTAATTTCAAGCGGAATTTTGTATTTATCTTTTATGTAATCTAACTTAAAAGCTTTATCTTCAGTAAAAAGAAAAATATTTTTATACCTATTAGCTTTAAAATATTCCGCTATCGAATATAATAAAATAGCATCCTTAAAACCAGCATCAGATTTTCCATCTTTAAAAGGAGGGGTTTTTCTAAGTGCCATGTTATAAATTGTCTCAAACATTTCTAATCTATTATCTGGGTTAGGGATTATTAAAAGTTCTCTTAATTTTGTATCGATTAATTCTTCAATGTATTTCCTAGGGTTTATGCTCTCTGATAAAAATTTAATTTCTGATATGCTCGAATTACTAAATTTTTCCTTCATTTTCTTTAAATCTGCAATATCAGATTGTAGCATTTTTATCCTTTGTTCTGTCAATTCCCTGACTACAATCTCAGGTAAAAAAACATCAATATCATCAATTAATTCTTTTCTTTCTAGAAATCCTATCAAATCGTCGTAATTTTTAATATTAAAAGAATTATATTCACACCCACCCTCATTTTTAGGGTGGGCAACACATGTATCTAAAACTATTGCAATCTTATTACTTGAGGTCATACCCAATATCTTTAAGATTTTTCTTTATCCTTTCTTCCAGTTCTCTTGATTGTTTGAATTGTTCTGATAGCTCGGCGGTTAATCTTTTCATCTTTTCTTCAAAGACTTCGTCGTCTTCTTCTACATAATCACTTCCAACATATCTTCCTGGAGTCAAAACAAATCCATTCTTTTCTACTTCTTCAGTCTTAGCTGCCTTGCAGAATCCTCTTACGTCTTCATATTTACCATCAATATTCCTCCAATTATGATAAGTGTCGGTAATCTTTTGAATATCCTCATTCGTCAATTCCCTATTCTTCCTAGTAACCATTGTTCCCATCTTTCTTGCATCAATAAAAAGGATTTCATCGTGACGATTGCGAAGCTTATGATCGTATCTATCTCTTGATACAAACCAAAGAGACACAGGTATCTGTGTCGTGTAGAATAATTGAGGTGGCATAGCAATAATACAGTCAACTAGCCCAGCTTTTATAAGGTTAGTTCTGATATTTCCTTCTCCCGATGTATTTGATGATAAGGATCCATTAGCTAAAACAAAACCGGCAACACCTGTAGGAGATAAATGATGAATCATGTGTTGAATCCATGCATAATTCGCATTACTTGCTGGAGGGACTCCATATTTCCACCTCACATCTTCTTTCAATCTTTCTCCTCCCCAATCGCTGATATTGAAAGGCGGATTTGCTAAAATGAAGTCAGCTTTTAAGTCTTTATGTAAGTCATTATGAAAAGTATCAGCATTATGCTCTCCAATATTTCCTTCAATTCCACGAATAGCAAGATTCATTTTGCATAACCTCCACGTAGTTGGATTTGATTCTTGTCCATAAACTGCTAGATCATTAGTATTTCCACCGTGAGCTTCAACGAATTTCTCACTCTGAACAAACATACCCCCAGAACCACAACAGGGATCATAAATACGACCCTTATATGGTTCAATCATTTCAACGAGTAATTTCACAACGCATTGAGGAGTAAAGAATTCTCCGCCACCTTTTCCTTCGGCACTAGCAAATCTTCCTAAGAAATATTCATAAACTCTACCAAGAACATCCTTACTCCTGCTTTCCTTATCTCCAAGTCCAATCGTACTTACAAGATCAATCAATTCTCCAAGCCTAACCTTATCAAGGTCAGGGCGGGCGTAATTCTTAGAAAGCACTCCTTTCAAGCTAGGATTATCTTTTTCGATTGCGATCATAGCATCATCGAGCAATTTTCCGATTTCTGGTTTTTTAGCGTTAGACTTTATATATTCCCAACGAGATTCTTGAGGAACCCAGAATACACCTTCAGCAAGATAGGCATCTTTATCTTCTTCCTGATTATTATAATAATCAGGATCCTCCTTGATTACATTAAAGACTTCTTCAAAGGAGTCTGAAATATATTTAAGAAATATCAGCCCTAGAACTACATGCTTATACTCAGCTGGATCCATGTTATTCCTCATCTTGTCAGCTGCAGACCATAGGGTCTCCTCGAATCCAATATTAGCTCCGTTTGATTTTTTGTTTTTTAATGCCTCTGGTTCTTTTTTCATAAAGATTTGATGCTAAAACTTTTTCTATACTGTATAACAAAAACCAAGGATAGTAAATGATTAAACCTCTTATATAGGGGGGTACAAATACTATAATCGTCACAATTGCTCAATTCGAACGGGTTCAAAAGATATTAGACGATAAACCTGGTAAAGTTTTATCCATCAATACTCTAAAGAAAGAAAAGGATAATAATCGTCATAGCGATTGAGAGATTACTTTCAATGCCTCAACAATCCCGCTTTCAAACCTTATGCTAGTATTATCATTATTAACTATTACCTGCTTAAGCGTAATCAAATCAATTAAACCCTTAGGAATTACTCCTTTTCTATACCCTGGCATTATTTCTCTTTCAAATAAAGGGTAATAAACATCTGCAATCATTGGATTATTAAAATGATTCCTTGAGTTACAAATCCTCTCCCATTTTTCTATATTATCGTCATTACAATGTAAAACCAAGAAATCTTCTCCATTCATCACATTAAATGCTGCAATAATGTGATTATCCTTCAATTTGGCAGATCTGGGGATAATAAGGTTATCGATAGATGCCTGAATATCATTCCTATTCATACCCTTTCTTTTGAAGATATCAAAATCGATCCAGAAATAGACCTGATAAAAAATTCCATTAAGTTTCCTGATTTCCTTAGTGACGACTGATACAAAATTATCCGCTGTGAATTCTATCTTCTTGGGATATAGGTTAAAATCATAACACTCTTCGTCTCTAAGAAATCTGTTAAGCTCATTGATGTAATTATATTCAGTATCCCCTTCACAATAAAAACGTATATTCTCCATAAGCCTATTTAAATGTATAAGGAATTCCGAAATATTCTCCTCTTAAATATCTATCTCTAAAATTCATCTCATTCCTTACTCCTTCGAAATCAGAAAGCCTCGTGACAGAAGTTCCCTTCTTCTTACTCTTATTGACGAAGTAAAAATCTGAAACCTTAAAAGTCTTGTCTTCCAATATGTCGGTAGCGTGAAGCGTTAAGATCAACTGAGCATTATTCTTGTTGTACTTACTGCTTTTGAACATCTTGATCAGGGTTGCTGAAACTAAAGGATGGAGAGAGTTATCGAATTCATCAACGACCAAGACACCGCCTGTCTCAAAAAAGCTCAGGATAAATCCGATCAACCCAAAAGCAACATGGGTCCCGCTTGACTCTTCTTGAAAATCAAACTCAATTTCTTGATTATTCTTATTCTTATGATAAGACTTGATACTTGTCGTTAAAAACTTATTACTACCTTCATCAATCCTAAAATTGACCTCTCCCTTAGGGGCTTTTACAAATCTTGAAAAATCATAACGACCCGCCTCCTCTCTGATTAAATTCAGATCCCCCTGCTCCTCTACCCAACTAAATCGATTGATATCAATATCAATGTTCCTTATTACATCAGCAATCTTATCGATAGCCTCACCAATATCCTTTCTGTCATCTGATTTGGCTAATCGCCTGATTGCATGCATCGTATTGATATCGTTCTTCAGAGAAACATCAAAATTCTTATTGAAAAAATTAAAAACATTGGCTAAATCACCATTCAAACCGGGTAATTTATCAACCACGAATGATAAGAAGGTCTTGACCTGTTGTCCGTCAATAGCAGTAAGGCATGCAATCCTGAATTGCTTCTGTAAATATTCCTCATCAAAATCTCCCATTTCGATATTCTTAAAATCCGTATCCATTTCAATAATCGAAAACATGTCCTTTCCTTCGCAAGTCAGGACCTCTCTCTTGATAGAGCGATCATTGTATGACAACCCATAGGTATATTCTTTTTGATCAAGAAAGAAAACGAACTCTAAAAGAGTATCTCCTTTTCCACTCTCTAGCCTATTCGGCAGATAAGGAACAAACCTTAAGCCATGTCTAATGAGCAGAATAAAATATAGGATTGCTTCGACAATACTAGTCTTCCCGCTAGCATTAGGTCCATAGATATTAGCTACTGGTATAAACCGATTCCTATTCGCTGTCTTGGATTCCTCTGTTGCGTATAAGACGTCAAATAATTCTCCATCCTTACGTTTCATGTATTTCTTCTCTGCAAAAGAAAGATCCAAAGATAAATCATTAATAGATTTAAAGTTTTTAATAGTAACCTTTGATAGCATGAATATTAAATATTAGCTTATATAGCTATATACTACTATCATATTGCAAGAGTTGTCAATAGAATAAACGGAAAAACCGTTTATATCTAATTGCAACTAGCGGACTTACGAATCTGTCAAAGCACCTTATGTTCCAATTCTTATCCTTTAGATACTGCCTGGATATAATATTATTAATAAAATATTGCCTATTAGAGAGATTAATAATCAATGATCCAATAATGCATCCTCAGGAGAAAATAATAAGAGATTTGAAGCTTCTATGTATCCTATCTTATTCTCTGAGTAATTCTTATGTATTATGCGATTGAATAATGAACCGTTAGAGTCTTTCATATTATTCGTGTAGCCCCCCCCTTATTCAGTCCAGACTCATCCATCCTTCTCAAAAGATTCAATTCAGTTTCTTTTTGGATCTCTTTTTCCAAGTCATCACTCAAATGCTCTTCAATCTTACCGAGCCCCTTCAGTCTATAGAATACGAAAATCTTACTAACCTTATAAATCCTGGAAAATAAATCAATGTCCGATTTTCCATAATATCTTTCCCTAAATTCCACTGCTGGCAAAAGCAGCTCAGCCGCTACCTTATTGCAAAATAACTCTTCAGGGTTAATCCCCTTTTCCACACCCCTAAAATCCAAGCTATTGGAAACAGCATCACTCCTCCTGAAGAAATGAGTCAATTCATGCACCAATGAAAATATCTGAGCAGATATGGAGTCCTTCCTATTCAAAATAATGAATGGGAAGCGATCATTCGATATGAATAATCCTCTCATATCATCGACTCCTATCCTATGATGAGATAAGGTCTTACCTACGAAAACACCTTTTAGTTCAGCTTTTTCAATAAGATACCTAAGGGCATTCTTACGACTAACAATCCTCTTGAATTCATCAATATCTATCCTTAGACTATTTGAAATATGATCTGCTAATTCCTTCGGAGTAGTAAAATCCTTCCCGAACCCTGAAGATAATTTTCATTAGGCCAACCATCCTTTACATGCCTTTCCAGCCAATTCTGCCTGACCATGACAAGATTGATCATCTTTCTGACTTTTTCTTCATTCCTACTCTCTGATCCGATACGATAGTCTGGAACAGATTCTTGTACATTAATAAGCTCTCTTGAGAAAAACAAAAGCTCCGAAATATTATACAGTTTCGAAAGCTTTACTACCTGAGTCCAGGTAGGAAGGAATTCGCCGTTCTCCCATTCAGCAATCAAGCCCCTTGAAGAACCTAAAATCTTCTTTGACGCAGACAAAGAAATGAGACCGATATTATTACGGGCTATCTTCAAGTTCTCCTTATTAATAGATTTTACGAAGCTTATATATATCAAGCATTATTACCATTGAATTATTTATTCCGGTCTTTTGCTTTAAAATATATCAGTTATTTCATGGAACTAATATTTTGAGCTAGGCTCTAATTGGCAGGCAAGGTAGGTCTAGAGCCCCTACCCTTCAAGTCATGTAAGGGTTCTTTGTACGTCTTGCGATTTATGGATTTGAGGTGTCTAGGTCTGGCTCCTCAATTTTGATTCTTGTATACTCTTCTGGATAATCTTTTAAGTATCGGGATATTTCTTTTTTTATATAATTAAGCGCCTCTAATTTAGTATTGAATCTTTCGGCAGTAAAGTAATTTTTTAAAACAGCATTTGAGCCACCTTCATTATTGGATAATACATCAAAAGAAGGTTCAAACTTGCCATCTGTTAATTTGTCTATACGAATTTTTATTGTTAAAAATGTCATATTTTAAATTATTCTATATTATGATTTATATATCTCATTAATAAGCCTATTTGATATATTAAAAATTCATTTTCTTTTTCATTGATATCGCCATCATTATGTTTACTATTTTCATTAAAGTATTGATCCATGAGCGTAAATACTTGCGAAATGATATTTCTTATCTGTACGTTGAGATCTTTAGTTTTTAATATTTTTTGTAGTTCTATAATATTAGATTGCAATCCTTTTTTATTGTTAAGTTTAAATTTTAAAAATTCTTCTATCGATCTTCTCAGACTTTCAGCTGATTTTATAAATTTTCTATTTTGATAAAATTGAAGTCCTTGCGTGAAATGTTCAGCACTTTTCTCATCAAGAAAAGATAGAGGCAATTCGACTAATTCTTTATCAAGAACTTTTTCTCCTTTTGGATACAAGATTATTTCTTCTTTTAAGACAGCTATTGAAACATTAATGTCAGATAGATTAATTGCTTCAATTATTTTTTTTAAAATAATACTTTTACTATATATATTCACGATGATATCCTATTGTTGAAGTAATGTCTAAAGAAAGTATAACTTCAATAATTCTATAAAATTCTTTTTCATCATTTTTTTCTAATAATTTATCAATTATATTTGTGCTCCAGGAATAGTCACCATATGTTTGTCTGTGCCATTTTTCTTCTATGCCAAAATATTGGCAAAACAGAGTAATACTTTCCTCTGTTACGTGATTATCGATATCTTTTAAAATATTAAAAATTCTAGTCTTAAATTTTTGGAAAGACTCTTCGTAAGACTCCGTAGAAACAACGCTCCATCTTTTATTAAATTTTTCCATTTTTTCTCTGATGTTCATATTTTTAAAAATTAAACACCTCAAAAAGAGGTGTTATTGCTGACTATTAAATTTAATAATATTTGACGCATTTTTAATTAATCTTATGGCGTCTCTAGGTCGCTCAATTTATCATTAATTGGCAGGGGCGGAGGGATTCGAACTCTCAAGACCTCTTTTGGAGAGAGGCAGTTTACCGTTGAGCTTACGCCCCTATAATGTTCAATCGTCTTTGAAGAAGATTGAATTACTTTTTTAATACATGGGATATAATAGCAAAGAAATGAAGATTTTTCAATTCCTAGAAGAAGGGTCTTCCAGTTTCGACATATTGAGCCTTGATCTGATCTGCTCAATCTCTTCCAGTAATATCTTCATATTCCTTTGTTTGAGAAAGGGCAATGCCTTGTTGTCAGGATTCCAGGCGAACCTTACTAGAAGATCAAGGATATGCAGAATAGCATCATACCTCTCTTTGTTTAGTAGGCCTTTCCCAATCAAGTATGCCTTGTTCTCGTAAAGAAACTTCACCATTTCATTAGAATCGCTGTCGATGTATGTAGCGAAGCCTCCTTTCCAGCTCTTAGAGAGCTTATCCTTCAAGAGTTCCCATTCTTCAGACAACTTCACTGCCTTACCATCTTCAACATCCAGAACTAAAGACACTTTAATTAATTCATCCATGATATCACCAAGTTACTGCAGTCAATATATATGGAGAAGAAAAGAAAGTCAAATAAAATAAAGGGCTGAGCCCTTTATTCTATTTAAGATATTATCTCTTGACCTCCTTGTGGTTGGTGTGCTTCTTGTCGTATTTGCAGAACTTGCTCAATTGGAGTTTGTCCTCGACAGCCTTTGTCTTCTTAGTGAAATAGACAGACTTCTTGCATTCTTGACAGACCAGCTTGATAAATTTTTTCTTCTTACTTTTTGTTGCCATATTCTTTTCTTTATATTCTATTAAATAAAACTGTCTGGAGCCGATGGAGAGAATCGAACCCTCGACCTTTCCCTTACCAAGGGAATGTTCTACCACTGAACTACATCGGCATTGCCGGGTGGGCGAAGAGGGATTTGCACCCCCGAAGACCGTAGTCACCTGATTTACAGTCAGGCCCATTTGGCTACTTTGGTATTCGCCCGTGTTCTAATACAGTTACAGATGATAGCAGATATTCAATTATTTTTCAATAACCCGCTTGTGTTCTTCCCTCCATTTCTCAATCAAGTCATGATTGCCTGATAAAAGTACCTTAGGAACCTTCCATTTCTTCCCTTCTTCAGTCACGAAGACCTCTGGTCTAGTGTACTGAGGAAACTCTATGAATCCTCCTTGCTTGGTCTTTCTGGTTTCTAAGAATTCAGGAACGCCAAGTAAATCAGGAATCAGTCGACTGATAGTCTCAATAACTATCATGGCTGGTAATTCCCCTCCCATAAGGTCAAATTCGCCTATTGAGAGCTCTTCATCCGCTATTTTCTTATTAACTCTCTCATCAATGCCTTCATACCTCCCACAGATGAGAATAAGGCCATCGTAACGTTTAAGAAGCTGGGTAGCTTTCTTCTGATTGAAGAGTTTACCTCTAGGAGTAAAGATAATAGTCCTAAGCTTCTTATCTTTGTTCTTCTCCTTAATCTCCTTAACTGCCTTATAGATAGGGTCTACTTGAAGGACCATACCTAATCCACCACCATAAGGACGATCATCAACTCTTCTTTTCCTTTCTGGAATAGCATATTCTCTAAGATCAGAGAGATTGACGGATATGAGTCCTTTGTCCTGACCTTTTTTAATAAAGGTCTCTTTAAGATAGGAATCAAATATATTTGGAAAGATGGTCAATATGTCGAATTGCATATCGT
>Ga0302246_1001308_pt1 | contig 18027 bp, 16 predicted proteins | sample AAG_UR_Trp_MG_FD_193533 | JGI IMG/M metagenome (GOLD analysis project Ga0302246, IMG submission 193533) | Enriched activated sludge microbial communities from anaerobic digester in WTTP, New Holstein, Wisconsin, United States - AAG_UR_Trp | ecosystem: Engineered > Bioreactor > Anaerobic >...
ATACCAACATGAGATTTTCTCTCCTGTTGCCCCTTGCTTCGATTACCTCCCTAATGCTTGCTTCTGTTATCATGTTGTCTTACTCACCGCCCCTTTCCTAATATTTACGTCTCATTTCTGAAATGAAACTCTTTCCTTTTCTCTAGTTTCATAATTTATTTGTCTGCCATTTCCGAATCCATTAATAAAATAATTCTTCAATATCAATAAGTTGTGAACAATCAGCATTATCATCCGGCAAAAGACACAACAAAACCTTCAGAACTTGGCATGTCTGCTGAATGATACGAATGATTTTCGGGATACTGATGATGCGCTTTTCCGCGCCTTGACAGGTTTGACCGTCGAATCAAACACTTATGGTAAGAGCAGCCTCATCGTTACTTTGGCAAACGCCATTTCACACCCAGCCGGATCTTGTTATACCTACGGAATGGTCCCCCAGAGGATTTCTTGAAGAATGCTTGTTGATTAAAATCGGTTGCGAAGTGTTGTTTTTAATATCTTAAATAGACATTTTATTGGAATGTCAACATATCCCCTATTTAATAAATATTCCTCAGATCCCTTATCTTTTCTTTTTCAAGGAACTGCATGATTTGATCTCCTGCCATATAATCTATCTGTCTGTCAATTAGTTTTTAACAATGTCTCTCATTTCTGATTGCTATGATAACAATTCATGCCAATCTGAAACGCCATAAATTGATCATGCAATGGAATGCATTATATGTTATATGTTACACATATTTTTCAGAAAGGGGTAAGTCTATGAAGAAGCGATCATATTATCTGTATTTATTGATCTTATTTTTCCTGATTTCTTGTTCAACCGTACCCGTTACGGGCCGCATGCAGTTGAATCTCATTCCTGCCGACTCGATGTTGTCGATGAGTTATCAGGAATATGATAAATTCCTGAAATCGAACAAACTCAGTACCAATACCGTGGAAGCAAATCGCGTGAAGCGGGTGGGGAAAAACATTGAACAGGAGGTTTATCGGTACTTTTCCGGAATAAACAAAACCCAGGAGTTATCCGGTTATAAGTGGGAGTACAACCTGGTCGAATCCAAGGATGTCAATGCCTGGTGCATGCCAGGTGGAAAGGTTGTCATTTACACGGGAATCCTGCCTATGACCCTTGACGACACGGGTCTGGCCGTCGTCATGGGGCACGAAATCGCCCACGCCATTGCCCAGCACGGAAATGAAAGGATGTCTCAGCAGCTGGCGCTTCAGATGGGCGGGCAGGCCCTCGCCACCGCGGTTTCCACTCAGCCTGCGTTGACCCAGCAGCTCTGGATGGCTGCGTTTGGTCTTGGCTCACAGGTGGGCATTCTTCTTCCCTACAGCCGCCTTCAGGAAAATGAAGCGGACCTTCTGGGCTTAACCTTTATGGCCATGGCAGGATATGATCCCAGAAAGGCGATCGACTTCTGGGAAAGAATGACGAAATCCAAAACAGGACAGACTCCCCCGGAATGGCTCAGCACGCACCCCGCCGATCAAACCAGGATCCAGCACATCAAATCGATCATGCCGTCCGTCATGAAGTACTATAAAGCCGGTTAAGCGATCCGTCCCGTCTCAATATGTTTGACAATGCATTGAGACGGGATTTCCCTTTGTCAGCCCTCAGTCCTGTAGCGATATAAAACCCGGCCGCCCGAAATGGTCAGCCCCGCACTGTGGTAAAAGCCGTCCCTCGCTTCCATCGGCATGAGTTTTTGCAGTTCCTTATTAAAGCGACCCGAGAATTTCACATCGGCATCGCCTTTCCAGATGTCATCCACCTCGAGACTGGCGACGCTGGCGGCAATTTCATACACGACGGCTTTTCCCGGATCTTCGATACTGGGGAAGTGGCGCAACAGAAAGAATTTTACACGCGGCAGGGATGATTTGTCGATTTTCTCTTTAAGGATCAGGGAACCCTCGATCAACCTTTCCCCATTGGCTTCGCAGATTCCCTTCAGTTTCGCTCCGGGACGTCTGCCGCCGATTTTGGGGTTTAACGCATGGAGTTTCGTCATGTAAATCCGTCCCAGAACCTTGGGAAATCCCTGGATAAATCCTCTTACCAGAGTAAAGTCATTGTCCACCCAGATGAAGGGAACGAGATACCCCGTCTCCCCCTGATAACTGCACTGCAGCAGGACAATGCATTCCTTGTAAATCGACCGCTCGGGGTTTTCATAGGCCATATCGGGATTCGATTCACTGACCGAAATCCATTCGACAAACCAGACAATGCCTGAACCCGGGTCCGGCCCCATTTCAAGGGGTGCCGGAATGAATTTGCGTGCCTGATCGGGATCTGTCTTGAAATGGAGCTGCATTAATTCACCGCCGTAATACCAGGGCGGCGCGTCAACCAGAGATGATTTGCCCTCCGGCGTCAGGGGCAGGCAATAACCTTTAAGGGTGCATGATGTGTCTTCCATGGTGTGCCTCTCGGAATATTTATTTGTAGGACTTCTATAGTGAAGTCACCAGGATGTGTCAAGCATTCTCAAAAAGATGCTTTAATCTTTACCACTCTGGTCATCGTGAAGCAATCGTGATTACTTTTTCGTCATTACCCACGTCCCATCCCAAAGCCCCGGCTTTTCTGAAATGAGTTCCCTGCACTTGACGATATAAGCCCGGGCAGGAGCATCTTTGTCCTCAATGGTCAGAAAATCGGCAAGAGCCATCTCGAAATCCCCCCGGTAATAGGATTGCAATCCCCTTTCAAATTGTTTAAGTGTTTCCTTACGCGCTGCGTAAGCTTCTTCGAGAAAGGGTTCAAAAACGGTAACGGTCTCTTTTTTACCGACAACACGGACTCGAGAAAGTTCCCGAACCGGGAATGCGCTCCCGATTTTATCCAATGTGAATTTCGAAATCATGGTATACGATCCGAATTCCTTGTTAATGCCTTCCAGTCGGGAAGCAAGATTCACGGAATCGCCCATCATGGTGTAATCGAACCGGGTTTTGGAACCCATGTTCCCGACCACCACCACACCCGTGTTGACACCGATCCGCATTTTAAGATCCCGGTCGATTTTTTCTCGGAAATAAGGCCGCAATTCTTCCAGTTTTTTTTGGCACCGCAGAGCGGCCCGGACACAACGGACGGCATGATCTTCCTGCAAAAGAGGGGCGTTCCAGAAGGCAATGATGGCGTCTCCTTCGTACTTATCCACCGTCCCCCCCTCTTCATGGATAATTTCCGTCATGGCCGATAAATACTCATTCAGGATGGAGGTCAACTCCTCGGGCGATAATTTTTCAGAAATGCCGGTAAAACCTTCCAGGTCGGAAAAAAAGATGGATAATTCCCGGCGTTCGCCGCCCAGCTTCAATCTGTCCGGGTTTTCGATCAGTTCCTCGATCACCGCCGGGCTCAGATATTGCTGAAAAGCATTCTTGATGAATCTTTTCTGCCGGCCTTCCGTGCCGTAGTAGAGAAGACCGGCGCTGACCAGGGTCAGCATGACAGCAGTCTCGGGAAAAACCAGGGGAAGCCAGAATCCTTTGACATAGAAAAAGGCGCATATCACCAAAGGCATGAATAAGGAAATCACATAAATCATGGCCGTCTTATAGATTTTTGAAACCAGGGACGAAAAAATTCCGGCAAACAAAACCAGCAGGAGCGTGATAATCAGGAAAACTGGTTTCGATGTTTCCCCGATGAAAGCACCGGATAATAGATTTTCCAGAATGGTCTGGTGAATCATGACACCCGGATAGATTCCGGACAGTGGAATGGATCGTAAATCCATGAGACCGGGGGCGGAGAAACCGAAAAAGACATAACAATCCCGGAAGACCTGAGGATCGATATCGGGTTTTTCACCCTGGAGAATCTTGAGTTCACTCTGGAGGATGGAAGCCGCACTGTAAGCATGTTTGAATCGAGAAAGGTGGTCAAAACGCAAGATCGTTCTGCCCTGATCATCAATCGGGATTTGATTGTTTCCTACAACCAGAGCATTTTCATCAACGTCGATGTTTTCCTCCGGGTGCGCGGTTAAATAAACCCCCAGGCCTAAAGCAGGAACCCACTGACCGCAGAAATAGTTTAATAGAGGAACCCTTCGATAGACGCCGTCCATGTCGGGATTCATGTGTACATTGGCTAAGAGAAAGGCATGTTCCGAAATTTCCGAAATCGGGAAACTCGCCCGCCTGTAGGTTACTTTTTCAAGAAAATGGGCTGCATCTCCTTTTATTTCGGTCGGAATGGAAGGATTTTTTTTTACATTCGGGGGCCAGTTTTGAAATTCACCGGTCGTTTCACCCAGAAACAAGGCCCCCGTAAATTTTCCGTAATTCGAAATCGATGCGCCGAAAGAACCATCATCTTCAACACCGTATGTCGAGGGTTCCGTAAAAAGAACATCAAACCCGACGGACTTGGCACCACCACGATTACAGAAATCGACAATCTTGCCGTAGACTTCCCGCGGCCACGGCCAGGCAAGATCATTCGTCTGCTTTGCCCAGTCCAGGCTGTTCTGATCCAAAAGAATAAGCCGGATTTTACTTTCCGGGTTTGATTTATCGGAGATCCCTGCAAATAGATTGACCCGCCAGTCCCAGCTTCTTAATTCCCAAAGATCCAGCCAGCCGGGAAACCATATGAGGAAGGTAATCCCGAATCCCACAGCCGAGGCAAACAATCCCTGCAGGAGTTTGCGATAAGTCGGCGATTTAAACCTATTCAGCATGAACAAGCTCGATCAATTGATGCCTTTTGTCGCCACCAGAAATCTCTTCTGTCTGGCCTGGTTGACAGGAATGGATCCGGGGACTTGGTACACCCTCGATATTTCCATGATTCTACGGTCCGGTGAAGGGTGGGTCCGGTAAAAATCAACGGCATTGGGTTTCAATCGTTGTTTCATGCTCTGCAGGACACCGGTCAAGGCCCCTGGATTATATCCCAGGCTGACGAGAATAAACAGCGCACCCTGGTCTGCCTGAAATTCAAGATTTTGTGAATAACCATTTGCAATTAACGTTGTCGTAATATCCTTGATCGATCCGTCGAAAAGATCCGCCAATTCTTTATTATCCGCTTTCTGATCCTTCAGCGCTTCTTCCGCGATCATTGTCAGAGCCTTGGTGATCCGATCCTGCCGGATGGCCTGCAGTCCGTGCTTGTATTGCACATGCGCAATTTCGTGAGCAATAACCGCGGCAAGCTCGTCTTCCGAGCGACAACATTTCACAAGGCCCTTTGAAAGAAAGATCAATCCCCCTGGGGCGGCAAAGGCATTGATCTCATCCGAATCGACTGCCAGAAAATGATATCCGCCGAATGTCTCCGGATGTGTGGACACCAGCGAACAGGCCTTCCCGATTAGATTCAAATAATTTTTCAAACTTTCATTTTCATAAGGTTTGTATTTCTTAAGGATGTTTGCCGCAACCGACCTGCCGACATAATATTCCTGTTCCGGCGTGAAGTCCTCAAATGAATTGGAGAAGACATTCACCGTTTTGCTTATTTTTTCCGCCTCCTGGGAATCGATCTGCCCGGATAGAACGCCTACGGTCGTTGCGACATCCGCCACCGGTTGTACCGTTTCGCAGGATGAAATAAAAAGGGCGAAAATCAGAATCAAGGACAACATCCACGTCTTGCTTATCGATGATTTACGGTCATTCATTGCTCGCCCCCTTCCCGATGATCAAATTTCCATCCATAATGAATTTCTCGACATCCTCCATCGTGGGAGATATTTTCTCCATCCTGTCTACCCCACTGAAATCGAGATCCGGATGGTTGACAGCATAGTCTTCTTCAACATTTTCATTAAACCCTTTACCGGCCAAGGCGACTTCCTTGGTAGAGGCCTTCCCTTGGGCTGTTTTACCGCCGGATTTAAGCGTCACTTTAACCGTGCTGAGGGCTGAAGCATGCACCCATCCCACAATGGCGGGGGCCGTGACTTTTTTTACCTTCAGCCAGGTTTTTCCAGTTGAAATCACGCTGACTTTTTCGCCGTAAGATATCCTGGCCACCATCTTCCCCAAAAAAGAAGGGGTCGTGCGGACCTGAGTCGCTTTTACCTGAACGGTCATGATTCTTTCTGCCATGGAAAATTCAGGCACGAAAAATCCACCCAAAAGAATAAAAATAAAAAGAAACGATGTGATGAATGATTTTCGAGCAATCATGTTTTTTCTCCTCACTTCATTTTCGATCGTTCCGGGATGAAAGGCTATTTAACTTGACGAAATTTCGCAAACAGTTTAACTAGCCTCCTTGTCAGTCATCTTTATATGGATGACGTTGCGTTTTAAGCAGAAATTTATTGATCGGGATTGATCTTAACATAACTTTTTCCCGATTCAAACGTTCCTTTTCTTTCATTTCAATCAACGCCTGTAAGTGGGTTGGATATGGTCGACAGAAAAACAAAAGAAAGAATATTCCGTCGTATTGAGAATTACGTCGACGACATGATTGATCTTCAAATTCGATTAACGGCTATTCCCGCTTTGTCACCGGACAATCAGGGGGCGGGAGAAGCAGACAAGGCCGATTTCCTTCAGCATTATTTACGGCGAGCGGGTTTTGACGAAATTGATTTCATCAACGCCCCCGACAAACGGGTGCCATCAGGCTATCGACCGAATCTGATCGTCACCTCTCCGGGCAAGGATTCAAATCGCAAGGTATGGATACTGACCCACACGGATATCGTGCCGCCTGGTGAAATCGGTCTCTGGTGTGACGATCCTTATAAAGGTTACGTCAAAGACGGTTATGTTTACGGTCGCGGCACGGAAGACAACCAGCAGGATCTGGTTGCATCCATTTTCGCCACAAAGGCCTTTCTGGATGAAAAGATTGTGCCGGAATCCGGCATCGGACTGGCCTTTGTCGCCGATGAAGAAACCTCAAGCCGTTTCGGTCTTGATTATATTCTTCAGGATCCACGAAATCCCTTTAGAAAACAGGATCTGATCGTCGTTCCCGATTCCGGTGAACCGGATGGCCGGGCCATTGAAATTGCAGAAAAAAGCATGCTCTGGCTGCGCTTTGTAACGAAGGGTGTTCAATGTCACGGCAGTCGGCCTGCCTTGGGCAGGAATGCCTTTCTGGCTTCGTCCCATTTAATCGTTGCATTGCAGAAGCTTCACAAAATATTTCCCATTCGTGACAAATTGTTTACGCCCCCGGAAAGCACTTTCCAGCCGACACGGAAGGAACCCAATTGTTCCAGCATCAATACCATCCCCGGCGAAGACACTTTTTTCATGGACTGCCGTATTCTGCCCATATACGATTTAAATGATGTGATGAACGAAATTAGCCGCATTATGGTGACTATCGAAAAAAAATATCGGGTCACGATCGGGGCTTTCCCGGTCCAGCAAGTTCAGGCTCCTCCATCAACTGGTGAAAATGCCGCCATTGTACTTGCCCTCAAAAAAGCCATCAGGGATGTTTATGGCGTAAACGGAAAAATAGTCGGTGTCGGAGCGGGCACCGTCGCCGCCGTTTTTCGAAAATATGGTTACGAAGCAGCGGTTTGGAGTAAGTTGAGTCAGAAAGCTCACCAACCGGATGAGTGCTGTCGGATCGATAATATGATCGGAAACGCAAAAGTGTTTGCTCATCTGATGCTTCAGTCTTCATAAGGTGGTTTACCCTTTTCTGTAATCCTAAGAAAGATTGCAATGTCTATCTGACTATTATAAAATTATAAAAATATTAAGAAAGAGCGTGATCAACCATTCATTCAATGAAGGAGACAGCAATCATTCCCTCAAAGCCTGACGCCGAATCTTCGACGATCGAGCTGCTTGATTTTGATGACAATCACGATTTAAAGCTTCTGATCGGCGAACACGATGCCCATATCAAGCTGATTGAAAAGCTCGACCACGCCAAGATTACTGTCAGAGGTAACCGTGTTTCCATTCAGGGAGATGAGGAATCCGTCAAAAATGCCTCTTCCCTTTTAAAACAGCTTTACGCCCTCATCCAGAAGGGTTATCCCTTCTCGCCCGCAGATGTGGACTATGCCCACCGTATCCTGCAAAAGGACCGCACACAGAACCTGGAGAAGATATTCCTCGATACGGTCTTTACTTCCGCAAAGAAACGCCTGATCACGCCGAAAACGATCGTCCAGAAAAAATATATCGATGCGATCAGAAGTCACGATATGGTATTCGCCATCGGGCCCGCCGGTACCGGGAAAACGTATCTGGCCATGGCGGTCGCCATTTCCTCTTTCCTGGAAAAGAAATACAGCCGAATCGTGCTGGCGAGACCTGCCGTCGAAGCCGGTGAAAAATTGGGGTTCTTACCAGGTGATCTGGCAGAAAAGGTCAATCCTTATCTCCGGCCGCTTTACGATGCCCTGTTTGACATGATGGATTTTGATAAGGCAACGAGCCTGATCAATAAAGGTGTGATTGAGGTCGCACCGCTCGCATTTATGCGAGGACGCACCCTGAATGATTCTTTCGTCATCCTGGATGAAGCGCAAAACACCACATCCGAACAGATGAAAATGTTTCTGACAAGGCTCGGTTTCGGATCCCAGGCGGTTATCACCGGAGACGTAACGCAGATTGATTTACCCTCCGACAAAACCTCCGGCCTCATTGAGGCAGAGGAGATTTTAAGCAGAATCAAAGAAATCAGTTTCATCCATTTCTCTGACCTGGATGTGGTCAGACACCCCCTCGTGCAGGAAGTGATCAGGGCCTATAACCATCTTGATCAATCGCGTAAACACAATGGCATCAGGTCAAAATGAAAAGAGCGAAACTCGATTCACAAAATTCAATCGATACTTTCCTTAAAAATATCCGAATTTATCTTCAGGCCAAATCATCCCGGGTCGTCTTCAAAGATGTTCTTATCTCGGTTTTTCTTATTTTCCTTCTGGGAATCCTGGTTTTTCCGTCTTTGTTTCTCGAAAGATCCGAATACCGTGCAGGCAGCATTGCCGGTGAAGATGTGAAGGCCGATCGGGATTTTCTGGTGGAAGATAAGGTTTCCACGGAAGCAAAGCAATCCGCCATTTTAAAGATAACACCGGCTGTTTTTGACTTCGATTCCCGTTTGTCTTTGACACTTCAGTCCCACATCATTCAATTGTTTGAAAGCATCTCCGAGGAGATAGCTGGTTCGGCATCAAAACAATCAAAATATTTGGGAAATTCGGCCAATGAAAAGCAATACTACATGGATATTGCCCGTAATTATTTTGAAAAAAATTTTGGTATCTCCATATCAGCAGAAGAATTTACGGTTTTCTATCGGGATAAGTTTTCGTCCAGCTCTGCCCGGGCAATTTGCAAACTAATCGATAAAATTTATTATGACTCTTATATATCCAGTCATAACTTGAGTAAGCTGGATATGGAACGGGGCATCATTGTTCACGATATGGAAAATCAGCAGGAATCGCTGATCACTCAATTTAATCGTTTCACAAATATCAACACGTTAAGCACCGGCCTGTCAGAAAAGGCCGACCGGATATTAGACGGCTATGGGAAGGATTTTAAATGGGCCGCGACGTCGCTTGTGCGCAAAATCATCAAACCAAACATCATCCTGAACAACGAGGCCACGGAAGAGAAAAAGCAGGATGCCATAAGCACCATTAAGCCCTTCTTTTTTCAGATTCTGAAAAACGAAATGATCGTTCGTGAAGGTGAACGTATCACGCAAACCATAGAGGACAAGCTGGAGGCTTATTACGCCATTAAAGGCGGCAAAGGCAAAAAAACGGATATGACCGCTTTCATGGGTTTTATCCTCATTGTTTTGATCATGGGTATGACCCTTCTTTATCCGGTTAGGCAATGGAACCCCAAATCTCATGATTTGAAACCCACTCTTCTTTTTCTCGCATTGGCCGTTTTGCTGCAGTTCGTCCTGATCCGGTTCGGATTAATCATTTCGGATGCCATTGCCAGAGCTTTCCCCGTTCTTTCCGCTCAGGATTGTTTCTACGCCATTCCTTTTGTGACGGGATCAATGCTGGCGGCCATTTTAATTAACGATCGTATTTCCATCCTGTTCAGTGTGTTTGTCGCCTTCATCACCGCTTTTCTTTTCGATACCCGGATCATCATGCCTTTGTATTCCTTCATGGGATCTTTATTTGCAGTTTACCAAATATCCAACGCCAGGCAGCGATCCACGTTCTTCATGACGGGCCTGATCCTGGGTTGCGTAAACGGCGTTATGATCTTCGCCCTTCATCTCTTCACCGTTAATTCATTTGACTGGAAATTTCTGGTGAATTTGCTGATGGGCATGATCGGCGGCATGGCATCGGGCATCATCGCTTCCGGCATATTACCCCTTTTTGAGAGCCTTTTTAAATTCACGACGGACATCAAACTTCTAGAACTGGGTAATCTGAATCAACCGATCTTTCAGAGGATGATCATTGAAACTCCGGGGACATACCATCATAGTATCATTGTTGCGTCCCTTGTTGAATCGGCTGCGGAATCTATCGGCGCAAACGCCCTGCTGGCCAAAGTAAGCGCTTATTACCACGATATCGGGAAAATGGCGAAACCCCAGTATTTCATCGAAAACCAGCTGGCCGGAGAGAATAAACACGACAAATTATCTCCCAAAATGAGCAGCCTGATTATCCTTGCCCATGTGAAAGACGGATGCGAATTTGCCACGCAGTTGAAATTAGGAAATCCGATTATCAATATCATTCGTCAACATCATGGCACGAGCCTGGTGACATTTTTCTATGATAAGGCCAAACGCGATCCCGACGCCAACATCAATACCCTTTCAGATTCAGACTTCCGTTATCCCGGTCCAAAACCGCAAACCAAAGAGGCGGGCCTGGTCCTCCTGGGAGATGTAATCGAAGCGTCATCCCGAACGCTTGCCGATCCGACGCCCGCCCGTATCAACAACCTGGTTCACGAACGAATCGAACGGATATTCCTGGACGGTCAACTGGACGAATGTGAGCTAACCCTCCGTGATTTGAATAAAATCGCCGAGAGTTTCATCAGGATTCTGACGGGTATTTTCCATCAGCGTATCAGTTATCCGGAACAAACCGCCTCGAAAGAAGGGAATGGGTTGAAAACGTAGCATGTCTTTATTGATCGATAACCGGCAAAAAGTCATCAAGCTGAACCTTCGTCCAATCCGATCATCCATGATAAAAGCGATAAACTATCTGAATTGTAAGGACAAAGAAATCAGTCTGATCCTTGTTGATGATCCGGAGATTACCGTCATCAATTCCGAATATCTGGGAAGAGACAGGCCCACGAATGTCATTTCCTTCGGGATGCAGGAAGGCGAATGGGGGGAAATTCAACCGGCGCTTTTAGGTGACATTGTCATTTCCGCAGAAACGGCCCTCAGGGATTCTCTTTCCGGTCATATCGATCTCGGCGATGAGATCCTCTTTTTATTCATCCATGGTCTGCTCCACCTTCTGGGCTATGATCATGAAAGCGGCACAGCAGAAGATGCGGAAGCGATGAAGGCCAGGGAAAAGGATGTTTTTTCATCAGTTAAGGGTTATGAATTGGATCATGAATAGTTTTTAACAACCGCAAAGGAGGATAATCATGGCTGAGAATACCTGCAAGGACCCCGAAAATCATTCCGGTCATCTGTGTATGCTGGCAAGCAAGGGACTTTTTGACGAAATCAAGAAATTGGCCCGGCACCCCAGGTTTATCTGTTTCACCTGCGGCCGGGTTGCCGAATCGGACAAAAATCTTTGCAATCCGATGCCGTACGATGAATAAGCAAATTTGATCGGTAAATTGTTGGCATTGAAAACTGCATGAAATCCGTCCGTGTTTTTCAGTAATGGACTTCCACCAGGAACAATCCGCGCGCCGGCGCCGTCATGCCCGCTTTTGTCCGATCCTGAGAATCCAGAATCGTTTTTACGTCTTCCGGGGATAATTTATTTTTCCCGGCATCGACCAGGGTTCCCACGATGTTTCTCACCATGTGCCGGAGAAAACCATTCGCGGTAATGGTGATCAAAATCATTCCCCGATCTTCCTTTTCAATTTCGATGTGCTGAACCGTTCTAATGTAATCTTTAACCTTGCTCCCCGTTCCACAAAACGCCTTAAAATCGTGCGTTCCTGTCAAATACGCCGAGGCTTTCCGCATTTGATCGATGTCAAGTTCCTTTCGGATGTACCAGCAATAATGACGATGAATGGCCGTGTTCGTCTGACTGTTCCATATCTGGTAGAGGTATTTTTTGGCCTTGACATCGAATCGGGCATGAAAGGAAGGATCGACTTCCTCCAGCTTCCTGATGACGATATCATTCGGCAATACACTGTTCAGGGCATATAACAGATCGTCTTCACGAATCTCGTTTTCCATCTTGAAGTGCGCAACCTGGTTCATGGCATGGACTCCCGTATCCGTTCTGCCCGAACCGATTACCGTCACCGCTTCTTTCGTGATGACCTTGATTTTCTCCTCAAGTGTTTCCTGAACACTCCGGTGACCGTTTTGCCGTTGCCAGCCGAAGTATTGGGCGCCGTCGTATTCCAGGATGATCTTTATCTTCCGCATATGAATAAAAAAGGCGGAAATGCCGTGTTTTCATTCCCGCCACAAATTAAGATATCAAAAGATGATCAGCAGTTATTCAAAGCACTGATCGCCGGAAGTTCTTTTCCTTCGAGAAGTTCGAGGGATGCCCCTCCCCCTGTCGAAATGTAGGTGATCCGGTCTTGTTCTCCCGTTTTGTTGATGGCAACGTCCGTATCCCCACCACCGACGATGGTCAGGGCGTAGGAATTTGCCACACTGTGGGCCAATGCGGCCGTTCCGCGGCCGAAAGCATCGATTTCGAACATCCCCATGGGACCATTCCAGACAATGGTTTTCGCATTGTTCAACGCTTCCGAAAAGAGGGTAATGGTGGCCGGGCCGATGTCAAGGCCCATCCAATTCGGATTAATTTCCTGGATCGGGACAATTTTTGTTTCCGCCGAAGCATTTTTATCTTCCGCGATGACACAATCAATGGGCAAATACAATTTAACCCCCAGCTCCTTGGCCACCCTGAGAATTTCCATGGCTTTAGCCTGCAGGTCCTCTTCAACGATTGATTTTCCAATCTCGAATCCTTGCGCTTTCAAAAAAGTAAAGGCCATTCCGCCACCGATGATCATTTTATCGACGTGTCGTATCAAATTAAGAAGGGCTTCCAGCTTTCCCGAAACCTTCGATCCGCCGATGATCGCCACAAAGGGCCTTGCCGGATTTTCGACCACATTCTTCAGGTAGTTCAATTCCTTCTTGATTAAAAAGCCAGCCGCGCATTCCTTCATGAACTTGGTTATTCCCACATTCGAGGCATGAACGCGATGGGCATTGCCAAAGGCATCGTCGATATAGACGTCTCCATGACCGGCCAGTTCTTTCGCAAAAGTGTCGTCATTGGCCTCCTCGCCGGGGTGAAATCTCAGATTTTCGAGTAGGACAAGGTCACCCGGCACTAATTTGGCAATTTCCTTTCTGACCTCTTCGCCGATGCAATCCCCGAGCATTTTGACATCTTTACCGAGAAAGCGGGATAATCTCTTCGCTACCGGGGCAAGGCTGTATTGAGGATCCCGTTTTCCCTTCGGTCGGCCGAGATGGGAAAGCATGATGACGGATGCACCTTCGTCGAGGGCGTAATTGATCGTGGGAAGAACGGCTCGGATTCGAGTGTCATCAGTAATATTCTGGGAATTATCCAGGGGAACATTAAAATCGAACCTGCACAGAACCTTTTGCCCTTTTAAGTTCATCTCATCAATAAATTTCATTGCGCCTCCCTCAATTCATCTGATACAAGAAGTACCCGTATGGTTCAAAGAATAAAATTTGATGTTTAAAATGTCCAGGAATGCTCATGACTATTCAGGCGCACATATATATCTTACATCAGTATGCAGGTCAACAACGAAATCCTTTCATGGCTTATAACCTTCTGTATTCACTATATTAAAATATTTTAACGATTACGAAATCATAAGGGGTGTTATGAAAAAAGAACATAAACCGAAGGGAAATACATATCAGAAAATAAACCTGTTCGATCAGAACGTCGGGGAACTGATGACCATGGGCGGCGCCGAAATGGTCCAGAAACAGCATGACCTGGGCAAATTAACGGCCAGAGAAAGGCTGCATATCCTATTCGATGAAGGTTCTTTCCAGGAAATTCAACTGTTTGTCAAGCACCGTTCCCATCTGTTCGGCCTCGCGGATAAGACAATTCACGCCGACGGCGTGATAACCGGGTACGGAAAGATTGGCGGGCGCATCGTTTTTGTCGCCGCCCAGGATTTTACCAGTTCCGGTGGAAGTCTCGGCGAAATGCACGCCAAGAAAATCTGGAAAACCATGGACATGGCGATTGACGCGAGAAAGCCCTTTATTGCCCTCAACGATTCCGGAGGGGCACGAATTCAGGAAGGGGTTCCCGCCCTGGACGGATACGGCGGTATTTTCTACCGGAATACCCAGGCTTCCGGTTATATCCCTCAAATTACGGCCATTATGGGACCGACTGCCGGGGGCGCCGTTTATTCTCCGGCTTTGACGGATTGGGTCTTCATGGTTCAAAACACGAGTTACATGTATATTACGGGACCCGATGTCATTCGCTCCATTATCGGCGAAGAGATCAGCCATGAAGATCTGGGGGGCCCCTTGATCCATTCCACCAAAAACGGCGTCTGTCATTTCAATACCATGAACGATCGGGACTGTATTGAAAAAATCAAATCGCTTCTGTCCTATCTCCCTGACAACTGCCATAGCCCATTGCCGATTCTGGACCAGGGGGATCAGGCGGACAGAATCCTACCCGAACTGGATCACATTATTCCCGATGAACCTTCCCGCAGTTATGACATGAAAGAAATCATCCGTGAGATTGCCGATTGCGGTCAATTTCTCGAACCGCACGAGGGCTGGGCTCAGAATATTATCGTCGCCTTTATCCGGATTATGGGTCAGCCGGTTGGCGTCATCGCCAATAATCCCAAATTTTATGCGGGCGTCCTCGATGTCCATGCATCGGACAAAGCGGCTCGTTTCGTTCGGTTCTGCGACGCATTCAATATTCCGCTCCTCACCCTTGCGGACGTTCCCGGCTATCTTCCCGGCAGTCGCCAGGAGCAACTGGGAATCATCAGCCATGGGGCGAAACTCCTGCACGCCTACGCGGAAGCAACGGTTCCCAAAATTACCATCGTGATCAGGAAAGACTATGGCGGGGCCTATATCGGTATGTGCAGCAAGCAACTGGGTGCCGACTATGTAATGGCCTGGCCCTCCGCCGAGATTGCCGTCATGGGCGCCGAAGCGGCCTGCAATATCGTTTACCGGAAGGAAATTTTAAGCGCTCCCGATCAGAAGGCCAAGCGTCTTGAACTTGCGAAGGCCTATGAAGATCATTTCAGCAACCCCTATTTCTCGGCGAGCCTCGGAATTATCGATGAGATCATTATGCCACGGAATACCAGGACGAAGCTGGCCTCCCTGTACGAAGCGCTGAATCAGAAATCAAAGCAAACGTTGATCAAGAAACACAACAACATACCGCTTTGATAAGATGTTTTGCCGTTTGAGGTTCTGACAGAGAAAGGTTACAGGAACAACTGATAATCCCGTTGATTTGAATTGTAGAAGGATTCGGAATTGTTGCGGGGCAGGATGTGGAGTTTTTGGGCATGGTGGTGTTGAATAACGATCCGGCTCAAATTGACCATCTTTTCACACTGTTCCACTTCTGCGTAATCGAAAAATCCGGCCTTTTCGACTTCGCGGCCATCCGGCTTGGGAATTCCTTCAAGATAGCGCATCATCCAGATGAGATAGCAATCCGTCGTTTCCGGCGTTCTGATCCGGCTCCTGACCGCGATGATTCCCGTTGCTTCGGCCTTGATACCCGATTCTTCCAACACTTCCCGCTCAACGGCTCGGTGTATGGCCTCCCCGGAGCGGACATGTCCCCCCGGCAAAATCCACTGCCCCTTGTACTCACCGTAAGCCTGTTCGACCAGAAGGTATTTGTTCTCATGAAAGACCAATCCGCCGACACCGATAAAATTCTGTGAAATCACGGTCCCGTCACCTCTGCTGTCCGTTTCTCACGGCGAAATAATCCAATAACGCGTCCCGGTTTGCCGGAAAAGCTAACCTTCCCCAGGGAATTTGCGCATATGGGAATGAAAAGACTTCAAGCGCTTCCGGACCGCATTCGAGATTCCCACCTTCAACCGATCCTGCATAAACAATCAGGATAACGGGATCGCCGACACGAGAATAAACGCCGATCAATTCAGTAATGGAGATGTCAAGGCCCACTTCTTCCATGACTTCCCGGATCGCCGCCTCCTCCACCTTTTCCCCCGCATCCACAAACCCGCCGGGAACCGCCCAGTCCCCGATGTCCGTGGGAATTTTCCGTCTTAACAGAACAATTTTCTCTCCCATTTCGATGATCACACAAACGGCGACCTTCGGATCCTGATAGACCACAAAATCACAATTCAGGCACTTTACATGTCGGTTAAACCGGGTACAGGCGTCCATATCCGACCAGGAGCGGCCGCATTGCGGACAGAAACGAAAAGATTCAGTCAGATGCATGGGGGAGATACTCAAGAAAAAGTCTGTAAAAAGCGACGACGACCAGCGAATGCGAGATGGTGCCTTCTTTGATCAATGCCGGAATCTTCTCAAGGGGAACCAACTGGGTGACGATATCCTCTTTCTCGTCCATATTCTGCTCCCCGGCCGGATAGATGTTTCTGACCAGGAAAGTATGGCAGACGTTATTCTGAATGGCGGGATTGGGCAATATCTGTCCCAGGCTGATGAGGTCCTCCCTCCTTGCATCATAACCGGTTTCTTCCCGCAATTCTCTTAAAGCGGCGGTCTCCGGGGGCTCTCCTTTTTCGACCAAGCCTCCGGGGATCTCCAGCGTCACACTCCTTATTCCGTGCCGATATTGCCGGATCAGCAGAACCTCGTTTTCGGACGTCAGGGGAATGATATTGACCCATGGTAAGGTATCCAGGACAACGAAATCATAGATATTCCCGTTTCTCGGCGATTGTGCCCGATCTTTTCTAACGGTGAATATCCGGTATGTTTCGTTGATTTCCGAACTGATCAGAGGCCAATCCCTGATTTTCATGCCTTTCATTTCGTTTCTTCCCGGCTTTTGTAAATATCCGATCCATACAGATCGATAACCCGTTCAAGCCTTTTAAGGATAAAATCTCTTTCCATGAAATTCAGGAGTGCATCCAGTTCGGGCCCCTTCGTCATGCCGGTGATCGCCGCCCGAATTGGCATATAGAGTTCTTTTCCCCGGATCCCAGTAGACAGGGATAGTTGCTTTAAGGCGCTCTTCAAATCCCCGGGGGAATCATAATCCGTTTCTTTAAGAATGCTGCAGAAACCCTTCATTATATCGATAGATTTATCTTTTCTTAAAACCTGATCCGCCTCACCTTCGATAACAAATGCTTTCTCCGAAACAAAGCCCAGATATTCTCTTATTTCATTGATGTTCCCGATATTGGGCCGGATTAAGTCGATGAAATGCACCAGCCTTTCTTCGGTCATATTTTTTACGCCACTTTTCACAATAAGGGGCAGGATCAGCTTCTGTAATTTTTCCACACTGTAATTCCGCAGGTAAGCGGCGTTCATCCATTTCAATTTGTCTTCATCAAAAATGGCGCCGCCTTTCCCGACTTTTTCAATGTTAAATAATAGCCTGATTTCCTCGATCGGCCGGATTTCACTTCCTTCCCCGAAGGAACTGCCCAATATGCTTAAGTAATTGACGATCGCTTCGGGCAGAAAGCCTCTTTTGCGGAATTCGCCCACACTGACGGCGCCGTGCCTTTTACTTAACTTCGTATGGTCTTCCCCTAAAATCAGGGAATGATGAAAGAATTTAGGCGGTTCAAATCCTAACGCTTCGTACAGAAGGAGTTGCGATG
>Ga0302246_1001314_pt1 | contig 17957 bp, 18 predicted proteins | sample AAG_UR_Trp_MG_FD_193533 | JGI IMG/M metagenome (GOLD analysis project Ga0302246, IMG submission 193533) | Enriched activated sludge microbial communities from anaerobic digester in WTTP, New Holstein, Wisconsin, United States - AAG_UR_Trp | ecosystem: Engineered > Bioreactor > Anaerobic >...
CAACTGGATGGGATCAACTGCCTTTACCCCATGCCGACGGTCCTGGTCGGAACCATCGTGGACGGGAAACCCAACTTTCTCGCCATTGCCCATGTGGGGATCATGAATTTTGCAACACCCCACTATATTTCCATCTCTTCGGCGAAATTCCATTATTCCAACCGGGGAATTGTTGAAAACGGAACATTCAGCGTCAATATCCCTTCCGAGGACATGGTCACAGCGACGGATTACTGCGGTATCAAAAGCGGGAAAAAGGTCGATAAATCAAAGATATTCGAGCTTTTCTACGGTGAATTGAAAACGGCCCCATGATCAGGGCCTGCCCGGTGACCATGGAACGCCGTCTCCACCAGACCGTGGATTTTAAAACCCACGACCTCTTTATCGGGGAAATTGTTCACGCCTACTGCGAGGAAGCGGTTTTTACGGACGGTGAACTGGATTTCGCCAAGGTCAAGCCCATGCTCTTCGACATGCCGCGGAAAAAGTACTGGCGCCTGGGTGAACCCTTTGCGGACTGCTGGAAAATGGGTTTGGCGTGGAAACCGGAGGGATGATTCACCTTATTTCTTTATACGGATGTTTTCCCTGTAGGGGCACCCCTTGTGGTTGCCCCCAACGCACGGAATTTCCTTGATTAAGGGCAGGGGCAAGCCCCGCCCCTACCAGTTGTTTACTGGATTGCTTTTGTTGGGCCGGTCTTTTCGTCACATTTCTACATGCCAAAAGCCCCCTTAGCACGACCCTTACGCGCAATCTTATTCAGAAATTCGGCATTGGCATGATGGGATCACTTGTTCCTGGAGGAAACATCTGGAAAAGCCTATTAACGGCAATTTGATAGTTCGGCTGCAATATTTTTGTGTGATGTGTTAGGAGCGACTTCCACTCGCCTGCAAGGACCTGTTTGCATGCGCTGTCGATTGGAATTGCGACGTCATACTTGGCGTTCGGAAGTGCCCCGCCTCCACCACCTCGGGCGTGAACGACCTGAAGTTCGTCTCTTTGGAACGCATCAGAGAGAAGATTCCTGGTGTTATCGAAGTCCAGCCCATAGTGCATTTCCATGAATCCATTTCGTGAGTATTTGTTAAGGAAGCTGGAACAAACGAAAACCGAAATAATCCCACTTGTCGGCATATAGCTAAAGTTAAAAGCTATTCGGAATTGGTCTTTGGCCATTTCGTCAACTGCCTCGTATCCATCATCTCGAGTTCCGTCTGTGCGAATCATCAGATAGGGCCCCGGGTCGCCGTCGAGCCGAAAGAAACCAGTAACTATCGAATTATTCACGAGGTCTGAATAGGTTGAAGCGAAAAAGAAGGTTCCGAAGCGAGAGGCCGTCTTGCGATTCGGGTCCGAGAGCAGAACGACTTGTCGCAGGCCGCGTGACTTGTCATGGGCCAAGTACCAGTTATTCCCTATGGTGGGACTAATCTGTTTAACGATTTGGTGTTTTGGGTTTGATTCTGTAGTGGGCTGAGCCTGCTTCCAGAACTGCCACCACCGCTTTTCTGCATTATGTTGGGTTCGCAAGTGTGCGCCCGGCGTGCTGGGTTTTGCAGGTAAGGGGCTGGCCGCGGTTGCTTTACATGGGGGTGCGCTATTCTCGACAGATTCATGCGTAAGATTCTCTAACACCGTCAATGCCGACCTGTAGTCTCGCACATCGTAATCCACCAGCCACTGCTCTGTTCCGAAATTGTTGTTGCGAACCTTACCAAAGAATGCTGGCTTGCCGAATTGCGGATACAATTCCTGAATCCGCGCAACGGCCTCCTCCTTTGTACTGAAGTACTGTGCCATATTGCTCTGCCTCCTATAGAATCAGATTCTTGCCCAACAATGTTTAGATGGGTCCGCATAACATGCAGATCTTTTTTTATTGGTCCGGATAGTACTCTGTCCAAATTCTCTGTGAAATAGCTATATAACCTCTGTATTCAATCACTTGTGCTTTGGCAATCATTTATCATGGAGCATTGTCGGATTCGGATACCCCCCCTGCCAGGGAAGCAACTTGGTAGTTGAAAAAAACTGTCTTGGTTTCTCGTTATGCATAGCAGAAAGGCCCCCCGTGCAGGTGTGAGAAAAGTAGAACGATTATCAATGGATGTCAACGAATTTCTTGGTGTTTCTTTTCCGGTGGGCGGAGTGTAGCAATGAGATCATCCCGGCTCTGCGGTAAAAAACGGAGCGGGTAATGCGTCTTCAGCCGTATCGTTGACCGTTTCCCATTTGGGTATCGGCCATCTGCTCATAAACAAGGGCAATTTCAGCTTCACGCGCCAGAAAGGCGGCGACCACCGCCGGATCAAACTGTTTTCCCGACTCCTCGAGGATGATGCTCCGGCATTTGTCGTGAGTGAGGGCCTCCTTGTACAGGCGCTTTGACCGCAGGCCGTCGTAGACGTCCGCCACGGCCATGATGCGGGCGCTCAAGGGGATTTCCGCGCCCCTGAGTCCGTCTGGATAACCACTGCCGTCCCATTTTTCGTGGTGGGAACGCGCCAGGGAGATACCCATGTTGATAATGGCGTTCTGAGGGTACTGATTGTGAACGGTCTGGAGGGTTTGGGCCCCGAGCAGCGCGTGGCTCTTCAGGACTTCGAACTCCCCGGGAGTCAGCCGGTCCGCTTTCAAAAGGAAGCTGTCCGGAATGCCGACCTTGCCGATGTCGTGCAGGGGGGCGGCATGAAAGATGGTTTCGATAAAAGAATCGGATACTTCCGGATAGCGGGCACTCCTGCGCAGCTCTTCCGCGATGATTTTACAGAACATGCGCGTCCGCTCGATGTGCTCACCCGTGACATCATCGCGGCTTTCCGCCAGTTTCGACAGGGCGAGGATGGTGGCCAGTTGTGAATTGGAAATTTCCTGTACCTTTTCCCGGACCAGATCTTCCAGGTAGAGGTTGTACCGTTCCAACTCCCGCCGCATCCGCTGCAGGGTCAGGTGTGTCTCGACCCGGGCGAGGACTTCTGCGATATGGAACGGCTTGGTGATATAGTCGACTCCACCGGCCTGAAATCCGCCGAGCTTGTTGGCCGTGTCATTGAGTCCGCTCACGAAAATAATGGGAATGTGGTTCAAGGCGGGATGAGCCTTAAAGCGGCGGCAGACTTCAAAACCATCCAATTCCGGCATCATGACATCCAGCAGGACCAGATCGGGCGGGTGCTCCTCCGCTGTTTTGATAGCCTCGCTGCCGCTCATTAACGGTAAAACCTGGTGACCCTTACTCTCCAAGATATCCGAAAGAATTTGGAGGTTTTCTACCTGATCGTCCACCAAAAGAATATGGAAGGGTTGTGACGGATTTTCTTTTATTTCCATGACTACATGGCCTCGATGTGAATTATTCGGTACGGACGCATCATCCCGAAGGAAGGATTATATGCCACCTGATACCACGACCGCAAGGTTCGGACGATGACCTCGGATAAAATGACCGCCTTGGTATGCCGGAATGTTACATTCCTTATTTGAATACAAAAGCTTTTACCATAGCTTAAAGCAATTTGACAGAAGTCGGAACGAAGATTAAAAAAATAACCATAAAATTTAAAATACCGGAACACCTATGGAAATCCTCTATTTGGATAATGCCGCCACGACTTGGCCTAAACCGCCGGAAATTCTCCAGGCCATGATCCGCTATCAGGAAACGGTGGGAGGAAGCCCCGGTCGATCCGCCCACCGACTTTCCATCGAGGCCGCCCGCATCGTTTACGACACACGGGAAGCGGCGGCGGACCTTTTCGGCATCGACGACCCATTCAGCGTCGCCTTTACAAAAAACGCGACGGAAGGATTGAATATTGCCATTCAAGGTATCCTGAAACCCGGCGACCACTGCGTCACTACCGGCATGGAGCATAACTCCGTCATGAGGCCTCTGCGGGCGATGGAAGCCCGAGGCGTCGCTCTGTCGGTCGTTCCCTGTAAAGCCGACGGTACGCTGAACCCGGCGGACGTAAAAGCGGCGATCCGGCCCGAAACTCGCATGATCGCGCTCATCCATGCCAGCAACATCACCGGAACCCTCATGCCCGTTGCCGAGGTGGGTGACATTGCCCGGCGTCACGGCATCCCGCTCCTGGTCGACGCAGCTCAGACGGCAGGGGCTTTCCCCATCGACGTAGCCGCCATGAATATCGACCTCTTGGCCTTCACTGGGCATAAATCCCTCTTTGGCCCCCAGGGCACGGGAGGGCTCTACATTCGCAAGGACCTTGACGAAAAAATTGCTCCCCTCATGATGGGCGGAACCGGGAGCCGGTCGGAATTCGAGGAACAGCCGGACTTTATGCCTGACAAGTACGAATCGGGGACCCAGAACGCCATTGGCCTCGCCGGCCTGGGCGCCGGGATCGCCTTCATCTGCACCGAGGGCGTCAAAGCCATCCGGCAAAAGGAACTGGCTCTCACTCAGGCCTTCCTGGAAGAAGCCGGAAGCCTGAAAGGACTGCGCCTTTACGGCCCAAAGGACCCGGAAAAGCGAACAGCTGTGGTATCCTTCAATATAGACGGCCTGGTCCCATCTGAAACGGCCATGCGCTTGGACGAAAATTACGGTATCCTCTGCCGGCCGGGACTTCACTGCGCACCTTTGGCCCATCGGACGGCAGGCACTTTTCCCCAAGGTACGGTCCGGTTCAGCTTCGGGTATTACAACACCCTAGACCAGGTACGGCGGGCGGTCAGGGCGATCGAAGAGATCAGTCGGGGATCACATTAAGAAAAGATTTCCATCAGGAGGCATGCAAATTGGTAAAAGAAATCGATGCACGAGGGTTAGCCTGTCCACAGCCGGTAATTCTGACGAAAAAAGCTCTGGAAGCGGAAAATGAAGTGGTTGTCCTTGTCGATAACGATATTGCCGTCGAAAACGTGAAGCGCCTGGGAACTAACCTGGGTTGCAGTGTGACAGTCGATCAGCCCGAATTGAAAACCTTCCGCCTGGACCTCAAAAAAACATCCAGCCAGACGCCAGATACCTGTGCCCTTACCGTGGAAGCCGCATTGGCCGTGCCAACAGCCGGTCCTCTGGTAGTTGCTATCGGAGAAAACCGGATGGGGCGGGGCAACGATGAATTGGGTTATATTCTTATACGCAGTTTTATCCATACACTGCTTTCTCTTGATCCCCTGCCGGCGACCATGATTTTCTTCAACTCCGGCGTCAAGTTAACGGTTCTGGACTCGGATGTCCTGGACGATTTGAAGGAACTTGAGGCGAAAGGCGTAAATTTCCTGGTTTGTGGTACCTGCGTCAATTTCTTCGGCATTACCAGGGATGTTGCGGTAGGATCGATCTCCAACATGTACGACATCGCCGAAACCATGAGTAAAGCGGGTCGGATGATCGCACCGTAAAGATTATCATAAGGATAGCAAATCGAATATGAACCAACCGGAAGACTGTGATGTTGTTCTGTTCCACAGCGTCACCCATGCCATGAAAGCGGAAAAACTGCTGAAAGCGGCGGGGCTTACTTTCAAACTCATCCCTGTGCCCAAGCACATAAGCTCAGACTGCGGTATCTGCCTCCGCTTTCCCCGGGAACAGCAGGCCGCGGTTGTCGCCACCCTCAAGAATCAGGTCGATATCAGGGAAATTCGGCATTTTTGCTGATCCCTCGCCTTACTCTGCCATCTCGTTTGCGCTTGGAGACTGTGCCATAATGACAAAAAAGGTCATTTCGAGCGAATGCGAGAAATCTTGATATGTTGAAATTACTTAAATATTGCCTGCAGTAGAAACGACAAAAACATCCGTTGCGACACAGTCTCTGGATCCGGGATCTACTTGCGGGGTGTACCTTACTGGAAATGGGTTCCGGTCGTGCTTTGCTTTCCCGAAAAGACAAGTGGGTGAGGGGGCTAAGCCTTTGTCCACTCGTATAGCAGAATTACCGCCGCCTGAGGCAGGCTTAAAGACTCGGCGTCGCCAAAACGCGGTATGCTCCACTGTTCTGCAGTCAGCGACAGCAGTTCCTCCGGTAGACCGTGACTTTCGCTACCCAGAAGGATCGCTGACGGTTCATCGCCCAGCGGATGGAGCGGAACGCCTCCCTGGACGGTAGTCCCGACGAGTGCATACCCCTTCCGGATTTCCGGAAGGCTCGCTGAAAAATCCACATGGTCAACAATCTCTAAATGGAAAAGACTTCCCATGGACGCACGGATAGCCTTGGGGTGGGTAAAATCGACGGAGCCTTCGCTAAGAAGAATCGTTTTCACCCCGAACCAGTGAGCGGAGCGCAGGATCGCCCCCAGATTCAAGGGATTTCCCACCTGGTAAAGCAACAGCAGGCGGGGTTCATTCTTCGGCGAGATTTCCGCACAGAAACGGACATGAGGCATGGCCATCAGGGTTGCGATGCCTTCAGATTCCTTATCCTGGCTGATCTTCTTCCATTCCGCCTCGGTGAGTTCATAGATCGTCTTTCCCGCCATGTCGGGCAGCAGGTTCTTCCAAAGGGCTTCCTTGTCTCTTCGGACGAGGAAATATTCGATTTCCCAACGGCTCCGCAGGGCCTCCCGGACCACTTTGATCCCTTCAGCCAGAAGCCGCTCCTCTTTCCGGCGGTTTTTCGCCAGACCCAGTCCGGCCCAGTATTTCAGTTGTGTCTTCGATGGTTTCAGATACAAAAGTTTTGCTCCTTACAAAAACTCACCCTCTTCAAACCGCTTCAGGAAACAGTCTTCCGTGATTTCTCCGACCGGAGGGAAAAATCTTTCACATAAGGGATACCACCGGGTTAAGATTTTTCGTCGCTTACGCTTCTCGAAATGATCCGGTTACATGCCATCAGATTTTTTGCCTGACAACGGCTTCGTAAAAAGATCCGCAGGCGCGGCGCGCAAATCCTGAGGAGTGGGGTGTGCTTTTCGTCGTACACTGTAACGCCGTATCCGGTCTTTTTACGAAGCCGTCATCCCTTAGATCTTCTTCAGCAAATCCTGCGCCGCCACGTGGATCGGATCCCACGAGGGGCTGAAGGGCGGTGCGTAGGCCAGATCAAGATACGCCACCTCATCCAAACCTAACCCGGCCCACAGGGCACAAGACAGGGTGTTGATCCGGCTGACGGCACCGGCCCCACCGATTGCCTGGGCCCCCAGAAGCTTGCCTGTCGACTGATCCGCGATGAGTTTTATCCCCACGGAACTGTTCCCCGGCATGGGTCCTGCAAGGGCGTTGCCCCAGATGACGGTACTGACGGGATGAAATCCCGCCTGGGCTGCTTCCCGTTCATCGATCCCCGTTGCCGCCATTTCCAGATCAAACAGGCGGAAGGACTGGGCTGCGACAATCCCGGGAAAGAGCATGGGCGAGCCGCCGATGTTGCGGCCTGCGACCCGACCCTGCTTGTTGGCAATATCACCCAGCGGAATATGTACCCAGCGCTTACTCACCCGGTTAAAAACCTCACAGCAGTCGCCCACCGCATAGATATTTCCCGGCGACGTTTTCTGGGAGAAGTCCACCTGGATTGCCCCGGTCTTGCCCAAGGGGATCCCGGCGGCGGCGGCCAGTTGCACATCCGGTTTGACGCCGATGGCCAAAATCAAGAGGTCCACCACCAACTCACCCACCGTTGTGGTCAGATGCAGCCGTCCATCCGCCCCCTTCTCGATGTTCTGGGTTTTGGTTCCCGTAAGAGTAATGACACCGTTTCTGTCCAGTTCCTCTTGGGCCTTCTTAGAAAAGATGGGATCCCAGCGAGTCACAGGCAAGGCCCCCATGTTGATAACGGTCGTTTTGATATGGCGCCGTCTCAGGTTCTCGCACATCTCCATGCTGATGAACCCGGCGCCGATGATCGCGGCTTCGCGGACCGGCTTTTCCTCGATCCGGGCTTTGATCCGGATGGCGTCGTTCAAACGTTTAAGCGTGAAAACCCCTTCGAGATCCTGACCGGGAATCCCCGGCAGAATCGGGATCGTTCCTGTACCGACAGCCAGAATGTCGTATTTGACACGTGATCCATCCCCCAGTTGCACCAGCGATTCCTTTGCATTGATTTCCATCACCGACGTCCGGGTCAGCACCTCAATGCCCCCGTCCCGGAACCGCTCCGGTGTTCTTGCCACCAGCTTGTCTTCATCCTGGATTACATCACCGATGTAATAGGGCATTGGTCAAGCTGCAACGGATGTGTAGTCTCCCTGTTCAATCATCAGAACATCGAGATCCGGATCCCGCCGTTTCGCTTCCGCCGCAACGGAGGCACCACCCGCCCCACTGCCGACAATAACCAGTTTTTTCCCCATGGTTCGTCCCTCCTTTCCATGAAGCAATGATCGGTTAAACATCTCTTCGATAAATCATGATAGAGGTCCTCTATATGCAGAGGACCTGTTCCCTGCGCGGCGGACATACCATATGCCCATGCCGCACAAGATCATGACAAAACAAAGAATCTGGCCCATACTGAAGGGCCCCAGAACAAAACCCAATTGACTGTCCGGTTCCCGGAAGAACTCGATAAAGAACCGCACAACGCCATAGCCGACCAGGTACATGCCGGCCAGAAATCCCTCGAAGGGGCTTCTCCGGCGCAAGAGCCAGAGCAGGACAAACAGGATGATGCCCTCGAAAAAGGCTTCGTACAGTTGAGAAGGATGACGGAGCAGCCTTTCCGGATCCGCCGGGAAAACCATGCCCCAGGGCGCATCGGTGGCACGACCGTAGAGCTCACCGTTGATGAAGTTACCGATCCGTCCGAAGGTATAACCCAGAGGAATGACCGGGACCAGCAAATCAACGAAGCGCCAGAAGGGGATCTGTGCCTTTCGGCAGAACAGGACCGTCGCCAGGATAAAGCCAAGAACACCCCCATGGTAGGACATGCCGCTTATGCCTGTGAAACGGATACCGTTGGAAAATTCAAAGGGGAGGATAATCTCCAGGGGATGGCTCATGTAATAGCCAAGGTTGTAGAACAGCACATAGCCAAGACGCCCCCCGAGGATCACCCCCAGAATCGCCCAGACGAAATAATCCTGCATTACCTCGATTTTAAACTCGTAAATTTCGTTCCTTATCCTGTACCAGACCAGCAGATAGGCCAGGCCGAAGGCTACCAGATACATGAGGCTGTAATAACGGAGTTGAAATGAACCAATCTCCAGGAGATTCGGGTTGATATGAAAGGGGAGAGATTGCCAGTCGCTCAAGTTATGACTCCTTCCCACAGATAAAGAGAATCCCGGCATTATCCCGGAAAGTCAGTTCATGTCATTTCGAGGAGCTCCGGCGACGAGAAATCTTTCTCCATGCTTTTAAAGCAAGATTTCTCCTTTTAGTCGAAATGACAAGCTCGGTTCAGTACGCGTTGCCTTTTAGATCCTCAACGTAGAGCTGGGCCGCGAAAGCGGCCGTCGCACCGTCGCCGCAGGCGGTAACCACCTGTCGAAGCAGCTTGTGAGTGCAGTCACCGCAGGCGAAGATGCCGGGCGCCGATGTCCGCATGTCCCGATCAACGACAATTGCTTTATCATCCGCCAGGGTGACCTGCCCTGCCACCAGTTCACTGTTGGGAATCAGGCCGATAAAGACAAACACCCCCGATGCGGGCAGAGTCCAGGCTTTTCCGGCATCCCGGACGTCCCGCAGACGGACGCCGGTGACGGTCTCCTCACCGATTACCTCATCAACCACGGCATGCCAGGCAAAAAAAATCTTGTCGTTGGCAAAGGCACGCTGCTGGAGAATCGCCGTCGCCCGCAGACGGTCACGGCGATGAACAATGGTCACTTTGGAACAAAAATGCGTGAGGAAGAGGGCCTCCTGCACCGCCGTATCACCGCCGCCGACGACCACGACCTCGCGGTTGCGGTAAAAAGGTCCGTCACAGGTCGCACAATAGGAAACGCCACGTCCGGTATAGGATTCCTCGCCGGGCACGTCAAGTTTTCGCCAGTGGGCGCCCGTTGCCACGATCAGAGCCAGGGCCTCGAAGGCCTTCCCGCCGGAGAGGAGCGCCCAGCCTTTAACCCCATGCCATTCCCGGGACTCAACGGCGTTACAATCCGCCTGCACCACCTGAAGACCGAACTGCACGGCCTGTTTTTTGAATTTATCGACGACGTCGAAACCGCTTGCCCCTTCGGGCATGCCGGGGTAGTTTTCGATCCAGTCGGTAACGGTAATCTGGCTGACCGTGGACACGCCTTCGATCAGCATGGTCTTCAGGTTCGCCCGGGCGGCGTAAAGCCCTGCCGTATAGCCCGCCGGTCCCCCGCCGACGATCAAGGCATCAAAAACAGTTTCCGGTATATTGGGTTCAGACATGAGAATTTCTCCTTTGAAACGATGCCGATTCCAGCTTTGGCAATAGGTCGGTCGGATCGGTTATTTGTTTTTCTCATCTTTCTTTTTCATTTTCAGCAGTACTTTGGCTTCTTTCTTTTGGGCCTTTAACGACGCTCTGGATGCGCCTTCACTCGTTGTTAAAGCGACATCGGCCGGGACTGGCGATTCAGTCGTTACGGATACGGACGGCCGCGCGTCCGTTTTCCCGCGGCGAAAGCGGTGCATGAGGCACTGGGCAAAAGTCTTGCCGAACTGGCCGATGAACGCGGCAACCAAGACGATCAACACCCACTTGACGATCTGCCAGGTTAAAATGTCGAGACTATCCATCCGGTATGCCCTCCTGCCGGTTTAGAAATACATGATTCGGGCGTCCTTGACCACTGATTTTTCAAGTCAACTTCTATCACCGGATCATTTCAGTCCCGGAGAAACATCAAAATCCAATTCTTGATGGCAAACAAGTGTCAAAGATTTCTCGTCGCTACCGCTCAAGAAAGACAGGGGAAGGACTTTTCACCCTTCCCCCGGAAAATGCGTGAACCGAAAGGGGGGCTTATGTTGACTTTTTAACGCCGCCCCAGGAGGTAGGCCTTGAGGGCGGGGTAATCCGCGGACATACTGAGGGCTTCTCCCTTCCGGCTGTCGATATCCCGCATGCTGGGGGGGAGCTCCGGAACAATCCTCAGCAATTCCTCAATCTCGTCGGGAAACTTGGCCGGGTGGGCCGTTTCCAGGCTGACGCAGGGACCGGCCGTCTGATTTTCGGCCAGATAGACCTCCAATCCCCGCCAACCGACAGCGCCATGGGGTTCCAGGAGCAAGCCGTAGGTTTCATAAACACGGCGAATGGTTTCCTTGGTTTCCTGATCGCTGACGGAAACAGAGTAAATGTGTTTTTTCATGTCCTCCCGGTCCGGATAGACATGAACCTCACCGGTTCGGTCCACCGTTCCACCGTAAAGATCGAAGAACCGGGCCAGGTTGCTCGGATGCCCCACGTTCATGGCATTGGACAGGCAGGCCAGAGACGGAGATATCTTTTGGTACACACCGGTCTGAAGATACCGGGGAAATCCATCATTTTCATTGACGGGCATGACCAGCTTCCCCACCGGAAGCCCCATGCGCCGGGCATATTCACACCCCAGGGCGTCGCCGAAATTGCCTGACGGAACGGAAAAGACAATACTCTCGCCTGGTTCGGCCAACTGGGCGTAGGCATAAACATAGTAAATCATCTGGGGCATGATCCGGCCGAAGTTGATCGAGTTGGCCGACGTCAGATTCAGACTTGCCAGTTCCGGATCGGCAAAGGCCTCCTTTACGAGATTCTGGCAGTCGTCGAACTTCCCGTCCACCGAAATGGCCTGAACGTTGTCGCCGATTGAATCCAGTTGCTTCTTCTGGCGTCCGCTCACTTCATCCCTGGGATAGAGTATCGTGACATCGATCCCCTCCACGGCATGAAAGGCATCACCTACGGCGCTTCCCGTATCGCCGGAGGTCGCCACAAGCACGTGGAGCCTCTGCCCCTTATCCCGGACGGCGCTCATCAGCCTGGCCATCAGTCTGGCGGCAAAATCCTTGAACGACGCCGTCGGGCCCTGGTCCAGGCGCATGACATATTTGCGGTCCATGACTTTTTCCAGGGGTACGGTAAAGTTATAGGCATCCTCCACCAGTTGGTCTAAAAGATCCGACTCGATCTCTTCCTTCAGGTAAATTTCGGCTACCAGCTTCGCCGCCTCTGTGTAGGGAGCTCCTTTGAGTTCCGCCACTCGGATAAAATCAAGAGCGGGAATCGGATCGGGCATATAAAGGCCCTCATCGGGGGCCTGCCCCTGCAGGAGGGCCTCCCGGAAAAAAACAGACTGCTTGAACGGGGTAATTCCCGGAACCTGGTCCAGATTCCGGTTTGTACTGTAATAACGTATCGTCATGGCTGCGGCCTGCTCCTTCGTTGCGTTTTATTCCTTCAACTTCATTTTCATTAATCTTTCAATCCTTTTTTCCACCGGTGGATGGGTACTGAAGAGGTTCATGACGGTGCTCCCGGAAAAGGGATTCACAATAAACAGATGCGCCGTCGAAGGGTTGGCATCCATCGGTTTCGCCTGTACCCCCCGGGCGATTTTTTTCAGGGCACCCGCCAGGGCTTCCGGTTTCCCCGACATGCGGGCGCCGCTTTCATCGGCCAGATATTCCCGGGAACGGGAGATGGCCATCTGGATCAGGGTCGCCGCCACAGGCGCGACAATAGCCGTAGCGATCAAACCTACCGTTCGTCCGCCGTCTTCACCCATACCGAAAACCGCCCCCCAGCGGGCCACCGTTGCCACCATGACCACGGCACCGGCCATTGTGGCCGCCACGGTTCCAATTAGGGTGTCGCGATTCCGGATATGGGACAACTCATGCGCAATCACCCCGGAAAGTTTATCCTTGTTCAGGATCTTCATGATTCCCGTTGTCACCGCCACGGCGGCGTGTTCCGGGTTTCGTCCCGTGGCGAAGGCGTTGGGCGAATCCTGCTGCATGATATAGACTCGAGGCATGGGTAGCGTTGCCTTTTCCGCCAGTTCTCTAACCGTATCACACAGTTGGGGCGCCGACGCTTCCGTTACCTCCTGCGCGCCTGACATCTTGAGCACCAGTTGATCCGAATACCAGTAACTTCCAAAATTGAGGACCATAGACAAAACAAAAGCGATGGCTACGCCGACCTTTCCGGCGACAAAATAGCCGATGATCATCAGAATTCCCGCCAGGGAACTTAAAAGTAAAACCAGTTTGATCGTGTTCATTTCCCCTCCATAACCATATCAATATAACCTTCCCGATCGGGCAATCCGACCGGATTATCCAGCAATATCATTCAAATCAAGGGACCAAGGTGTCAGGAATATCGGATATTTGATCCCTTGTGCGCTTTATTTCTCAAAAAGACTATGATAAGCAAGCAAAAAATTCTACGATGGAATTAGAGCAACAAGGAGAAGACCATGACGGACAAGCAGACCACCGACGAAGAAAGGATCGCCAAGGCGAATAAACCTGCGGAGGACGCCCTGAAAATGCATCCTTATTATAAGGGCAAGATTGAAATCGTACCGAAATGCATCATCCGGGATCTGCAGGATTTCGCCATCTGGTATACGCCCGGGGTGGCCGCCCCCTGCAAGGAAATTCACGCCAATCCCGATAAAGTCTTCGACTACACCAACAAGGGAAATACTGTAGGCATTGTCACGGACGGAACCCGGGTGCTGGGTCTGGGCGATATCGGACCCCTGGCGGGACTCCCGGTGATGGAGGGAAAAGCTCTGATTTTCAAATACCTGGGAGGCGTTGACGCCTTTCCGATCTGCCTGGACACCAAGGACCCCGACGAGTTCATCCGAACGGTGAAGCTTATCTCACCGTCCTTCGGCGGCATCAATCTCGAAGACATCGAAAACCCGAAGTGTTTCTATATCTTAGACCGCCTGCGGGCGGAAGCATCCATTCCCGTGTGGCATGACGACCAGCAGGGTACCGCCGCCGTCACCGTGGCGGGGCTCATCAACGCCTTGAAGATCGTCGGCAAGAAAATGGAAGACGCCACCATCACCCTGATCGGCATCGGCGCCGCCAATGTCTGCATCGCAAAAATGCTCTTCAAGGCCGGTGCGGACCCGAAGAAAATGATCGTCGTGGACAGCAAGGGTGTTTTGAATAAAAAACGCGATGACATCGGCCCCAGCCACAAGGAAAAACGGGAATTTTGCGAAATCACCAATGCCGGAAACCGCGACGGCGGCATGGAAGAGGCCATGCGGGGCCAGGACGTGGTCATCGCTCTGTCCAAACCGGGCCCCGGGGTCATTGAAAAGAGTTGGATCAGCGGTATGGCAGACAATGCCATCGTCTTCGTCTGCTCCAATCCCGTACCCGAAATCTGGCCCTGGGAAGCCAAAGAGGCCGGCGCCCGGATTGTCGCGACCGGGAGAAGCGATTTCCCGAACCAGGTTAACAACTCCGTCGGGTTCCCGGCGATTTTCCGGGGCACCCTCGATGTCATGGCCCGGGTGATCACCGACGAAATGTGCATTGCCGCCGCCGTCGAGCTGGCCCGCTGTGCCGAGGACAGGGGGATTCACGAGGATTATCTGCTGCCGACGATGGACGAGTGGGAAATCTTCCCCCGGGAAGCGGTGGCGGTAGCCAAGACGGCGATCCAACAGGGTGTGGCCAGGCTGAATTTCACGGAAAAGGAACTTTTTGCCATGGCGGAGTCCAAGATTCGACGCGCCCGGGACGAGGTAAACCTCATGATGGACAAGGGGATCATCGCCCCGTACAAGGAAGACGCTTAAATCCAGGCCCCGGAAACATGTCCCGATGCTGCTGATTCATCCCCCTGTTATCCGGCCCTGCGAAGCCCCGGCGGGCATCGCCGGCCTGGCAGGATTTCTCCGCAGTCGGCACTACCCTTGTCAGGTCGTCGATCTCAATCTGGAAGGTCTGCGTTATCTACTTGAAACCACGCATCATTCTGAGGTAACAGACGATACGTGGACACGGCGGGCGTTGAAAAATCGGACGGCTCACCTGGCGCAACTCTCCCTCTGGAAAACTTACCGCCAATTTGATCGCCACGGCAGTGCCGTGCGGTCCCTGAAGCACGTCCTGGCCACCCGGGCCAGTCAACCCGGCGTCCGGCTTTCTCTGACCGACTACGAAGACGCAAATCTGTTACCGATCCGCAGCGACGATTTGATCCAGGCGGCAAAAAACCCGGAAGGAAATCCCTTTTATCCTTTCTTCGCCCCGCGCCTCTCTTTGCTGATCGAGACAAAGAATCCCCCGACGATCGGGATTTCCCTGAATTATCTTCCCCAAGCCCTATGTACGTTCGCCATCATCGGCTGGCTCCGGAAACACCACCCAAAAAAGAAAATCGTCCTGGGCGGCGGGCTGATCACATCATGGCTGAGCCGTCCGGACTGGCACAGTCCTTTTGAGGGTTGGGTGGACGATCTGGTGAGCGGGCCGGGAGAGCCCTTTCTGGCTGATCTTCTGTCCTTGGACATCCGGCAGGGCGGAAACCTTCCCGATTACAGCGGATTCCCCCGCCAGGATTACCTGGCGCCGGGCTTCATCCTTCCCTACAGTGCTTCCCGGGGCTGCTGGTGGCGGCGCTGTGCTTTCTGCCCGGAAAAGGCGGAGGATTCGACCTACTGCCCCACTCCCCCGGAACAAGTGCGGGCGAATTTGAAAACCCTGATTGCAGCAACCCACCCCATTCTGATTCACTTTCTCGATAACGCCTTGAGTCCGACTCTGCTCCAGGCGCTTATCAAAGGCCCGCCGGGTGTCCCCTGGTACGGTTTTGCCCGCTTCACAACCGAACTGCGTGATCCCGATTTCTGCCGAGCCCTGAAGGCGTCCGGCTGTGTCATGCTGAAACTGGGTCTTGAATCAGGAGACCAAAACGTGCTGGATAGCTTGAAAAAGGGGATTGAGTTGGAGGGGGCTTCGCAGAGTTTAAAACAGCTTCACGAAGCCGGCGTGGGCACCTATGTCTATCTCCTCTTCGGAACCCCGGCGGAAACGGCGGAAGCGGCAGGCCGGACGATGGCGTTTGTCAGCGGCCATAAAGACTGGATCGATTTTCTCAATGTGGCGATCTTCAACCTGCCCGCCTTCAGTCAGGAAGCGGAAGAACTGGAAACGTTGCCCTTCTATGAGGGTGATCTGTCCCTTTATCTCAACTTCCGGCATCCCCATGGATGGAATCGCGATCAAGTCCGGCGGTTTTTGGACCGTGAATTCAAACGCCATCCGGCCATTGCGCCCATCTTGCGGCGCGACCCCGCGTGTTTTACGTCCAATCATGCGCCCCTGTTTCTCATGGCGAGGAAAACGTAAGCCGCCTCATTTAACGGGCAGAGGAACAACAGAAGTAGTCCCAGACCAACTCTTTCCGGAATGTTTTGACCACCCCGCCCTCCAGGGTCAAAAGCCCCGCTTCGGCCAGGGAGTCGATGACTTCCCGGATGTCATTCAGGTCTTTTCCGGTACAGACTGCCAGCTCGACCGCCGGGTCCCGGTCGCCTTCCAGGGGCCAGGCTGCATAGAAAAAAAGAACCGCCATGAGCCGGGTCCAGGACTGGGTCAGTTCATGCAGGGCGTCATTGGTATGCCTGATGCGCCGCGACAACTCCTGGAGCATGAACAGGGCAATCTGCTCGCTTTCCCGCAGAAGATTACGAAAGGTCAGGTCATCGATGACGGCAATCCGGCTGTCCTCCACGGCTACGACGGATGCCGTCCGGGGGGCTTCGATCAAAGCCGCCATCTCCCCGGCATATTCACCCGGCCCGAGTTCCGCCAGAGTCTTTTTTACCAGATCCGCTTCCTTTTCCACCCGGACACGGCCGTCGAGAACATAGAACATCTCCCGTCCCGAATCTCGTTCACGGAAAAGATAGGTTCCCCGGGGGTAAAAGCGGCCGAATTTCCGGTAGAGACGTGCATCAATGCGTCCGGTCGCGGTTTCTTTTTTCAATAAAGCCTTTTCCAGCAGAATCAGGTCCCGCCGATCATAGGAAGCAATCAACTCGGCACAGAAAAGAAAGATCAGCGCAACATAGAATGTCCAGATGACAAGGATCACAATGGTTTCCAGGGAACCGAAAATCACATTGTAGCGGGTGTAATGGACGATGTACCAGGTAAAGAAATGCTTAGCCAGCTCCATCAGGACAGCAAAGACCAAACCGCCGACCAGGGTACTGGTAAGCGATATTTTCCGGGTGGGAATCGTCTGGTAGATTGCCGTCGTGAAGAAGACCACGATTAAAAAAGGTACGAGATACCCCAATAACAATCCGTTGAGCCGCGTTATGCCGCCCGGTATCAATTCATGCAAAAAGCTCTGTTCCATGAGCAGCGTCGTCAGGTAGGTAATCATCGCACTGGCCATCCCTACCGTCCAGGCCAGAGGAATCATGGCCATGGCCAGGGCTTTGGAGAAAAAATAGTTTCGCGGTGACGAGGAGCGGAAAATCATGTTCAGGGCTGTCTCCATGACGCCGAAAATCATGGCGGCGGACCAGATCAGGCTGAGGAAACCCACCCATCCCAGCAACTGCCGCTTTCCCTCAATACGACCCAACTGGTTCATCAATTCCCCGGAGAAGAAGGGATGAAAATTGCGGAAACCGTTCAGCATCTCCTGCTGTATCTCCGGGTGGGCGCCGAAGACATGGCTGATCACCAGCATGGTCAGGATGAACAGAGGGATGAAGGAAAGAATCGCATACAGGGCAATCGCCGCGGCCTGATTGACGTCACCGTTTTCCCGGTAGTGAGCAATGGCATCGCTCAAGGTGTCTTTCAATCCGGCCGCCATGAAACCGAACAGCGTGGGGTAAGAGGGCGACTCGCTAAAATTCGCGTTTACGTTTTGATTCATAAATATCTGACTTGCCGTTTTTTCTGTCAACAGACGAACGTGAAAGCAATGGCCCCGCGTGGATTTCTTTTTTCTGCACGGCAAGTTTATCACGAATCAATCCGACCGTACAGAACGACTCTTTCTCGTCGGAACAAGCGTGGTGTTATGTTTTTTAGTACGATT
>Ga0302246_1001315_pt1 | contig 17949 bp, 14 predicted proteins | sample AAG_UR_Trp_MG_FD_193533 | JGI IMG/M metagenome (GOLD analysis project Ga0302246, IMG submission 193533) | Enriched activated sludge microbial communities from anaerobic digester in WTTP, New Holstein, Wisconsin, United States - AAG_UR_Trp | ecosystem: Engineered > Bioreactor > Anaerobic >...
CGTCACCAATACTTATTGTCCATGGGACATCTACCGCTATGGGGGAGAGCAACCCTATGTCAAAGTCCTGGCAGCCTATCCCTCCGATTATTCACCCGCAGATGGAGCTGCAAGATGCTTTCCCGCAGGCCATGCATCCGGTGGATTTGCGCTGCTAGCCTTCTTTTTTATCGTTCGGGGATATCGACGAAAGATGATAGCCCTGGGTTGTGCTCTGGGTGTTGGCTGGATCATGGGAATTTATCAGATGCTGAAGGGTGCCCACTTTTTCTCACATACCCTGGCTACTATGATTCTGGCCTGGATTCTTTGCCAGGTGATTTATTATCTTCTGGTACAGATGACGGATTCGGGGAAAAGAATTAGTATAAACGCCGGCATGATTTAAGGAAAGGTTGACCTTTGCGTTGACCCGTTGACAGATAGTCGGGACTGAGATCTTAGTATAACTGCATATTTCCCCATGAACCGCCGGATGTACTCAGGGGTTAATCCGGGGGGGACGGGGATGGGCCACTTACGGAAGTAGACCAGAACGCGCCCCTCAGGATGTTCCTTAAGCCATGCGGGCGCCTCATGGATATAGTCTACCTCATCGATCGGTTTTTCAAGCCGCCCCATAAAGTGATATTGGCCGTAATACGTATTGACATGGACGAGAGGGTACCCTTTGTTTTCCATTTCTTTCAGCAGCAAAGCAATGGGACGAACATCGTAGTAGGGTTTTGCCTGAGAAAAAACGGCCGCATGGATCATTCCAATCGCGAAGACCATGCATAATGCACTACTCCATATTAAGGTCCCGTTTGTTCGAGCATGCACCCACCCGGTGAAAAGGCTGGCAAGAATCAGAATAATTCCATATACCGGACTTACTTTATAGGCCCAAGGAGGTAAATTGATCACCCCTTTCAGGGTTGGTATGACAACCATCAGTAACCCGACAAACACCAGGAATATGGCTAAAGGCATTAAATCGAAACGGCTCGCGGCACGGCCCGTCAGGATACGCGCTGTAAGTAATGCAAAAGCGGGGAAAAGAGGTAACAGGTAGTATACTTGTTTCCCGCTGATTATGGAGAGAATGATCAGAGAAGGAATCAGCCAGCTCAGACAAAATCGAATCCCCGAATCATGTAAATCAAGCTTCCGGATATTTCGCCAGAGTAAAGGACTGACTGTCCAAGGGAAGAGGATTACGGGTATCATCGGGATATACCACCACCATGGACGTCCATGAGCGAAAGAGCCGACCACCCGTTTTGCTGTCTGGCCCCAAAGAATTGCCCCCGCATATTCAGTTCCGCCGCTTTGCGCGGCAGGCAGAGCCCATGCCAAAGAGATGGCCGCCGCCAGGATCAGTGAAAATAGAACCCCGCAGATAAATTTAATGTGATCCTTGACCGCGGTGTTCCTCCCCCACCAAGAAACAGTAACCGCGGCCATAATATAAGGAATTAAAGTTACTGGACCTTTTGATAAGATTCCCATCCCGAGAAACGCGCCCGCTGCAACCCAGAGTAAATAATGGACTCTTCCACTGGCAAGGTTGTACAGGCATAAGAGGCTGAGGAGGACAAAAAACACCACAGGCATGTCATACATGACCGTGGTGGTAAATAATGTCCACAGCACACACCCCAGAAGGATATGTGGTGCATTAAAGGCAATATCATGTTTGTCGGGCCAGAGCTTACGGGCAAAAAGGGAAGTCAGAAACAGGCAGCCCAGGCCAAACAGAGGGGCAAGCAGGCGGGGCCACCATTCATTAACGCCGAATAATTTCCACCCGGCGAGAATCAGCCAGCATAAAAGCGGCGGTTTGTGACTGTAGGGTGTTCCATTGAGATGGGGAACCAGGAGGTTTCCGCTTTGCCACATTTCCCAGGCAACGGAAACACAGCGGGTTTCATCCAGGGGAAGAAGCGGACGGGTGATCGTTACGCAGCCCCAGAGCACCAACCAAAGACAAATTAACGAGATTCCTGTCTTGGGTGACATAATTTCCCCGCCTTATTAATATAGAGTTCTTCGTGTCGAGATGTGTATCGGGGGATTTTTTCCAAAAGGCAGATGTCCATACCTTTGAGAGCGGGTTGTTGCTTTTCCATGGCCAACAGTAGAAAAGATTCCCCGTTTCCCATCTTTCTTTTCACTTCTTCCCGGGTCACGACTGGAATCGGCCGACCATAGTAATAAACCAGTTGGATAGATACCTTCTCGAGAAAATACACGGGATTGTTATCACGAAGACGATCGATTCTGGCAGCAAGGGGTTTCAGGGCCTCGAACCGATAAGACATAACGTTAGGTTGTATGAAAAGATAGAAAATGATCAGCAGAGCGATCACCAATCCGCTGAAAGCGGTCAGCACCACAGGCAACGGTTTCCAGCCTTGTTTTGCCTCTGCGAACCAGTATCCCAGGGCGAATCCCATCCAGGCAGCCAAAGCCGGATAAAGAGGGAGGATATATTTCTCACTTTTGGAATCGAAAAGTGAAAAGATGATCAAAGGGACCAGGGCCGTCAAACCGAAGTACCGTCCGGAAACGGTTGTGAACAATTTTTTGAAGAGTGTTCCGGGGCGCCAGAAAAACACCAGAAACCAGGGGGCAACGCCTCCTGCCAAATGACGCAGATAGAAATAAAAAGGATCGCCCTCTTTCTGCACCACTTTATCGGAAACCTGGCGTTCGAGCGTTCCCCAAAGAGGTGTACCCTGCAGCTGACTATCAATATACAGAAACCAGGGAAAAGCGATTATTGAAAACAGGAGCCATCCGCGCCAGTCGATCAGTCCATACAAGGCTTTTTTGTTACGATCCAACAATCCGTAAAGCAGTACCGGCGGGAAGAAGAACAGCAGCGCTACGGGACCTTTGGTCATAAACGCCAAACCAAGAAGCACATATACGGCGTACAAGAAACGGCCCCCGCCCTCTTCCAGATAATCATAATAAAAAAGAACCGAAGCAAATGTACAGAAAGCCAGAAGCATGTCAAGCTCACCCACTCTTGCCATCTGGGTGAAAAAGTAGGAAGTGACCAGAATCAGGACCGCAAAAAGGGATGACCAACGGCCTACCCATTTTTTTAACCGTGCAAAAAGCAGCCAGGTTACGGCAAAAGCACTCAGGCCCGAAGGCAGGCGCATGACCCATTCGGCACTGCTGTTGAACAACAATCCCATAGTTGCCCCGATCCAATAGAACAGAGGCGGCTTCTCCAGATAGACTTGACCATTCATGGTCGGGATAAGCCAGTTCCTACCGGCCAGCATTTCCTGAAGTACTACCAGGCGCCGTCCCTCATTATGCGTCAGCAACGGGACAGACCAGATCCCTGCAAAGAATACAAGCAGCGATCCGGCAAGCAGAACCCAGAAAAAAATCCGGAATAGCCGGTCTTCATCTCGTTCATTGATGGAAATACCGTTTTCGTGTTTTCCTATAATATTTCCCGACATATGAAGGTTCTTGATTCTTGCGTGTCCAGGATGGATCGAACCAATGCAAGCCTTTTCCGGCCCCAAGCGGAAATCGCCGCTGAGTTTCGTTTAAACGGGCACTTTCTTTCTCTTCTGCCGTTGAATGAGCATCAGGTTGCGAACATAGATCAAAAGGCCGGTAGACTGTCCGACGACAAATACAATATCCTTCCGAATGATGGCGTAGATCAGCAGCAACAGACTGCCGCCAATACTGAAATACCAGAATATCTCCGGAATGATGCTCTCTTTATGTTTTTCGGAATGAATCCACTGGATGAAAAAACGCATGAAGAACAGGAACTGACCTGCAAACCCGAGAACAAGAATGAAGGTTTCCGTACTAAACATGACGTTCACCAATCTCGATCTTAAGACGTCGCCGGATCATCCAGCGTACCACGATCACATCGTATAATCCTTGGATGCCGCGTTTCAGGTTGCCGTATTTCGACGTTCCGCGTGTGCGGGGTCTGTGATGAACCGGTACTTCTCTGACCCGCGCCCCCTCCAGCCGCATCAGGGTCGGCAGAAACCGGTGCAATCCGTGATACATTTTGATCCGGGAAAGCATATCGGCCCGCATCACCTTGAGGGAACATCCCGTATCGTTGATTGTTTCCCAGGTCAGACGATTACGAACATAATTGCCGATCCGGCTGCCGATTTTTTTCCAGGCGGTATCCCGGCGATCGGTACGCCAGCCATTGACCATGTCATACTCTCCGTAGAATTGCAGCAGTTTTGGAATATCGGCGGGATCGTTTTGCAGATCGGCATCCATGGTAATGATCACGTCGCCTTTTGCATGTTGAAACCCGGCATAAAGGGCGGCTGACTGGCCGGAATTATGGACAAATGAAAGATAGTGCACCCCGCTGTCGACGCCGGCCATTTTTTTGATGACATCCAGGCTCCGGTCAGTACTTCCATCGTCAATCAACCATATTTCATAATTGTAGCCTTGGCTGTCAGCAACCCGCTTTAATTCGACAAGCAATGGACCAAGATTTTCTTCTTCATTATACACTGGAATGATGAAAGATATTTTTTCCGTGAGCGCTATCCTTTCCTCATCGGATGATCCCGATTTCCGACATCTAAAATTGAAAATTGACGCGTAGTTTAACAGATTTGTTAATCATCTACGTACCAAAATGAATCTAAAGCCAACCCCACCCATTCAATTCCACGGATCTTCCACCAACGGATATCCTTGTTTTATTTCAATTTCCCAGATGACTGAGAGCTGTTTTTCCTAACGGATACACATTAAATCCGATTTCAAAACACTTCTGGTGATCAAGGATATTCCTGCCATCAAAAATAAAGGCGGGCTTGACCATGGAATCATAGATTTTTTGATAATCCAGATGCCTGTAAAAATCCCATTCCGTGATGACGGCAATAGCATGGGTACCTGCGGCAGCCTCATAGGGATCTTCTACAAAACTGACTCTCCCAGGATCAGCATCCTGCAAATCGATCCGGGCATTTTGCAGGGCTTTGGGGTCTGTGATCACAATCTCGGCATTTTCTCCCATCAACCCCCGGGCAATCGCTATTGCAGGGGTCTCCCGCGTATCTCCCGTGTTGGCCTTAAACGCAAACCCGAAAAGGCATATTCTTTTGTTGGACAGGGTGTTGAACATGATATTGATCATGTTCCGGACAAAACGCCCCTTCTGGTATTCATTGATCTTGACGATCCCCTCCAGATAATCGGCTTCTTCGTTCAGGTGATAGAAGCGGCAAAGATAGACCAAATTGAGTATGTCTTTTTTGAAACAGGAACCGCCGAAACCAATGCTGGCGGTGAGAAATTTGGAGCCGATCCGGCTGTCCATACCCACCGCCAGGGCCACCTCTTTCACATCCGCCCCCGTTTTTTCGCACAAATGGGAAATGGCATTGATGGATGATATCCGCTGCGCCAGGAATGCATTCGAAACAAGCTTGGAAAGCTCACAGCTCCAGATGTTGGAAGTCAGAATACGATCGCGGGGCACCCAGTTCGCAAAAATGTCCACCAGGACATCCCGCGCCTTGCGCCCGGTATCGGTTTCCATAGAACCGATAAGGACCCGGTCGGGTTCCTCCAGATCTTTAATCGCTGTTCCCTCGGCAAGAAATTCCGGATTGGACAGAACTTCAAATTGGCATCCGTTTTCACCTGAACTGAAAATACGTTGCATGGCCAGAGCCGTCTTGACAGGGAAAGTGCTCTTTTCAATAACAATTTTCGATGAGTTGGAATATTCCAGAATCTGGCGGGCGGTTTTTTCCCAATATTGGAGATCAGCGGCCATTCCGGCGCCGATTCCAAAGTTTTTGATCGGTGTGTTGACACTTACAAAAATGATCTCGCTGTCCCTTATTCCTTGGGAAATGTCGGTACTGAAGAAAAGGTTCTTTCCCCGGCAGGCGGCAATCACTTCATCGAGACCCGGTTCATAGATGGGGAGGTTATCTGAATTCCACCGGGCAATACGTTCCTCACTGATATCGACCACGGTTACTTTGTACCGAGGACAATTTTTGGCGATCACTGCCATTGTCGGACCGCCAACATAACCCGCTCCGATGCAGAGAATGTGTTTATCAAATTGCTCGACACACATAGACGTAACCTATCCCTTTCTTGAAATTTTAATTGATACCCGCATATAAAAGCACCCTTGGCTGTCGTTAATCCACCTTAATTCATCAAGCAATGGGCCAAAGATTACCTTCTTCATTGTACACGGGTATGATGAAAGATATTCTTTTCGTAAGCGCTATTCTTTCCTCATCTACGAGCTATTTCAGCAAATCCGTGATCCCCCTGATTACCAGCATGTAAGTTCACCGTTCGCCAATTGCGGGGCCTCCTTCAAAGGATTCAAGGATGATCACCTCGTCAACACAAACCGGTCTCCTGTTGTCCCGTCTGCGCGTATCATGGTGACTTCACATCGGTCGTCCGTCATTCGCACTTGGCAGAAGTGGTGCGATTGATCGATTGCGGCCGCCCATTGTGCCTTTGTCGCATAGTATAACGATGAACCACCCCCGCCCGTCACAATGTAAGTGACGCCTTTTATCCTTTCCGTGCGCTCATAAAGATGATCGTGTCCCGAAAAGACCAGCGCAACACCGCCTTGTTCAAACAATGGGCTCAAAATCATGCGTTCGCGGAGATTGCTTCCATGCTTCCCTGTGCTGTAGAGCGGTTCATGCAGGAAAACCATTTTCCATTTACAATGGGCTGATTTCCGCAGATCTTCGGCAAGCCACTCGTATTGGGGCGAGCCGGGATCAAAAGGCAGATAACTGTTGAGGGCAATGAAATGGGCGCTTCCGATATTGAACGAATAATAAGCTTCACTACGATAAAAATCATTGACCGGAAGAACAAAATACTTGAAATAGAGGGCATCGCTCCCGTGTTCTATGCCGTCATGATTGCCCATGGTGGAATAAATCGGAATGATTTCGCCTGCACCTGTCTTGTCGCAGATAACCGAGAAGTAATCCTGCCAGTAGGTTTCCTTGTCATCCTTGGTCAGATCCCCGGTATTCACAATAAAAAGAGGCTGGGTTTTCAGGATTTGCCTCAAAACCCGGACATGATTTTCATCATTCGGACGTGTATCGCCGTAAACGGCGAATGTAAACGGTTCACCGGGCTTGACCGCCGTATGAAATACATAATCCCGTGTCATCTTACCAGACAGGATGCGATAGTGATATTCCCTCGACGGCTTGAGTCCCGTAAGAGTGACACTATGGAAACGTGTTTGTTTATCCACCCTCACGGATAGTCCGTAAGTTTCCGTTTCTCCATATTCAACAACAGACGACGTTGGAACGGAGGTTTGCCAACTGACGACCATCGAATTTTCCTTTACCTGTGAAAGGTAAGGTCGGGTGGACAAGTTGTGATGGGTTTCCATACAGGCAAGAACCAGGAAGCAAGGCAGCAAAAATTTTATTTTCTTAATTACATTCAGCATCTGCTGCCACTTTGTTCTTCGGAATCATGGAAAAATCGATGAGGAGCAATGCCTCTCCGGGCGGCTGTTATTTACTGAAGCGGGTCAATTCTTTCATAATTCGGAGAAGGTCCGGTTTGTGGCTTTGATAAAACCCCTCCGGATCCTTAATATTTTCATCATTTCTGGTCGTTACTTCCTGCTTTGCGGAAAGGCCGTTGTACCTGAATGTCGCCTTATATTCATCATCTACGTAGGCAAGCGTATGCCAGTCGCCCAAAACCGTAGATTTATGGACCGCCGGCCCCAGTAGATTGAAACCCAAACCGTAAGATTCCGCAGGCGAGGTAACACCCAAAAGAGGCAGCAACGTCGCCGGAATATCCAGATGGCTGGTCAGTGCACTTACATTACGAGGAGTCATGCCCGGCACCCAGAGCACCAGCGGCGTGCGGGTCTGTTCTTCCACAAAACCGGAATTGTGCCCCCAATGTCCTTTTTCCATGAATTCCTCTCCATGATCTCCGGTCAGGATAACGATTGTGGAATCCAGCAGGCCATGTTCTTCCAGGTATTTGAGAACCCGTCCGTACTGGCTGTCCAGATGGTGGCACGAATTGATATACCGGTTCTTGATCAGTCCGATGTCCCGCTCGGGATTCATCGTGGCATAATTGAAATCTTCCAGGTAAGGCTTTCGGATAGCGCTCTCGGGGGGAAAATAATAACGCGCGTGAGGTGATTCAAAAAACATAAAGGTCATGAAGGGGCGATCGGGTTGCCGTTTTTCAATAAAATCGAGCAGGCGTGTCACGTTTTCCCGGTCATGCTGCCAGCCCTGCCCTGGCGGCAGATCGGTTATATCATGAAGGAATTCTTTGGGGATTTGCACAAAAATGGTTTGATCGAATTCGGGATAGCTGAATCTTGCACTGCTGAACATTTGCATCTGGTATCCTTCCCGAAGAAGAACATCCATAATGACCGGTCCCTTGCGCTCATTCAGGAAACTGAACCAGTAATTACCGTAGAGACCATAGAACATGGAAAACAGGCTCTGACGGGTACCGTTACTGCTGCCATAATGATTCTCAAAACGAACCGCCTTCTCCGAGAAAATCCAGGTTTCCGGCATGATCTCAGGGTTCAGCATATCGGCACGCAGAGATTCCGCCACCAGCCAGACGATATTGTATTTCTTGTGCCCTGGTTGTTCCTCAACAGGGGAAAGGGGGTATTGGAGATGGATACTTTTCGTTTCCATCCGGAATCCGACCGTTTTCCGGGGTTCAACCCCGATGGATTTGGCCAGTCTGTTGAATGTGAGGGGCATATACAAAGGAAAGGCATCGGTCGCGGTCATCACGGGGGCGTAGGCATAGAGTTTACTCACACCGTAGGTGACGCTCTGCAGGCCCATCAGGACTATCAGCATTACAGTGGCAAGACCAAGCCGTTTGCGATTGAATAGGCGCAGGAAGAAACGGCGGATCGCTTTGAGATAGATCAGAGCAAGCAGCAAAAAGGTTTGCAGCATCAGGAATCCGAAGATAATGGCACTGAATGTGGAAAAAGAAGCGGTATCCCCACCCATGGATTCGATTCCACCCGGAGTGAAAACCAGATTCCAGACAAAGCCGTTTATGTGAAAACTGTAGAACCGGAAAATAAAGCCATCCGCAAAGACCAACACCTGAAGGAGCCAGGTCAAAAGGACCGCCAGGCTGTACAGAATCCACCGGTAATGGATATGGACCTTATCCAGGAAGCTGTTCAGTGCCGACAGAGATAAGATTGTTTTTAAACCTGCCAGAATCAGAATAACGGGGAGAAGGTAGAGGAAACTATAGCTCAGATAAACCGCTGCCGAAAATAATAAGGGGATGGTGCCGACACGCCCGATTTGACTCAGGAATACCGACGTATTCAGCAGCAGGAGCAGGTAAGAGAGCCCCAGATATGGATACAACAGTTCTGAATCGATGATTTTGTTTCGCATATCTAGATGACAAGTTGAATTCAACGCCGTACTCGTTGAGACGGTTTTCATTTTTATTACTTAGCATTCGAAGATTATGGAGTGATTATGGAATGATTATGATTTGGTAATGTATGAGGCCATTTCAAAAAAACAGGATATTCCTATGCCAGAACATCATAAAAAAGCGCCGAGGGCGAGGGGCGCAGACAAAGAGGCGATTTGTGGAAAAGAACTACCGGGGAAGGATTACGGTAAAGGTGCTGCCCTTACCAAGCCGGCTTTCGACCGTAATATCACCCCCATGGGCATGGGCAACGGCAAGGGCCAAACTCAGGCCCAGTCCGAACCCCTGTTGGGAACGGCTTCTGTCGCAACGGTATAACCGCTTGAATATGTGCGGCATATCTTCCCCGGAAATACCGATCCCGGTATCATTCAAGATGATTTTAATATGATCGTTTTCAATGTTCGACAGGACCGTCACGATTCCCCCGGCGGGGGTATATTTGATGGCGTTTTCCATCAGATTGATGATCATTCTTTGAAGACCATGGAAGTCCCCCGTAATCACAATATCATCGGAGACACGATTCAGGAAACGAATCCCTTTCTCTTCGGCTATGGGAGAAAACAGTTCAAAAGCTTCCCGAATGATCTGCGAAATATCGACCCGTTTTCCCCCCCTTTCGGAAATACCGGATTCTTCTTTTGAAATCAGCAGCATGGTATCGATCATATGAAGAAGGTTGTCGCACTCTTCGATAGTACCGGCGGCCAGTTCCTGACTGTCATCACTATATTTAGCCTTGCCGAGTTCCGTTTCAGCGGCCACCCTCATTCTGGTAATCGGGGTCTTAAGATCATGGGCGATATTATCCGTCACTTCCTTCATCCCCCTCATCAGATCATTGATATGGTCCAGCATGCGATTGAATGTTTTGGCAAGCAGCTCTATTTCATCACTCTTGGATTTGATGCGAACTCTCCGGTTAAACGCTCCTTTCGATATATCCAATGCAGTTTTCGTTACCTCTTCCACTCCCGACAAGGCACGGTTTGCCATAAACCAACCGATCACCGCAGAAAACAGCACAAATACAAACATGATCGGGACGACAAGTGCCTCGAATGCATTGATGAACCGGCTTTCCTGCTCTCCGGAGATACCTACCTGCAGAATTTTCCCAGGCTTGACGATTCCGTACACAACCCTTATTTTATCGGGCCGCCCAGGTATGGTCAGTGTTTCAAATACGTGAGGCACTTCAATGTTAATTTGACTTAAAGCGCTCTTATTTATCCCGACATTCTTCCAGTATTTCATATTCGATGCGGCAACCACCTTTCCCGTTGGATCAAGGAGGCGCAGAAAAATTCTGTCTATACCATCGGACTCCGCTTCTATCTGAAGCGCCCTCTGGGGTGAATCGGTCCCCACCAAGGCCAGGGTGGCCGCAACCTCGTACAAGTCATCCAAAAGGCCCTGGTCAATATGTTTTTTCACGTCATTGGCGATCATGATATACAAAACCAATAATACACCAATCAGAGAGGCTGTGAAAACCAGGGTGTACCAGAGGGTGAGCCTGAAAGCCAGCTTATGCCAAATTTTAAGAATGATCTCTGAGAACATATCCTGCTCCACGAATTGTGTGGATGAGTTTGAGATCGAAATCCTTATCGATCTTCTCTCGTAATATACAAATTCGGGACTCAACCACATTGGTCATGGGAACAAAATCGTAGTTCCAGACATGCTCCATAATCATGGTCTTCGAAACGACCCGGCCTGCGTTGCGCATCAAATATTCAAGGAGCGAAAACTCTCTGGGCTGCAACTCGATCTTCTTTCCCCCCCGGACGACCTCTTTCTTGATAAGATCCAGGGATAAATCTCCCACCTCAAGCCGTGTGGTTTCCTTTGCCCCCGTCGCGCGCCTGATCAACGCATATACCCTGGCTAAGAGCTCGGAAAAGGCAAAGGGCTTCGTCAGGTAGTCATCGCTCCCGCTTTCAAGTCCCTTTACCCGGTCTTCCACCGACCGTCTTGCACTCAATATGATAACCGGGGTGTTAATTCTTTGTTGGCGCAACTTACTGATGAGCGTCAGACCATCCATTTTGGGGAGCATACAATCGATAATGGCGGCATCGTAAGGTTCATGGAGAGCCATATACAGCCCATCTTCCCCGTCCTTTGCATGGTCAACGGCAAAACCGGCCTCATTGAGGCCATTTGTAATAAAAAAAGCGATCTTCAGATCATCTTCGACTAACAATAAACGCATATACTCCACACCTATGCTTTATTTTTAAATTGAATATACTCCCTTTTTTATCAAAGCGTTAGATACTTTTCCGCGATGAAAGCATGGCCAAGAATGCGGCGCATGTTACCCATCATCATCAAATATAAGAAAATGATTTTGAGTCACAACCGAGTGCAGTCGGAAAACAAAGGAACATCGACTATAAGCCGATGGGTCCATCGCTTCCGGATTGCACAAAAACTTTCTTCGCTGACGGAAGGAAATTTCAACCACTATCGAAAGAAATCCTATTGTGCCTCTGCTTCATCCCGGTCGCAATCAACCCCTCTTTCATGTATTGAGCGAACTCCGGGGCTGTTAAAGCGCGGTAGAGTCCATGCCGGAAAAGATAGCTCGCCACCTGGTAATAGCTGATGGTCTCTTCCCGGAATTCCTTTTCGAGGGGAGCGTCTGAAATGGATTGGGAAGCAAAATTGTAATGGTATTCCACGTTCTGGCGCACCGGTTTCAGGATGACGAACTCGCCTTCCTCGATATGCCCCAGTTTCTGATAATTTCCCACAATGGCATGCCCCTCTTCCGGATCAATGCGAAGGACATCGTGCCCTAAAAACCGGCTGGGATAACTCCAACGAAGCAGACCCAGCAAGGTTGGGGCATAATCCATCTGACTGGCGATGGTTTGAACGTGCCCGGTTGGAATCTGCCCCCCTGGGGCAAAGAGGATCAGCGGAATATGATATTGCTCGACGGGCAACTCGGTCTTGCCCGCACTGGATGCACAATGATCAGCCGTAACGACGAAAACCGTATTTTTATACCAGGGTTTTCGACTTGCAGCCCTGAGGAATTGACCAATGGCATAATCCGAATACTTGACCCCTCCCTGGCGCCCCGAAACCTTGGAGGGCAAATCGATCCTGCCTCCCGGAAAGGTAAAGGGACGGTGATTTGAGGTGGTCATGACAAAAAAGTGAAAGGGGTTCCCTGCGTTATAGGCAGTATCGGCTTCCCGCAAAGTCCAGCGGTAGAGGTCTTCGTCACAGGCGCCCCAGACATTGGCAAAGGTGACATCGTCAGGGGCGACACTTTTGCGGTCGATGACGCGGTAGCCGTTGTTCCCGAAAAAATAGTTCATGTTATCAAAGTAACCATAACCACTGTAAATGAAAGCCGTGTCGTAACCTTTGGCCCGGAACAGGGAACCCAGGGTAAAAAGGCCTTCATTGTGGGAACGTTTGATGAGAGACCGGCCGGGCGTCGGGGGCAGGGACAAACTGAGGGCTTCCATTCCCCGATCGGTGCGTGTCCCCGTCGCGTAGAATCGGTCAAAGACCAGGCTTCTGGATTCGAGAGCCGATAGATTCGGGGTCAGGTCTTTGTATTTCCCAGATGCATTCACAAATTGCGCACTCAGGCTTTCCACCGTAATCTGGATGACGTTCGGTTTCAAATCTGGTCCTGCATTGTGGTAAAACCGCAAGGTGTCTTTTGTCCCCGGTCTCAGGAGGAAGGACCCATCCTCGACCATTTCCACACGCATCCTTTGGAATGCGCGGTCGATGGGAAGCGTAGGGAAAAATTGATTATAATCCAGCTCATTATCCTTAAATGCAGCAAAAAGAGACCAGACCCCGTTCTTACCGAGTTCCCGATTGTAATTATTGGCAAAATCCGGCAACCAATTCTGGTTGATAATCACTCCGGACAAGATGGCGACTACGCACCAGACGGCGCCGGACTTATAACGTTTACCTGTTTGGTCTGCCGCTGAGGATAACCAGCGTCCCGGCAGACCGGTATGCCACAAAGCCTGATGCAGCATGAAGGATAACAGCGCGATCCCACCAAGAATCCACGGTATGGGGTAGGACTCAAGGATGTTGTGCACGACCTCGTTCGTGTAGATCAGGTAGTCCACGGCAATAAAGTTAAACCGGACACCGAATTCATCCCAGAATATCCATTCCGCTCCTAGGCAGAAGAGGAGAAGGAAGATCACACAGAATGCAAAGCCATGCATGCCCCATCGGCCCCACCGGCTACCAAAGAAACCTGCGGGTAAGAGGGTTAACACGATAATCAGCGGTATCGAGAACCAGGCCGCCGCTCCAATATCATAAAGAAGCCCCCAGCCAAATGCCGCCGGAAGACTGACGTCATAGACAATGTCCGATCCGGCCTTCAGCATGAGTGCTATCCGAGTTATCAATTCCAATCCCAGAAAGACGGCAAAAAATAAAACAACGCCGCCATGTCTGTTTCTAACGCAGGAAAACTTTTTTAAGGTGAGTCGATTAAGCCGCATGATCCCCTCTAGATTGAATTTCTGAAATGACTGCAGCAACCGGGGAAAAGACTTGCAGTTTTGTCAGACAGTAGGAAATGAAGGGAAAACCATTTAAAAGGAGGAAGGGGGAGGCCAAAGGCCTCCCCTTTCTGGAGAGGGTGGAGGGCCTTTCACCCTCCTGGTTTTGGATTGTCGATTGGCTCAACATGCCATGGTCTTCCGCTTGATCTCTCCGCTTTCCATTGCATGTATAGTGCCATTCAACCCGGCATCTTTAATATACTGATATCATTGATGAAAGACCTATCCAATAACGCTCGTTACAGACATGATTTGTCGAACAAACTCCAGACTGATGAAATATCCATCGTCATAACAGTGGATTACAATAAAAATCATGACGCCGATGGGTTCGACAATATTGTCGAGTCTTTCATCCGTTTTATTACATCGGCAAGCAAATATTAAAAACGTCATGCCGGACTCGGAGGCTGTGTCGTAATGCCTCCATGGGGGGCATCCGACAATCTGTGTGATTACCCCAAAACGGGGACAGGCGGGAAAGTTACTACTCAACCGACAGACGGATATTCAAGTTGAGTTATACGGCAAGGATCTTATTGAAACTGAATCTTTTACAGGAAAAAACTTCCTCGATGTCCTGAATGAAAACAAAACACCTAAAGCAGGCTCTGATTCCTCTACAGCAACTTCGAATTTCGGACGCATTATACCTCCGGACACAAGATTTACCCCTTTTCATCCCACCGGGCACGGCGCTTCAATCTTTCCAGGTCACAAACGACAACCGATCGCCCCACCGTCTTGACGATGCCCTTCTCCCGCATATTCCGCAACTCCTTGTTCACACTCTCCCGGGTTGCGCCCACCATGCTGGCCAGTTCGCTCTGGGTCATTTCAATCCGGATTTCCTCCTCTTCTCCAACTTTGATCCGCTGCTCCGCCAATTCGGAAAGCCGTCGGGCCAGACGGGAGGAAACATTAAGGAAGCAGGTCTCTTCAACAAATTTGTCCGTTTTCCGCAAACGGGTACACAAGGTGGAAAATAGGGATTTGATGGCGGTCGAACTCTTCATGAGGATGGCAATGAAGTCTTCCTGGTAGAGCACGTATAACCGGCTGTCTTCGACGGCAACGGCGTCGGCGGAGCGGGACATGCCGTCCAGCAGGGCCATATCACCAAAAAACTCACCGTTGGATAAAACGGAAAGGATCACCTCGTCACCCAGTCGGGATGTGACACTGATTTTGATCTTGCCGGACATGATCAGGTAAAGGGCTGTCCCCTGGTCTCCTTTGCGGAACAGGGTATCCCCTTTTTTGATCGACTGTACTTTCACCACATCGGAAATCTTCTGCAGGTCGTCCTGACGAAAAGCCCGAAAGAGAGGAACCTGCTGTAAGAAGGTCATGATTCCGTTCATTTACCACCCCCGCCGTGATTATTTCCCCGAGAAAAGCATCCCTGTTTGGGTCAATCCGTAACCTGAAATGAGAACTTTCCACACCCTTCTTGACTTATTCCTTGTGGTTTCCCTGTAACATGCCTATAAATCACTTTCAAGTAACAAATTGAGCCGGGTAATCAAAGGCCCCTCCTTGCGCTGTCACAGACAGCAGAGGAACGGCTTGACGGATTCGGTAACTGCGTTTTACATAAAGTGACCAGGTTGTCACTTTTTGCACGATGATCCACCGGAAACCACGTAAGATTCGGCATAAGGAGAAATATTGAAGATACGGCTGATCAAGATATTCGCCACGGGACTGGGCCTCGGGTATGCACCTTTCGCGCCGGGCACGGCGGGGAGCCTCCTGGGCATCCCCCTGTTTTGTGTGATGACGCCCTTTCCCTGGATGCTCTACCTGCTGACGGCCACGGCTTTCACCTGCCTTGCCGGTTATCTCTCGGACAAAGCGGAGCCCCTTTTCCCGAGGAAAGATTCTCCTCATATCGTCATCGATGAAATCGCCGGCATGCTTTTCACCTTCTTTCTGGTCACGCCGACGCTGGTTCACATCGTCCTGGGATTTTGCCTTTTCCGCTTTTTCGACATTGTCAAGATATTCCCGGCAAATCAGTTTCAGCGACGGTTGCCCGGAGGCCTCGGAATTGTCGCCGACGACCTGGCGGCGGGAGTCTATGCCAACCTGGTGCTTTCAGGGATCATTTACGGATTCAGCATTTAATTGGGCACATGTGCCTTAATCTTCCGGTGCCAAGCCGGATAACTTGATCGGAAAACGAACGTTGAACATCGGAATCTTAACCATTGGAGACGAACTGACGAGCGGACGTGTCCGGGATGCCAACGCCCCCTGGATTGCCGCTCAGTTTTATCGGCTGGGATGGAATATCTCCGCTATTTTGACCGTGGGCGATGCAGCGGAATCCATCATCCGGGCAATCGATTCCTTCTCCAAACAATGCCATGCCGTCATCGTTACCGGGGGGCTCGGACCGACACCGGATGACATCACAACAGAGACCATCGCGAAGGCCTGCAACCGTCCGCTGATCAAGAATGACCTTGTCCTGTCCTCCTTGAAAGAACGCACCAAGACCTGCGGCTACCGCTGGACGGAAGGCCACCAACGGCAGGCCCTGTTCCCCGAAGGAACCGATGTCATCCCCAATCCCGTGGGCTCCGCCTGGGGCTTTTCCCTGAACATCAGGGGTTGTCTTTTTATCGTTCTGCCCGGCGTACCCGAGGAAGCGGCACGGATGGTCACGGACCACGTGATTCCCCTTCTGAAACGAATTGATCCCGTTCCGCCGCCCACCGTCGTATCAAGAACCATGAAGTGCTTCGGCATCCCCGAATCCGAGATCGAGGAAAAAATCCGGGACCTGATCCCCGAAAACGACGAGGTGCTGATCGGATTTTATCCCCGGTTTCCCGAAGTCCATCTGGTCCTGACGGCCCGCCATGCCCAGGAGAGAAAAGCGGCGGAAAATCTTCGCCGGGTCGAGACGACCGTTTCAGAAATCTTGAAACCCTATCTTTTCGGCCGGGATGAGGAAACCCTGGAGGGGGTCGTGGGAGGCTTACTCACCAGACAAGGTTTGACCCTGGCTGTTGCCGAGTCCTGTACGGGGGGGCTGATCGCAGACCGTCTGACGGATGTATCCGGCAGTTCTCTCTATCTGGAACGGGGTGTCGTCACGTACAGCAACGCCTCCAAGATCGCCCTTCTGAACGTTCCGGAAGCAATCCTTGCGGAGTTTGGCGCTGTCAGCGAGCCGACGGCCAAGAGGATGGCGGAGGGGATAAGAAAAACCGCCGGGGTTGACCTGGGCCTCAGCACGACAGGCATTGCCGGTCCCACGGGGGCCGTACCGGGAAAACCCGTGGGAACGGTTTACATCGCCCTGGCCGGTTCGTCAGGAACGGTCTGCCGGCACTGTGTCTTTCACCGGGACCGGCGCAAAGTGAAAGTCGCCGCCGCGCACACGGCCCTGATGATGCTCAGGGAATACCTGACGTCTCTTTCCTGAACGGTTACGGGAACAATCCATTCAAGACGAGGTGGCGAAATGATTTCAGACAAGATGATCCGGGCCTTTCTGGCCATCGACCCCTCACCGGAGGTGCTGAAACGAATCGTCGATATGCAGACAATCCTTAAGAAAGAAACCCCCCATGGCGTCCGCTGGGTGAATCCCGATGGGATTCACCTGACCCTGAAATTTCTGGGTAACATCTTTCCCTCCAACCGGGACAGCATTCGCTCTCTCCTGCCGGACATCGTCGGAGCCCATCGCTCCTTCACCCTGTCCGCGGGCAGGATCGGCGTTTTCCCGGGCATTTCGAAACCGCGGGTCATCTGGATCGGGATCGGCGGGGAAAGCCGGGAGCTCTTCACCCTGCAGCAGGACATTGAAGATATCCTGGAAACCGCCGGGTTCGCCCGGGAAGACAGG
>Ga0302246_1001317_pt1 | contig 17930 bp, 11 predicted proteins | sample AAG_UR_Trp_MG_FD_193533 | JGI IMG/M metagenome (GOLD analysis project Ga0302246, IMG submission 193533) | Enriched activated sludge microbial communities from anaerobic digester in WTTP, New Holstein, Wisconsin, United States - AAG_UR_Trp | ecosystem: Engineered > Bioreactor > Anaerobic >...
ACTGCGCCGCAAGATGCGTGCAGCCGGTGGCGACGGCATCACGCTCGAAGCGAGCGAAGCTGACGCCCTCGCCCGCGCGCTGGGCGTTTCCGGCAATACCCTGGACGCCCTGCGCAAGAGCTTTGGCGGCGCGACGGGAGCCAGTCTCGATGCCAACGGCTTGCAACAACTGTTCGCTGGCGTCGAACAGGAACTGACGCGGCGCGAGCAGCAGGACAAGAAGCTCGAAGCCGCTCTCGGCGAGTCGCTCAACCCCATCCTGCAACGCCTTCGCGCAAGACAGGAGAGTGCCGACAGTGCCAACCGCCTGGGGTCGCGCAATGCCGATCACAGCGAAGCCCTCATGCACGACACCTTCCAGCGCAAGACCGGCGGAGTCCCCGGCCCGCAGGACAACCCCGAGGAACCGCAGGACGGACTCTCCGGCAAGAAGGACAAGGGAGCACACGGCAAGACCTACCTCGAAGAGCTCCTTTCCCGTAGCAGCAACCGTGATGCGGACAAGACGTCACGCTCGTCACAGGGCGACGCGTGGGACACCATGCTGCGCCGTATCCACGTGGTCGATGGCAACATGCAGCAGAACACCGCGACCCAGGCGGCAAAGAGCGAAGCCGCAGGACTTCCCGCCGCACCGCAGCAGGTGCTTTCGCAAATCGAAAAGGGCTTTCTTTCCAGCCTGCAGGACGGCACGCGCCGCATGGAACTCCGCCTCGACCCGGCGGAGCTCGGTGCCCTCAGCGTTGTGCTCACCGTCCGCAATGGCGAGGTGAGCGCCGTCATCCGCCCCGAACGCACCGAGACCGCCCAACTCGTCAACGACCATCTGCACCAGCTGCGGCAGCAGCTTGAACAGCAGGGGGTCAAGGTCGAACGGCTGGAAGTGCAGACCCAGCTTTCCAACAACCAGAACGGAAGCACATGGCAGGGTCTTGATCAGCACAACCAGAACCGTGAGCAGCAGGAACGCTCAGAGACCATCGAACGCATGCGCCGCATGGCAAAGCTTGGCGGCGGCGAGGGGGTTATGGCGCGGGAAATGCAATTTACGGGACGTACGGCAGATTCTGCCGCAGGACTCCACATCATCGCGTAAAGGAACGGCACCATGGGTACCAGCGTCAACAACATACTCGGTCAGGCGGAGAACGAATTCCAGTCCGCCGTGAAGAAGAGCGGCAACGCCGACCTCGGCAAGGACGCCTTTCTTCAACTGCTCGTGACGCAGCTCAAGCATCAGGACCCCCTGAACCCCATGGACGACAAGGAGTTCGTGGCGCAGTTGGCCCAGTTCACCAGCCTTGAGCAACTCATGGGCATCAACACTGGCGTCACCTCGATGAACGAAGCCTTCAAGCAGCAGCAGATGATGAACGCCGTGAGCTACATCGGCAAGGATGTCCTCGCCTCCGGCGACCAGATCAGCAAGATCAAGGACGGAGTGAGCAAGCTCTACTTCTCCATCGACGAGCCGATCACGCAGGGGGTCATCAACATCTTCAACGCGAGCAACGAGCTTGTGCGCTCGGAATTCATCAGTGCGAAGCAGGCCGGAGACTACGAGTACGTCTGGGACGGCAAGGACTATCAGGGCAACGCCATGGCCGATGGCCTCTACAAGGTGGCCATGGCTGCGGAAAACGACAAGGGCAAGGCCGTCCTTGTGAGCACCGAAGTCAGCGGCCACGTCATCGGCGTGGAGACCATCAACGGAACCCAGTACCTGCGGATGCAGGACGGACGCTCCGTCCAGTTCATGAACGTCTCGGTGGTGGTCGCCCCCTCGACAGGGAGCGGGTCCGGTTCGGACTCTGGCTCCGGAGGCGGCTCGGATTCCGGTTCCGGTTCGGACTCTGGCTCCGGAAGCGACTCCGGCAGCGGCTCGGATTCCGGCAGCGGAACATAGGCAGATCGATATCAAAGAAAACGCCCATGCGGGCGAACCCCTCGAAGGAGGTAAGACATGAGCCTTACCGCAAGCATGTGGACGGGCGTTTCAGGACTGCTCGCCCACGGCGAGAGGATGAACGTCCTCGGCAACAACATCGCCAACGTCAACACCGTCGGCTTCAAAGGCAGCCGGATGGACTTCGAAGACTTCCTCAATCAGGACACCTACAGCGCAGCGGGCGTGACGCAGGTCGGTCGCGGCGTGAGCATCGGTGCCATCTTCGGGGACTACAGCCAGGGGGCCTTCCAGACCACCAACGAATCCACCGACCTTGCCATTCAGGGGCGGGGCTTCTTCTCGGTGAAGCCCAAGGGAACGGAAGACACCTACTACACCCGCGCGGGCAACTTCAGGTTCGATGCCGACGGCTACCTCGTAGACCCGCATGGCTACGTCCTGCAGGGGTGGGCCATCGAGCGCAGCCAGAATTCGCTCACCTCGTCCGCTGTCACCGCCACCAGCACCACGTCCAAAATCAAGGGTTCCGGTGTGCCTGTGGACATCAAGCTCGACGGTTTCACCGCCGAACCGCAGCACACCCAGAACATCACGCTCAATGTCAACCTCGACTCCAATCCGGGTAACGACAAGAGCAGCAGCACCACGAACCCGTATTTCTCGCTCTTCGAGACATGGAACGGCCAGAACCCCCTCACGGGCACACAGCCTGCCCTCGCCCAGTCGGCGTTCGCCTATCAGTCCACCATCAAGGTCTATGACGAAGCCGGTACCGCCCACACCCTCACCGTCTACTTCGACCAGGTCGACCCCGATAGCGTGACCAACGAACCCAATGGTCGCAAACAATGGGAATACATCGTCACCATGGACCCGGCCGAGGACAAGCGCGTCATCGCCGGTACGGCCATGAACACCACTCGGGCGGCGGGCCTGCTGATGACGGGTACACTCACGTTCGACACAACGGGGCAGCTTGTCGACCAGACAGCCTTCACCCCCTTCGGTCAGTACACGGACACCACCCCCCCGTGGAACGAACCTACGCCCAACCCCGGCCCGCCTGTCACCACGCCTGCCGACCTCGTCAACTGGCAGCCTACGCAGATGTCCTCCAACGGACTTCCCATGATGGTGGCGAACTTCTCGGGCCTTACCGACTCGAGCGTGGTAGGTTCTCCCACGGCACAGAACTTCCTCATGGAACTCGACCTCGGCTTGCGCTCGACCAACGCGACCACGCCGTGGACATCCACCCCCAACGCCGCCGCCATCGGTACGGACGCCTCGCTGCTGCCGGGTCTGACCTCTTCGCAGCGCCAGCCCAGTGCAACGACAAGCTACGCCGGTTCGTCATCGACACAGTTCCAGAAGCAGGACGGCTACACGTTCGGCTTCTTGCAGAACATCACTGTCGACCGTGACGGCATCATGCAGGGGAAGTACTCCAACGGTGTGACTCTCGACCTCTATCAGGTCACCCTCGTGGACTTCACCAGCAAGCAGAACCTGCGCCGAGAGGGCGGCAACCTCTTCAGCGGCACACGAGATTCCGGCGACCCTCTGCCCGGCCCTGCCAACAGCAACGGCCTCGGGGCCATCAGCTCGAATTCACTCGAGCAGTCCAACGTCGACCTCGCCCGCGAATTCGTGGAGATGATCACCACGCAACGAGGTTTCCAGTCCAACAGCAAGGTCATCACAACCACTGACACCATGCTTGAAGTGGTCGTGAACATGAAGCGTTAAGCAGGCAGACCTTGCGCCCCGCATATGGCAGGACGCACTGAACAAAGCCGCCGGTCTTCTGGGACACGGCGGCTTTTCGTTGCAAAGGACACGACAGGGTCGTCGGTAAACCGCAATGATGGGCACGGCCCCCGAAAGGGCACCATGCGCATCACCGTGAGACCTCGGCATACAGACGGAACGATGGAAAGCCGCCGTCCGGCACGGACAGCGGCGAGCATCAGCACAGAGAATCATGGAATGCGATGGCAAACCTCGCGCCAGCACGACCGCGATGACGCCCTTTCGTCTTCACCTGCCAGGTCCGGCAACTTCACCGGTGCGTCCTTGCAACGTCTGCCGCAAGGCGCGCGAACGCCCAGGGCTGCGACAGGTTCACGCGAACGGCGTCTGCCACGCGTCTACGAGGGAACACCGCAAGCATGGTGCGACTTCAGCCGCACGATGAAAAAAGGATGCGGCGGGCTCAGTAGCGCCTGTCCAGAAGCTTGCCGAGCGATGGCAGACCATCGGCACCCACCTGAAGAACCCCTTCGGGTGGAATACGCATGAGAACCTTTTGGCTGTCACGCTGTGTCACCTCCACGAGCACTCTTCCGGCATCATGGACAATGCTGAAGTGCAACGGTGCTCCCTGCTCTTCAAGATGCTTCTGCAACGCCTCAAGACGCTCCTGAAGCTTCTCGGGCGAGGTGTCCTTCGTTTCGGCGCGCTCTTCACCGGTCTGGGGTCGCGGCTGTCGCAAGGAGATGGCGCTGTCGGAGGTGGCGACTTCAGCCGGGGGGCGCACCGGATTGGTCACGAAGGTGCCCTGTACGGCAACGGGCGATTCTTCCTGCATGACGACCTCCTTCGGGGGTGCCCCCACATACTGGGATTCATTCTTCTCATCGGCGGAAAACGCCACGGGATTAGGGTGTGCAAAAATTTCCCCATGGCTTCGCCGCATGTCGGCTGGCCGACGCAAGCAGCGGAAAAAAGTGACAGAGCACGGGCAAGTGGTGCCCCGTCCGTGTCTAGACTTTATCGAACACTACGATTTCAATTGATTATTTGCGATTGGCATCGTGTTTGCTGATGAGTGTTCAGCAAACCACAAGGAGGTTTACCCCATGTCTTTGGTCATCAATCATAACATGATGGCGATGAACGCCGCCCGCAACCTGACAGACAGCTACGGCAGGCTCGCCACCTCGACCCGCCGCCTGTCCTCGGGCCTGCGCGTCAACACCGCCGCCGACGACGCTGCCGGTCTCGCAATCCGCGAACTCATGCGGGCTGACATTTCCACCCTGCGCCAGGGCATCCGTAACGCCAACGACGCCATCTCGATGATCCAGACCGCCGACGGTGCGCTCCAGATCATCGACGAAAAGCTCATCCGCATGAAAGAACTTGCGGAACAGGCGGCAACCGGTACCTACAACTCCGACCAGCGCCTGATGATCGAATCGGAATACCAGGCGATGGCCTCGGAAATCACCCGAATCGCCAACGCGACGGACTTCAACGGCATCCACCTGCTCAACGGCTCGCTGTCGGGGGTGCATAACGGCTCCGTCCTGCAGCAGAGCGGGGCGCTGAAGATCCACTTCGGCACCGGCAACGACTCTGCCGAGGACTACTACTACATCGAAATCGGCGGAGCCACGGCTTCCATGCTCGGTCTCGGCAATGCATCTGCACTGGGGACCGAAGCCGGGGGCTACACCATCTCCACGCAGTCTGCGGCGCAGGCGGCCCTTGCCGCCATCGACCAGGCGATCATCTCCAAGGACAAGATTCGTGCCTCGCTCGGTGCCCTCCAGAACCGTCTGGAGAACACCATCAGCAACCTCTCCATCCAGGCCGAAAACCTCCAGTCCTCGGAATCACGCATCTCCGACGTGGACGTCGCCACGGAAATGACGGAGTTCGTCCGAAACCAGATTCTCACCCAGTCGGCCGTGGCCATGCTCTCGCAGGCCAACTCGCTGCCGCAGATGGCGATGAAGCTCATCGGCGGCTAAGGCGGGAACCTTCTTGTGGTGAAGGCAGACCAAAGACATCCGTACCGGGGAGGAGCGGCCTCCCCGGTGCCGATGACGCCACGTCAGCGCTCTCGACCTGTCACTTGTCGAGGGTGGCAACAGCTCGTGCCGCTGCCATCTGTTCCGCACGCTTCATGCTCGGACCTGTGGCCTCGAAGACCGTTCCGTCGGGCAACACGACCCGCACATCGAACTGCTTGTCATGTTCAGGCCCACTGCTTCCAAGAAGCGTGTACACCGGGCGGTCGCGAAAGAGCTTCTGCGTCAGTTCCTGCAACTGGCTCTTGTAGTCCTTGGTGCGAACGGGCACGAGGGCTTCCGGAAAGTGCGGGCCGAGAATCCGCATGACCACACCTTTCGCGGCGATGTAGCCGGCATCCAGAAACACCGCGCCAAGCATGGCCTCGAGTGCATCGCTGAGCAGCGAACCACGCTCGCGCCCCCCCTGACTCTCTTCCCCTTTCCCCAGACGCAGTGACATATCAAGACGAAGCTCGCGGGCTACGCCTTCCAGAGAAGGCTTGCTGACGAGCCGCGACCGCATTCTCGTCAGGTCGCCTTCGCGGGCTGACGGAAAACGCCTGAACAGCTCCTCGGAAACGCAGAGCTCCAGCACCGCGTCACCGAGAAACTCCAGACGTTCATTGTGTTCCACGGGAACGGCCTGTTCATTGGCCCATGAGCTGTGCGTCATGGCAGTCAGTAGAAGTTCCATGTCACCGAATCGGTGGCCTATGGTTTTCTGAAGCTCGTCGACAGGTTTCACATTGTCTCTCCGGTAACAGATTTCCCTGAAGGTCTCTGGAAGGCCAAAGACCCATGCGGCAGTTCTTGCCCACATCCATAAAGGATACCGGGGTGCCCGCCGCCCCGCAAGCCGGAAGAACATGTCCGGACGCTTGTCTTGTCAATTTTCTGGCGAAACTTCTCCGCAAGTCGCATAGCCTTACGCTGCCGCACGTCCCCTGCATGGCTGGCTGCCCGTATGACCTCGGCCTTCGCTCCATGTATCACAACCGGGACCGCCGCCTGCTTCCCCTGCCCGTACGCGCTGCGGGCAGCAAACCACTGCCAGTGACGGTCGTCCATGACCTGTTGCGGCAATGCCCCACATACGGCCAGAAGATACGTGGCAAACCTTCTGCCGATGCCGTATGACGACATCATGGACAACCATCAGTTCTCCCTTGCTTTCAGGTGGTATTTCAGGTCAAAATCGCAGGGCTTGGCAGCACTATGAGAAAGGGTGCGCCCCTGACCGCCACATGACGCACGACGAACCTCGCCGCACGTCACAGCACACAACGAGGAGAACGCCATGGCCGCTGGCATCTATGTAGGGTCGACCTCTGGCTACTCGGGCAAGAACATGGTCATCATGGGCCTTGGCCTCCGCCTCCAGAAGGACGGCTACGACGTCGGCTACATGAAGCCCGTAGGGGCCATGCCGCATGAGCGCGGCGGTGTGCTGGGCGATGAAGACGCCTTCTTCGTGCAGGACGTGCTGGGACTCGACGAACCCGCCGAAAAGGTGACACCCGTACTCGTCACGCAGGACTTCAAGGTCAAGGCGTTCAGCGGGCAGTGCGAAGACTACATGCCAGCCATCACCTCGGCCTACCGCGACCTTTCCTCACGCCATGACGTGATGGTCGTCGCAGGTTCGGGAAGCATGTACTCGGGCCGCTACTGCAATGTGGACGGCATCCGGGTGGTGAAGGAACTTGGCATCAAGGCCATCATCATCGACCGCCTGCACAAGGAACTCAACTACGACTACCTCGTCGTTCTCAAGGACACGCTGGGGGACAACCTCGCAGGTGTCATTCTCAACGACATCCCCGGCAACTTCATGAACGAGGTCGACGGACTCATCAAGCCGTTCCTCGAACGCAACGGTGTGCGCGTGGTCGGCGTCATCCCCAAAGACCCACTGATGGGAGCCATCAAGGTGGGAGACCTCGCCGAACGACTCGGCGGCAAGGTCATCTCCGCGCAGAACAAGTCCGACAAGGTCGTCGAGAACTTCCTCATCGGAACCATGCAGGTCGAGAACTTCATGACGCACTTCCGCAAGAACAAGAACTCGGCGGTCATCGTCGGGGGCGACAGGTCGGACGTGCAACTGGTGGCGCTTGAGGGCAACTGCCCCTGCCTTGTGCTCACGGGCAACCTGTACCCCAACGACATCATCCTCACGCGCTCCGAAATCCTCAACACGCCCATCGTGGTCGTCCGGGACGATACGTATACCGTCGCCAAGAAGATGGAAGCCATCCTCTCACGGCACAAACTGCGCGACGTGATCAAGATACGGCAGGGAGCACAACTGGTCAGTTCCTCCATCGATTTCGAATATATCAAGGAAGCAGCCGGACTTTGATGCGCACCCGCGACCGGGCGAGGGCACCTGTCGCCACGGGATGCCCTTGAGGGATGGCACTGCACTGAAAGGTCACGCCCTGCTGCTTCCCGGGGAGTGAGGCGTCGCCCCGCCACCGTCAGACGCGGCATTGTCAGCATGTTCCCTGTCTCCCGGAAGCATCGCAACGCCACGGGGCTGGCAACGAGCAACATGTCGCCCCCTTGACGCGGCAATACGAAGCGGCTTCCGTCTCCCGAGACGGCTTCTGCCGATTCAGGAAGAGTGACAGCAGAGGGCAGACCCCGCGCCAAGGCTCCCGGCATGGCTGCTGGCATGACCGCAGGCATTCCGGCTGACATGGTCATCGACACGACCTGACAGCGGCGTCGATATGGGCCGAGGTGCCCTCTCGCGAAGACCGGTCGGCCGAACGCTACCGCAACACGCACCACACCGCCGACAATTCACGGGGAGACCCATCGGGTCTCCCTCTTCTCTTGGAGTCGCCCACCCCATGTCCACCAGCACCGAGACCTCTTTCCGCAAGGCTCTTCCATGGACTGCTTTCGTCGCACTGCTGTTCATGCTCAACTACACCGCGCGTTCGGCCCTTTCTCCCCTGCTGGTCGACCTTGAACGCGACCTTGCCGTGGGACATGCACAGGCCACCGGACTGCTTCTCGTGCAGGCGGCTGGCTTCAGCGCCAGCCAGTTCGTATGCGGTTTCCTTCTCGCACGCATCAGCCCCGGTCGCATGGTCGCACTGTCCCTCACCCTTTCAGGGCTATGCCTGCTTGGCATGTCACTGGTGGAGACTCTCGGAACGGCGCGGCTGGTCTTCGGTCTCTTCGGCTTCATGGCGGGACTGTACTTTCCGGCGGGAATGGCTACCCTGTCCAGCCTTGTCAGCCCTCGCGACTGGGGCAAGGCCGTCGCAGTCCATGAACTGGCACCCAACACCAGCTTCATCCTGTTGCCGCTGTTCGCCGAAGCGGCCCTGCGGCACATGGACTGGCGAGGGGTCTTCTCCGTTCTGGGAAGCTGCCTCGCACTGCTCGGACTCGCCTTCGCCCTCTTCGGACGCGGAGGCCGCACACTGGCGGCACCGCCTTCCTACGCGGGGTGCCGCGAAGCCCTGCGCACACCTGCCACGTGGGTGTTCATCGTGCTGTTCAGCGTCTGTGTTGCGGGCGAATTCGCCACCTTCAGCGTACTGCCAGTTCATCTTGTGACCGAATTGCACTTCACCGAGACGACGGCCAACCAGCTTGTCTCGTTGTCACGGCTGCTATGCCCGTTTGCGGCAGTCGCCGGAGGATGGTTCGCCGACAGGGCGGGGGCGGGTGGCATCATCAAGGGCTATCTGCTCCTGCACGGCGCTGCGCTGTCACTCATGGCCCTGTCTGAGCCGGTATGGGTCTTCATCGGCATGAGCGCCCAGGCCTTCGTGACGGCCTTCTCGTTTCCTGCGCTGTTCAAGGCTTTCGCACAGAGCTTTCCGGCTGCACGCCAGCCGCTTCTCCTCTCGCTGACCATGCCGGTGGCATGTCTCATCGGCACGGGCGCAGCCCCGGCGTTTCTGGGGCTGTGCGGACAGCACGCCAGTTTTGGCGCGGGGTTCATGGCACTGGGGGGGATTTCGGTTCTCACGCTCTTAACCCTTCGGGCGCTGCCCCATGCCGCCCTTGGCAGAGGCTGACTTGACAGCCCCATGCGTAACCCCTACCTATGCCGGAACGCTTAACCCAAGGAGCATCCCGAATGGCCTACGATATCCGCCTTGTGAAACTGGTCAACGGCGAACTCGTCATCGGCAAGTTCGACGCAGAAGCTGACGCCTACAAGGATGTCGCCGCGCTTCAGACCATTCCCACCCAGCAGGGCGTGCAAATGATGCTGATGCCTTACGGTTACCCCTTCGAACAGGGTTTTGACGGCGTCATCGAACGCAAGCACGTCATATACGAATACAAGAGCTTTCCCGACGACCTCAAGACCAAGTACATGGAAGCCTGCTCGAACCTCACGCTTTCCACGGGCGGACTCGGTGGCGTTGGTGGACTCGGCCTCGGAAAACCCGGCATGGGCGGCAAGGTCAGCGACCTTTCGAGCCTGCTGAAGAAGTAGACGGCGACTGTCGCAGTGAATCCGGGGGGGCCTCGTCTCCCCCGGTTACAACCATATCTGACGACCTGCGGCACCGGAGACCGACAGCGACCCGCCTGTCGCGCCGATGCCTGCTCCCACCCGGTGGCGCTGACGCCGCTGGTGACGCAAGCCGCCGCTGACGGGGTTTGCCTTTTGTCCGGGGTGGCCTGAGGCCACCCTTTTTGTGCCCACCGCAACCACTTGCAGGACGGACATGCGCGAACTGCTTTCCCTGCTGCCGAAGCCCAGCCGTTATACCGGCATCGAAGAGGGCTCGGTCCATAAACGGCGTGAAGATGTGGCCATCCACTGTGCGCTCGCCTTCCCCGACATGTATGAAGTAGGCATGTCCTACCTCGGCCAGAAGATTCTCTACGGCATTCTCAACGACCGCGAGGACATCTGGGCCGAACGGGTATTCACCCCCTGCCGCGAAGCTGGCGCCATACTCCGCAGCCACAACGCGCCGCTGTCCACGCTCGAATCGGATACACCGCTTGCGGCCCTGCATCTTGTCGGCTTCAGCATCACGCACGAGCTTTGCTACACCAACATCCTGTACATGCTCGACCTTGCGGGCATTCCGTTGCGTAGCGCAGACCGGGGCGACGACCTTGCTGCATGGCCCATCATCATGGCGGGCGGGGGCTGCACCCTCGCTGCCGAACCCATGGCACCCTTTCTCGACCTCATGGTACTCGGTGAAGGCGAAGAGGTTCAGGTCGACATCATCGACCTGCTTGCCAAGGCCCGCAGCGAGGGCTGGTCTCGCACACGCTATCTCGAGGCGGCCTCATCCATTCCGGGTGTCTACGTGCCCGCCTTCTTCGCCGATGACGCACAGGGCGCTACGCCTGCCCCGTTGCGACAGGGCTATGACAAGGTCGTGCGACGCATCATCGCCGATATGGACAATGCCAGATACCCGGCGGCGCAACTCGTCCCCTTCGGGGCCGTGCACAACCGTCTCGCACTGGAGATAGGACGCGGCTGCACACGCGGCTGCCGCTTCTGTCAGGCGGGCATGACCTACCGTCCGGCGCGTGAACGGAGCGTCCCGAACCTTCAAGCGTTACTTGAAGACTGTCTCGCCCGTACCGGCTACGACGACGTCTCCTTCCTCTCCCTCAGTACCGGTGACTTCTCCGCGCTGAAGACCCTGTTCATGCAGACCGTCGACCGCTGTGCAGAGGAACAGGTCTCGGTATCCCTGCCCTCGTTGCGCGTCGGTTCCATCGACGACGACATCATGCGCCGCATGGCGGGCATCCGTCGTACGGGGGCGACACTGGCCCCGGAAGCCGGAAGCCAGCGGCTGCGCGACGTCATCAACAAGGGCGTCACCGAAGAAGGGCTGATGCTGCATGTCCGCAAGCTCTTCGAACACGGCTGGCAGCAGGTGAAGCTGTACTTCATGCTGGGCCTGCCCACCGAGACCTATGAAGACCTCGACGCCATCGTCGACCTGTGCCGCAAGGTGCGTGACGCAGCGGGACGGGGTGTTCGCAGGCTTCAGGTCACCGCAGCCGTCTCGCCCTTCGTGCCCAAGCCGCACACCCCGTTCCAGTGGGAGGCCCAGATTTCGCTTGAAGAGATTCGGGCGCGCGTCGGCTACCTGCGCGATGCCTTCCGCCGTGAGAAGGGGCTCAAGCTTCGCTGGCATGAACCCGAGATGAGCTTTCTGGAAGGCATCTTCTCACGCGGCGACAGGCGACTCGCCCCCGTCGTGGAGAGCGCCTTCCGCAAGGGGGCCATCTTCAGCAGCTGGATGGAGGGCTTCGACCTTGCCCCGTGGCTGGAGGCCATGAATGAACACGGTCTTTCACCCGACGAATACACTTGCGCCCGCGACATCGACGCCCCGCTTGCGTGGGCTCATCTCGACTCGGGGGTCTCGCGCGAATTCCTGCTGCGTGAACGTGAACGCGCCCTGTCGCTCAAGACAACGCCCGACTGCCGCTATTCCGGATGCCGCGTGTGCGGGGTTTGCGACACCAAGGCCGGCCCCTCGCGCCTCGACAGGCTGCCGGGTGTGGAGGCCTACGCCAATCGCCTCAATTTCGAACAGCGCGACCAGCAATCGCATGAGCCGACACTGGACGATACCGGACAGGTCGTGCGCCACGAGGCCCCCAACCGCCCGCCGAAGCTGTCAGGAGACCTTGTCCACAAGGCGTCCCAGTACCGCATATGGTACACCAAGGAAGACATGGCCGTGTTCCTCAGCCAGCTGGAACTTCAGACCATCTTCGAAAGGGCGCTGCGGCGTGCGGGACTTCCCCCGGCCTTCTCGCAAGGCTTCCACCCCCTGCCACTGCTCTCGTTCGGTCGCGCGCTGCCCGTAGGCGTGGCCAGCCGCGCGGAGTGGTTCACCATCATCCTGCGTGAACGCTTCACGGCTGACGAAGTGCGGCAGCGTCTTGAAGGGCGTCTGCCCAAGGGGATGCGCGTGACCTTCGTCGAGGAACAGCTTCCCAGCAAACGCCATCCCCAGCCGGTGGTCGAGGTCTTCACGCTTCGCTATCTGGCCCCCGAAGAGAAGCAGCCGACGTTCATCGACGCATGGCGAACCTTCGCTGCATGCGAAGCCTTCGAGTGGACCCGAGACACCAAGAAGGGACAGCGCACCGGAGACATCCGCCCGCTGTTCAGGGATATCACGTTCGAAGACGACGGTTCGTTGACATTGCGTCTGGACTGGACGGACTTCTACATGTCGCCCCTCGCCCTTGCACGCGCCGTCTTCCCCGAGGCCGCCATCAACGAACTCGCCATGACCAAGCTGGAACAGCACTTCGAACCGGCCTAATCGCCCTGTCACCCGAAGACAAAAGGCCCGTCTCCAACAGGAGGCGGGCCGTTTTCAGGCAATAGCAGAAGCAAGGAGACAGGACTCACGGATTGTATGCCAGCAGGCGACAGACAGGGTTAACGACCGCCTGACCGACAGCACGCCTCGCGGTCTCTGCACAGCCCAAGACGCAAGGCGGGCGGCATCGGAGAATCTGTCGTAGCGGCCATGCCATCACGCACATCAGGCCATGCCGCCGAGGACAGCCTCGAAACCGGCACGCTTCACGGCCTGCGCGTCCAGACCCGCCCTATGGGCCGTCTCGCTCACGGGGGCAGGAACGACGCCGCAGCCTGCAAGCGTCCCGCCCCTGCGCTGCGCCGTCACGACGGCAGCCCGCAGAAGCTGGAAGAAAGTGAGGTCGACTTCGGTCACCCCGGAAAGGTCGAGGCGCACATTCTGATACCGGTCGAACATCTCAAGCAGGGCATCCCGAAAGGCGAGACTCCGCTCGATAGTCAACTCGCCCGACAGGATAAGGATGCCACTCCCCCCGGATTCACGCACATCGAAACCGCCACTGGTGGGTTCAGCCGCCACCCCCGTGCCGGATACCGGGCGAGGTGAAGACGGAACGGACGCGGTGGCAGAGGGCGTGCCTGCCGGGAAGGCGACAGCCTCCGCAATGGCTTCGTCATGGGGCGGCAAGCCTCCCGCCGCCCCCACCGCAGCCATGACGTCAGGGTCGACCAGCGAAGCGTCGAGGCCCATGCCTGCAGCAGCTGGCATGGCTGGCGCTTCCGGAAAGGTATCGACGGCAGGTGCCTCGTCCCCGGCAGCATCATCGAAGCCGAGGTCGAGCATGATGCCATCACCGCCCGGCTTCTCACCACGTTCCGAAAGTGGAAGGTCGAGGTGACTCTGGTCTGGCGGTGGGGCGTCGTCGCGAAAGAAATCAAGATCGGAATCGGCGATGGAAAGCCCGTCGGAAAGGTGCGATGCCGCCCCGTCAAGCGTACCCCCCTCCGCCAGCCCGATGCGATGCGGCTCAACGGCATAGGCATCGGCCTCATCGAGTAACGGTGCATCGAACTCGGCTTCGAGGTCGAGAAGCAGACTTGCGGCGGCATCATCGTCTACTGCGTCATCCCCCGCCAGACTGCCTGAGGCCTCTCCGGTTTCCAGGGTATCCGCCACAGGATGCGGGGTATCGGTCAGAATGCCCACACCGGGAGCGTCATCGAAAAAACCGTAACTACCCGGTGCATCAAGCGGGGGCATGGCATCACCAGCCATGCCGGACGACGGGGCGTCCGTAGCGTACTCTTCGGCTTCTGCCCCGGCTGCCTGATACACAGGGTCAGCCACCGTATCGGAGAGGGTGCCGGAAAGAGGCATGGCCTCCTGCCCGTCGAACGACGTATCGGGCATCCCCACGACCTCGTCGAATTCCCCTCCGGCATTCTGCGAAGCAGGCTTCTCATCCGTATCGCTGTTCATGTCGTAGGGCTCGAAATCATCCTGCATACTCTGCTCCCGTAGGCGCTTCATGGCCTCGTCATACTGCAGCAGCAACAGTTCGATACTTCGGCTGTCCGGTTCATCCGGCATCGCCGACTTGCCCGCGTCCGGTGCTGGCAAGTCACGTTCGCGCCAAGCGGCCTCCCCCCTCGCCACTGCGTCCGTATCCACGGCAAAGACGCGGGAGGCGTCTATCTGGAACACCGCCCCCAGCAAATCTGCGTCGAGAATGGACGAGAAGAGCACGCCCACATTCCCCCCGCCTCCACCACGTACGCCGGTGAAGCGGGCGTCCACCACATCGCCGCTCTTCTGCAGGAACACGAGAAGCCCCAGCGGGCTGACGTCCTTCTGGCGCAGGTCGTGCTCGACATCGAAGGCGAGTACATAGAAACGCAACCCTTCTCGCGACGCCCGGCGCAGGTCGTGCCCGCCCATGGTGAATACGGCGTCGACATCCGGCCCCCTGACCACATGCCGTTCGGAGATGCAGCGCGCATCCGCTGGTTGCCGCACCACACCCTGCAAAAGCTGCACGGCCTGCGTCACCTCGGCCCGGCCCGCCGTCCCCCCGGCATCCTGACTGTCGCGCATTCCCTTGAAGCGCGCGGCGAAGGCATCCATCCCCCGCTCGATGGCCGTGATGACCACGGTATCGAGGGGAAGCTTCTCATGCCGGGCGAGGTCGAGCACGGCTTCAAGCACGAGGGCCAACTCGTGCATGGCGTTGAGCCCCAGAAGCCCCGCACCGCCGCGCATTGTCTGCGTGATACGCGAAAGGCGACCAAGGACGGCGTGTTCGACACCATCGCCGCCCACTTCGAGTTCGAGCAGGTCGACTCCCGCGTCGGCGAGCACACGCAACGCCTCGCCGAGAAACTCCCGCTCGAGCTGGGTCCGCTTTTCCTGATCCGTCACCGCTGCAACCTCCCCGGAATCCGGCGCGAAGCGCCTTCGGCCATCATAGCCGAGATGAAGGCGCTTGTCTGCATCGCCCCTTGCCTTGCGGGGCCGGAGTCTTAACGTTACAGGATGCCTCGCACGGCCTGCAACGTCGTGACATGTCATGCCCACCCGGCATGACCGTGCTTCCACAAACAAGGAGATGCCCATGCGCATAGCCGCTCTCTTCACCTGCATCATCGGAGTATTCATGCTCGCCACGTCCGTCCAGGCTGCGCAGCCCGCCGACATAACGCGGCTTTCCAACGGCCTGACTGTACTCGTCCTCAAGGACGACCGCTTTCCCCTCGCCTCGCTTCGCCTCTACGTCCACGCCGGTTCGGCCTTTGAAACACCTGAGGAGGCGGGCATAAGCCACCTGCTCGAGCACATGGTCTTCAAGGGGACGGTGAAACGCCCCAAGGGACAGGTCGCACGAGATGTCGAGAGCGTGGGCGGCTATCTCAACGCCGCCACCAGCTTCGACTATACGGTATACCTCACGGACATGCCCTCGACGCAATGGAAGCTGGGCATGGACGTCCTGCGCGACATGGCATTCGAGCCCGCCTTGGACCCTGCCGAACTCGAATCGGAGAAGGATGTCGTCATCGCCGAACTGCAACGCGGTGAAGACTCGCCCGACAGCCGCATCTTCCAGTCGTTGCAGGCGGGCACGCTCAAGGGCACGACCTACGAACGCCCCATCATCGGCTATCGCGAGACCATCCGCGCCACCACCGCGAACACCATGCGCGCGTACATCCGCAAGCACTACCAGCCCCAGTCGATGCTGCTGACAGTGGTGGGCAACGTCGACCCCGCCGAGGTGCGTGCCGAAGCGGAACGGCTCTTCGGCGGCCTGACCAACGACCAGAACATCACGCCTCCGGCTGCGATCGACGCCCGCGCATTCGCCCACGGGCCCGTCGTGAACGTGGAACACGGCCCGTGGAAGAAGGTGTACCTCGGCGTCGCGCTTCCGGTGCCCGGCCTCAAGGCGCTTCAGGCCGCACAACTCGACATGCTCTCCCAGCTTCTTGGCGGCGACCCCACCGCCCTGCTGTACCGCACCTTCAAGTACGAGAAGCAGCTTGTCGATGACATCTCCGTGGCCAACTACAGTTTCGAGCGGGTGGGGATGCTCTACATCACCGCTGAACTGGATGCGGACAAGGTCGAGACGTTCTGGAAGGAACTCACGACCATGCTGGCAGGCCTCAAGGCCGATGCCTTCACCGAACAGGAGTTCGAACGCGCCCGCCTCAACATCGAGGACGGACTCTACCGCTCCAAGGAGACGGTGGCAGGCCTCGCATCGAAGGAGGGCTATTTCCAGTTCTTCAGCGACGGGCCACAGGGCGAGGCCAACTACCTGCAAGCCGTCCGGGATGTCGAACGCCCGCAACTCGAGGCCCTCATCAGGGACTGGCTGCGCCCCGAACGCCTGACCGTGTCGGTGCTGCTGCCGGAAGGCACCAAGGCCCCTGCCCTTGCCGCCACGCTCAAGTCCACATGGCCCTCCAAGGGCAAGGCCGCCGAAGAAGGCAACGCCGCTGCGGTGGGCAAGACCGAGACCGTCGACCTCGGCGGCGGACGCAAGGTGGTGCTCATTCCCGACACCACGCTGCCCTACACGGCCCTCGACATGGTCTTCTCCGGCGGCAATGCCCTTCTCGACCAGAACAGGCAGGGGCTTGCGGCACTCACCGCATCGGTTCTGACCAAGGGCACGCTCAAGCATGATGCCCCCACACTGGAAGCCTTCCAGTCCGACCGCGCCGCGTCACTCGGCGCCAGTGCCGGTCGGCGCACATTCACCCTGAGCCTGCGTGAACCCTCGCGCTTCGACGGTGACATGTTCGGGCTGCTGCACGAAGTGCTCACCACCCCCGCCCTCGCACCGGACGAGGTGGCCCGCGAGAAGCGCAATCAGGTCGCCAGCATCCGCGCCCGTGAAGACCAGCCGCTGGGACTTGCGTTCAGGCATCTCACGCCCTTCCTGTTCCCCGGCCACAGCTACGGCTTCTATCATCTCGGCCAGCCCGAGACGGTCGAAGGCTTCACGCGTGACGATGTGAAGGCATTCTGGGCCAGGCAGGCGGCACAGCCGTGGGTCATGTCGGTGGCAGGTTCGTTCGACCGCGAGGCCGTTCTGCGCTTCGCAAAGTCGCTGCCTGCACCCTCAGGCAAGCCTGTCAGCCTCGACGCCCCCGCATGGACGCCGGAGAAGGCGCTCGACCTGCGCCTGCCCGAACGCAATCAGGCGCACCTGCTGCTGGTCTTCCCCACAGTGGGCCTCGCACACAAGGACACGCCCGCACTGGAACTGCTGCAATCCGTGCTGGCAGGACAGAGTGGTCTGCTCTTCCGTGACATGCGTGACAAGCAGGGACTCGGCTACACGGTGACTGCCATGAACTGGCAGTCAGACCTCGCAGGCTTCATGGTGCTGTACATCGGCACAGAACCCGG